>CEUN01121172.1_pt1 | contig 24808 bp, 23 predicted proteins | sample 361501 | NCBI WGS metagenome assembly CEUN01 (sample SAMEA2622801, study PRJEB7988) | marine metagenome | biome: marine biome (ENVO:00000447); feature: marine epipelagic mixed layer (ENVO:xxxxxxxxx); material: "saline water (ENVO:00002010), including plankton (ENVO:xxxxxxxx)" | depth 120 m | reverse complement strand
CGCGACCCTGCTGATCCTGGGCGACGACATCAACTCGCTGTTCGAGACCACCTCGGACGCGCTTGGGGAAGCCACGGGCGACTAATCGCTCGCCACATGAAACCGGCTTCGGCCGGCTTCAAGATCGCGAGGGTGCGTGGTTTCCACGCACCCTCGTTTTCTTTGTGGACACTGTTTCAGAAAACGCCGAGGTAAGCTGAACCATGCCGTGGGACCAAGCCATCGCCATCGTGCTGTTCATGAGTTTCCCCTGCCTGCTGGTCATGGCGGCGTTCGGAGACGTGGCCAGCTTCCGCATTCCCAACACGCTCAACATCGCGCTGGCCTGTCTCTACCTGCCGACCGCAATCGCGGCCGGAAGCGGCCTGGAGATAATCGCCTGGCACCTGGGCGCGGGGGCTCTTGTGCTGGTCATCGGGATCATTCTGTTTGCGCTGAACTGGCTGGGAGGCGGCGATGTGAAGCTCGTCGCCGCGGCCGCCTGCTGGACCGGTTTTGCGGGATTGCCAGGCCTGCTGATCTTCATGGCTCTGGCCGGCGGCGTTCTGGCACTGGTGTTGCTGGCGGTCCGCCGGCTGTTGCGCGATCGGATCGACAGATCATCACGATTTTCCCGTCTTCTGGGTCAAACAAGGGACGTACCCTACGGCGTCGCCATCGCGATCGGCAGCTTAATGACGATGCCAAATTTGGACATCTTTCGCTCAGTCTTCGGACTCTGATGCCACCAGATATAGCGTTGTTCTCAAAGTCATCATGATTCGACCCCAAGATATGGGACTACAACAAGAAAAGCACAGTTGGGTGGCTACTGTGTGACAAACGTCGCATAGAATTAGAAAGGCTTAGTACACTTGGTTGACGTATTCTCTTAATAGGATCATAGTAACTGCTTGAGAGATTGCGATAATTCTATCTTTGGCAAGGATTTGGGGTCGATCCGGACAATACCATGCGTGTCGTGACCATCATCCTGATCGTGGTGGCTCTGGCGGTTGCCGGAGCGACGGCGTTCCTCGTCAGCCAGTTCCTGGCGTCGACGGAAGAGGCTGCCCAGGCGCCGGTCGAAGTGGTTGAAGAGCCGAAGGTCGAGGTCCTGGTCACGACAACGGATCTTCCGATCGGTAAGATCCTGCAGCGCGAAGACTTCACATGGACGCTCTGGCCCGAAGATTCCGTGCTGCCCGATTATATCTTTCGTCAGGCCGGGGGCGAAGACGGCGATACAGAGATCATCTCCGACATTGCAGGCGCCGCAGTTCGCGTCGAGATGATCGGCGGCGAACCGATCATGTCCAACAAGATTTTCAAGCGCGGCGATTCCGGTTTCCTGTCCGGCGTACTCTCGCCCGGCATGCGGGCGATCACGGTGGGCGTCGATCCCGAAACAGGCGGCGGCGGCTTCGTGCTGCCCGGCGACCGCGTCGACCTGATCGTCATCTTCGACGTGCCCGACGAGGATGAGGTCACCGGTGAAACGACCAACCTCGTGGTCAGCGAGACCATCCTTCAGGATATCCGCATCCTGGCGGTCGGCCAGGAGGTCGCGATCGAAGGCGGTGGCGGCGACGAGACCCTGACCGAAGTGGCCGAGACCGTGACCCTTGAGGTCACGCCGAACCAGGCTCAGGTGGTCTCGGTCGCAGACCAGATGGGACGTCTGCGGCTGGTGCTGCGCAGCTCGATCGAAGGAGAGCTCTCCGAAGTTCCGATCCGCTACAGCCCTGATTATGTGGTCTCCCAGTTCCTGGCGCGCCGGGTGCCGGAAACGGCACGGGTGCTGGTTGCGCGCCGTGACCTTCCAGAGCACACGGTTCTGACCGACCGCGACTGGGTGTGGCTTGACTTCCCGGCAACGGAAATCGAGTCGGACTGGCTGCGCGAAGGAACGATGGATGTGAACAGCCTGCGCAGCGCCCTGACCGAAACCGCGGTGGCGGCCGGTGAGCCGTTTGTTGTGGAGCGCATGATCCTGCCCGGACAGGACGGCTACATCACGACGATCCTCGACCCCGGCATGCGGGCGATCACGATCTTTCTTGATGAATCCAGCGCCGTCTCGGCGTTCATCTCGCCAGGTGACCGGGTCGATGTCCTCTATCAGCTCGAGGTCGAGGACGAAACGGACGAGCCGATCAAGGATCCGCGTCGCTTCAGCGAGACCCTGCTTGAGAACATCCGCGTTCTGCATCTCGACCGCGAATTCGAAGGCGAGGACAACCTGCCTGAAATGTCGTCGGGTCAGGCGACCGCGACCCTTGAGGTGAGACCGCACGAAGCCGAAATGCTGTCGGTCGCCATCACCGACGGGAGTCTGAGCCTGGTGCTGAGGGGCGATGATCCGGGCGACGACACCCGCACGACGGGCTACACGATGGACTTCGACGCCAGTCGTGGCTTGACCGAACTGCTCTACGGCCTGGCTATTCCGGAGCCGCCGGACAGCCTGCAGGACCTCTACGCGGCCGAACCGGAAGAACCGGAATTCGACGACACGACCCTGAGCACTGACCCCGATGCCGCCGAGCTCCTGGACCTGCAGGATTATCTGAGCGATCTGGGCGGCAGCGCCAACGGGGGTTCTTCAGGAAGCTCCGGTTCGGGCGGCGACAGCGCCTCGGGCCGGTCGGAAGGCGAACTGCGTGTCTACCGTTCCACATTGCCTCAAGACCTTACCTTTGAGTCGCAATAGGCGGCGCAGGACATTGTCATGACAGGTATCCGAAAACTCACGGTCTGGCTGGCCATCGCCGCGCTCCTTGCAATCACGCTCGGGGCAACGCCGTCGATGGCCCAGGTCGATCAGGTCGGGATCCCGTCGACGGATGCGATCTACATCGACACACCGACAAGCGACCAGATTCCTGTCGTGCTGCCGCTCAACAAGGCACGTGTGGTTCATCTCCCCGTGGACGCACGGGACGTTCTGGCGACGAACAGTTCGGTCGCCGATGTTATTCTGAAGACACCCCGAATCGTCTATCTGCTGGGCAATGAGGTCGGCTCGACCAACGTGTTGTTCCTGAACGCCGGAGGCGAACAGGTCGCCCGGCTGGACATTCGCGTCGAAGTCGATCTTTCGGCGTTGGACGACATGATCGACATTCTCATGCCCGACGAGGACATTGACGTCATCTCGATCAACGAGAACGTTGCCCTGACAGGCACGGTGTCGACCCCTCAGGTTTCGGCGAATGCCCTGATCATCGCGGAACGGTTCGTACCAGCCGAAAACATCGTCAACCTGATCTCGGTTCGCAACAACCAGCAGGTTCTGCTGAAGGTGCGCTTCGCGGAAATGAACCGGCAGGCCGTCAAGGAATTCGGGATCGACTTCAACTGGTTCCCGGGCTTGACACCCTTTAACACCACCTTCGGCCTGCTGACCGGAACCGGCGCCACCGCGAACAGTTTCGGCAACTTCCAGCTCGACGGCACGGGCGGCCGCCTGAACACCGCGACCAATGCGCTTGAGCAACACAACCTGATCCGCACGCTCGCAGAGCCGACCGTGACGGCGATTTCGGGCGAGGTCGCCAGCGTGCTGGTCGGTGGCGAGTTCCCGGTGCCGGTGCCCGGCCAGAACCAGCAGGTCACCATCGATTTCCGGGAGTTCGGTGTGATCCTGGAGTTCACTCCGGTCGTCCTTTCAGACGAGCGCATCAGTCTTCACGTCGACACCGAAGTGAGCGCCACGTCTCAGCAGGATGCGATCGTGGTTCAGGGCTTCAACATTCCGAGTCTGACCGTGAGGCGCGCCTCGACATCGGTCGACATTCAATCCGGCGGCTCTCTGGTCATTGCCGGACTGCTTCAGAACGATATCAACACCACGGTTCAGGGTTTCCCCGGGCTCAAGGATCTGCCGGTGCTCGGCGCCTTGTTCCGCAGCTCAAGCTTCGAGCGCCAGGAAACCGAACTTGTTGTGATGGTGACCCCTTACATCGTGCGTCCGGTGGCGCCGTCGGACGTAGCCTTCCCGACGGACGGTTTCGCACCGGCATCCGACATCGAGCTATTCTTCGTGGGACGGCTCTCCGGTGTCTACTCCGACCGCGAGGAGCTTCCGGCTCCCGGAGAGCTACCGGCGAATGTCGGATTCATCGTGGAGTAGATGAGACCATGATCCGCCATCACAACACGTTCATCGCCCTGTTCCTGGCCGCGCTGCTTTCGGCGTGCGCCTATACTGAGTCCGATCTTGAGATCGAAGACTATGACTACCGGGCCAGATATCCCCTTGGTGTCGAAACCACGGTTGTGGCCGCTGCCTTTCAGGGCACTGCCGGCGGTCAGCTTTCGACGGCCGAACGCGATGCGCTGTCCCGCATGGTGGCCGATTACGTCAATCGCGGTCAGGCGCCCCTGACCGTTCTGGTCGGCGGCAGCGGACTGACTCAAGAGACACTGGCAGAGGAGATTCGCTCCAGCGCGGTCGATCATGGCCTGGCCAAGAGCGAGGTGATCGTGGGCGTTGACCCGACACTGGCCGCAGGCGAGGTTGAGGTCAGTTTCGTGAGCTACACCGCGATTGTTCCGGAATGCGGCTACTGGAACGAAGAATCCTATGCCAGCTACAACAACGCCAACTCCTTCAACTTCGGCTGCGCCTCGCAACACAATCTCGGCATTATGGTGGCGGACCCGTCCGATCTGATCGAACCCGGTGAGTTTGCAAGCCGCGACGGCCAGCGCTCCGTCGATGTGATCGATCTCTATCGCGCCGGTGAGGTCACGGGAGCAGAATACAACGATTCCGGTCTCGCAATCTCCGACGTCGGCGAATGATGCGGGCTTGCAGTTAATCGGGGAGACCAGGCCATTCTTCGGATATCCATCAACGCATTCGTGACGTCTGACGAGACGCGCGGTATCATCGAAAAAGCGGCGGACGACCGGCGGATGCACCGCTGTCGTGTCGACCTGATCGATGGTGATGTACCGCAGGCGACGACCCATTACGGCCAGACCACGACGCCCGACCTGATCGTTGTCGAAACACAGCTATCGGGTGATGAGCTGCTGTCCGGCCTGGATTCGCTGGCCGAGAACTGCGATGCGGACACCCACGTCCTCCTGATCGGGGCCGACAACGATATCATCCAGTATCGCTCGCTGATCTCACGCGGCATCTCCGATTACCTTCTCAAGCCGCTGCAGATCGGATCGCTGATCGAGGCCGCTGAACACATCTTTGAGGACCCCGACGCGCCAAAACTTGCCAAGATGATCGCGTTCTTCGGCGCAGAAGGGGGCGTTGGCTCCAGCGCCGTGGCGCACAACGTGGCATGGGCCATGGGCCAGGAACTGGGTGAAGACGTCACCGTGGTCGATCTGGATCTGTGTTTCGGCACGGCTGCCTTTGCCTACAATCTGGAGGTTGCCCAGGGTGTCGAGGACATGCTGGACGCCCCGGACCGGCTGGATCCGCAGCTGTTCGACCGTCTGCTTTTGCGTCACAGCGAAAAGATCGGAATACTGGGCAATCGGGCCAGTCTGACCAGTGATGCCGACATTGACGTCGAAGCTCTGGAAGATGTGTTGAACTTTGTCCGCGAGCAATCCGGTGTCGTCGTCGTCGACCTCCCGCACATGTGGTCTGAATGGGTCCGGCAGACCTTGGTTGCGGCAGACGAAGCCGTTATCATTGGCAATCAGGAACTCGCCACGCTGCGCGATCTCAAGAGTATCGTTGAGGCGCTCAACAAGGAACGCGGCGAGGAGAGTCAGGTTAAGGTAGTTCTGAACCACACCGGCATCTCGAAGAAGACGGAGGTTCCCGTCAAGGAGTTCGAGGAGGCCGTGGGCGCCGAGCCATCGATTGTCGTACCGCATGACCCCGTAGTTTTCGGTCGGGCGGCGAACAATGGCCAGATGGTTGGTGATGTTTCGCGCAAGCACAAGGCGGCCGAAGCATTTGTTGAGTTGGCCGGTCTCTTGACCGGACGTGCCCAGCAGGCCGGCGGCAAGGCCAAGAAGAGCAAGAAAGCAGGGATCAGCCTGTTCAAGAAGAAGATCTAGAACGAACAGGAAGTGAGAGGGACGAGTGTTCGGCCGACGTCAAGGTCCCCCAGAGAAGAAGGCACCACCCCCGCCGCCGGCAGAAGAGCCGCCGGTTGATGACGACGTTGCGCCTGAAGCCAAGCCACAGCTGGCTCTGGTCGAAGACGAAAACGCGGCCTCCGACACACCACAGGCAACGCCGGCCCCTGAGTCCCCTCCCGAAGTGTTTGATGATGAACCCGATCAGCCGATCGGTCATCATCTCGAAGACGACGAACCGCAGGCGGAAGCTCCACAGGTCTTCGAAGCAGCGGAAGAGCCGGCCCATGAAGCGCCCGCACCCGAACCTGAGCCGGAACCGGAAGTCGAGATAGAAGTTCCCAAGGCGCGCGCGGCGCGGCGCGGCGATTCGGGGAGGGAGCGCAAGCGCAAGCAGAGCGACGAAGACTACGACGAGATGACGCCCGAAGAAGAGGCGCGCTACAACGACACCAAGGTGCAGGTCTTCAACACGCTGATCGAATCGGTCGACCTGACCGAGCTTTCGAAAATGCCGTCAGCAGCGGTACGCGAAGAAATCAACGACGTTGTCTCCGAGATTATCTCGATGAAGGCGATCATGCTGTCGGCCACCGAGCAGCAGCGCCTGATTGTCGACATCTGCAATGACATCCTGGGCCTGGGTCCGCTGGAGCCGTTGCTCGAACGCGATGACATCGCCGACATCATGGTGAACGGCCCGACCAAGGTTTATATCGAGACCAGCGGCAAGATCACGCTGACCAACATCAAGTTCCGTGACAATGCGCAGCTCATGAACATCTGCCAGCGCATCGTGTCGGCGGTCGGCAGGCGTGTCGACGAAGCCAGCCCGATCTGCGACGCGCGCTTGCTGGACGGCAGCCGCGTGAACGTGATCGCACCACCGCTGGCGATCGACGGCGCCGCCCTGACCATTCGAAAGTTCAAGAAGGACAAGCTGACCCTTCAGGATCTGGTCAACTTCAAGTCGATCTCACCCGCCGGCGCCGACGTGATCAAACTGGTCGGCGGCTGCCGGCTGAACGTGATGGTCTCGGGCGGCACCGGTTCGGGCAAGACGACGCTGCTGAACTGCCTGACCGCGTTCATCGAATCCGGCGAACGTGTCATCACCTGCGAGGACTCCGCGGAGCTGCAGCTTCACGTGCCGCATGTCGTGCGCCTGGAGACCCGCCCACCGAACCTTGAGGGTGTCGGCGAAGTCTCGATGACCGATCTCGTCAAGAACTGCCTGCGTATGCGCCCCGAGCGGATCATCGTAGGTGAGGTGCGCGGCAAGGAAGCGTTCGACCTTTTGCAGGCGATGAACACCGGCCATGATGGCTCGATGGGCACGATTCACGCCAACAACCCGCGTGAATGCATCAGCCGTATCGAGAACATGATCGCGATGGGCGGATACAACCTGCCCGCCAAGACGGTGCGTGAGCAGATTGCCGGTGCGGTCAACGTGATCGTTCAGGCCGCCCGCCTGCGAGACGGCTCACGAAAGATCACCCATGTCACCGAAGTAATCGGCATGGAAGGCGACGTGATCACGCTGCAGGACATTCTGGTCTTTGACTTCGAGGGCGAGACACCGGACGGCAAGATCATCGGACGTCACAAGTACACCGGGCTGCGGCCCAACTTCTATGACCGCGTGCGGTACTTCGGCAAGGAACAGGAACTGGTCACGGCGCTCCAGACTCTGGCGAGCGAGGAACCCGGATGAGCGAAACCGCCATGCTCGCCGTTGTTGGCGGCCTCTTCCTGATGTTCGTCATGATGGGTGGCGGCGGACTGGTCTACATGCGTTCAGCGAATGCGCGTTATCGCAAACGGCTGGCCACCTTCTCAGGCAAGGCCGAGCAGAAAGCGAACAGGCGGAGCGGCGGCGGCCGCGATCAGCCCGGTGCACGGCGGCGCCAGATTCAAGGCAAGCTAAAGGAGCTTGAAGACGAACGCGCCGAGCAAAACAAAAAGAAAAGAATCACGACGCGCGACCTTCTGCTGCAGGCCGATGTGAAGCTGACGCCCAAGAAGTTCTTCCTGATCGGTCTTGCCATCGGCATCGTCGCAACGCTGGTCTATCTCGTAATGGGCTATCCGCCGCTGGGCGCCATTGCGGTGTTCATCGTGGTCTCGTTCGGCCTGCCGCGCTGGTGGCTGAAGAAGAAGGGCGAGAAACAGCGCAAGCTGTTCACCAAGAACTTCGCCAATGCAGTCGACGTCATCGTGCGTGGCGTGCAGTCAGGCCTGCCGGTGAACGAGTGCCTGGGTATCATCGCCCGTGAATCCCCCTACCCGCTCAACACCGAGTTCCAGCAGATCCTGGACGGCATCAAGATCGGCCAGACCATGGGCGAATGCATGGAGAAGGGCCTGCAGCGGATTCCGACGACGGAGTACAAGTTTTTCTCAATTGTTCTGGCGATCCAGCAGCAGACTGGCGGCAACCTGGCCGAGACACTGGCCGGGCTCTCCAGCGTGCTGCGCGACCGCAAGCGTATGGAAGACCAGGTCAAGACCATGACCTCGGAAGCCCGCACGACAGCGATGATCATCGGTTCCCTGCCCTTCTGCATGACGGCACTGATGTGTCTGACCAGTTATGAGTACATTTCGCTGCTTTGGCTCGAGACCCTGGGTCACTATCTGATTGCCGGCGGTGTGATGCTGATCGGGACCGGCACGTTGATCATGAAAAGCATGATCAACTTTGATATCTGACCCGGCCTCGCCATGATCAACCTTCAGAACATCATCATCGCGATGGCCACGTTGGGCGGGTTTCTGACGATCATCGCAATCGCGATGCCGTTCCTGCAGACCGACAACTACGGCAACCGGCTCAAGCGTCTGGCCAAACGACGCGAGGAGCTGCAGGCCCAGCAACGCCAGAAGCTCGAACAACAGCAGCAAAAGTCCAGCCTGCGTCGCCGCGAGACCCGATCCCAAGGTCTGATGACCCAGGTCCTGAACAAGCTCAACATGATGGAGAAGGCCCGTTCGCCGGAACTGCGCACGAAGATGCTACAGGCCGGCTGGCGCGGTCAGGGGCCCGCCATCGCCTATGTTTTTTCCCGCATGGCGTTGCCGGTGGTGTTGGCCTGTATCACGGCGATCGTGCTGTTTTCGGCCCAGAAGATCGAACTCGACGCTATGGTGAAGCTGCTGATCTGCGCCGGCGCGGCAGGTGTCGGTTATCTGGCGCCCAGTATCGTTGTCTCAAACACGGCCAAGAAGCGCCAGGAGACGATGGTGAAGAGCTTTCCCGACGCGCTCGATCTTCTTGTGATCTGCGTCGAGGCCGGCATTTCGCTGGAACAGGGATTGGTGCGCGTGGCCAAGGAGCTGGCGGACATTTCGCCGACGCTGTCGGACGAGTTCTCGATCACGACGGCCGAAATGGCCTATCTGGGTGACAGACGCCAGGCGCTTGAGAACCTGGCGACACGAACCGGTGCCGATCCGGTCAAAGCTCTGGTGACCTCGCTCATCCAGTCGGAGAAATACGGCACGCCGCTGGGTGTGGCACTGCGCGTTCTGTCGCAGGAAAACCGCGAAGCGCGGATGGCGCGTGCCGAACAGAAGGCGGGCTCCCTGCCCGCGGCACTGACCGTACCGATGATTCTGTTCTTCCTGCCAGTGCTGTTCATCGTGCTGATCGGCCCGGCCGTGATCCAGATTCTCCAGACCTTCTCCGAGTAGTCCCGATCACACGAACACAGGTCTATTCGCGGCGGACGTAGCAGTCGCCGCCGCTCTCCTTGATTGCAGCACACAACCCGTCGGCATCGGTCCGGCTCTCGAATGATCCGGCAAAGATGCGCCATGTCGGCGAACCGTCCGATGTGGTGCCCGGGTGTATTGTGAGATCATCAACACCAGACACATCCCGAAGGTCGTTAGCCAGTGACTGTGCGCCCGCCTGCGCAGCGGCCTCCGAACCCAGAGCCGCCAACTGGACGTGGTAACCTTCATCCAGAGGGACAGAAACCACATCGGCCGTACTGGCCTGTGCGGGCTCCGTTGCGACAAACTCACTCTCGCCCGGTTCGACCTCCGGTTCCATGGCACGGACCGTGGTCGCCTCGATCGCTGCGACATCGTCTTCGTCGGGCGGGCTGGGAGGTTCGGGTTCAAGTACCGGCGCGACATTCTCCACATCGGCCACAGGTTCCAGCGCAGGGGCCGTGACAATCAGGAGTTCACCATCGCCCCCCTGTTCGGCCAAAGTGGTCGAGACAGAGGCCGTATCCTCGGAAACGCCCGGCTCTCCGGCACTTTCTGCCTCGATCAGATCGGACTCGGCGGTGTCGGGCTTGATCGCGTCAACAACGCCTTCCACAGAGGCTTCATCGACAGCGACGGAGTTCAAGTCCAGCTCCTCCATGACCTTCGGCTCCACCGCAACCTCGGGCTCGGGGGCAATCTCCTCCAGCTCCACAACTTCAATCTCAACCGTGTCCCGGTCTTCAGCAAGGAACGTCTCCTCAGCCGGTGTCTCGAGGTTGGTAAGGTCAACCACGCTCGACACTTCCACCGGTGCCGGAAGCCTCCCCGATTCAATTGTCGCGACTCCTCCGCCAGCATAACTCTCCAGATCATCGAGATCGGATGGGCCCAGGGTGGCCAGGAAGGCCAGTTGACGATCAGCGGCCTCCTGCGTCAGCTCACTGCGCACGATCTGTTCAGCGCGGAGCATATCGCCATCAATCGCCATCAACAGGGCCAGGTTCTGCCGCACCTGCGTGGTCGCATCGATCGACGATGCGGCCTGTTCCATCAACTCAAGGGCCGTCGCGAGATCGCCATCCAGAGCCCGATGAAGTGCGTAGTTGTTGAGGACAGTCGGGTTGCCCGGAGACAGCGCCAAGGCCTGACGGTAGTGCTGCTCGGCAAGAACGGACTGTTCAGCCATGCCATATGCCACGCCCAAAGCAGACTGAATGCGCCAATCGCCGGGAACCATGGAGGCGGCCCTTTGCAGTTCCACCATAGCATTCTTCTGGTCCCCTGAGGCCAGGAGTGATTTGCCATAGGCTGCGACCAGTGAGGGATCATTGGGGTTGTGGCCCAGACCATCACGCAGGACCCGAACCGATTCATCATACTGGCCGATACGGCGCAGTGCTGTTCCGAGGCCCAGCGTGTATCGGGGGTTGGCCGGATCCTTGTTAAGCAGGCTGCTCCAGTAGTTCACCGCACCGGACCAATCACCAGACCGCTCGGAGGCTTCGGCCGCCAGAATGAGGGAATCCGTGATCTGTTCGGAAACATCCTCGGGCACATAGTCGTCCTGCGTCTGGCCTCCGTTCTCGGGCGCAACGCATGCGACAAGCGTCATCATTGCCGCTGCGCAGACTGTCTGTCGCAGCAACATATTGAGACGTGAGCATGATCTTAGAGGTTCCAGAACGGCCCGATCCCGTGATTCTGTCCGTGGCACCCAGTGATCACATCATACTCTTTCTGTGACGGGTGTTGCAAAGCGAAACCATGACTTAAGACGAAGAAAGCACTATAATTACTTGGATTGGTTGAATTCATGGCTTCCGCGTCGCAGCAGTCGCGCGAAATCGAAGGGACAGACCGATGCCATCATCAGGTGTTGTGATGCGCGCCACCAAAGGGTTGTGCATGCTGTTTGCCGGGCTGGTCGCGTTTGTGCCGCTCGCCGTGCAGGCCGAGGATCTGACGGTCGAAGTCGACCATGCGGTCCTGCTGCGGCTCGACCGCGACGCCGATCTGGTTCACATCGCCAATCCGGCAATTGCCGATATCAGCGTCGAAACCCCGCGCATGATGTTCCTTATCGGACTGGCTCCCGGCGAAACCGGGCTCTACATCCTGGATCGTGACGGCAATGAGCTGATCGTCGGCGACATCCTAGTTACGCCCAACACCAGCCATGAAGTAACGCTCAATCGCAACATCCAGGAATTGACATACAGCTGCTCCCCTCGTTGTGTAGAGGTGGCGGTCTCTGGCCAGAGCAATCCTGGTGTCGCAAACACCAGTACCGCCGGTGCCGGCGAACAAGCAGGGCTTGACCTCGAGTAAGTCGGGACACGCGGTGGGAAATCACAAGAGAGGATCGGCTTCATGAATGTCCTGGTCGTCGACAAGGACCCATTGGCCACCCGCATTCTAGCTAAGAAGCTTGAGAGCTGGGGGCATGTCGCCTTCCCTGCAACCAACACCTATGAAGCTGAGCGGATCCTCGAGCGTGAGTCAATCCGACTAGTGATCACCGAAATCGATCTACCCGGCCACAGCGGCACTGAACTTGTCAGGCATGTGCGTGGTATGGGCCGCGCACGTTATACTTATGTCATCGTGCTGACATCGAACACTGAGACAACCAAACTTCTGGAAACTCTGGAATCAGGCGCTGACGACTTGCTGCGCAAGCCTCTTAACGTGTTCGAAATGCGGCTACGCATCAAAGCGGCCAAACGCATGCTCAACATGGAGGACGAGCTACGCGAAGGCGCCGGTACAGACGGCTCGACCGGTCTCGTGAACCTCAACAGCTTTCGTCAATTCTTTCGCGTGATTGTCGCCGAGAACACGCGGACCAAGGCCACTGGCGCCCTGATGTTCATCCATGTCGATAACTATAACCAGATACGTGAAGATCACGGCTACAAGGCTGCTGATTACATGATGCGTGCTGTGTCAAAGTCCTTGGGCGAGCGTAGACGCACCGCCGATCTGGTGGCACGACTGAGCGACCAGACGTTCGGGCTATGCCTGCAAAATACTAATTGGCCAACTTGTCAGATCGTGGGGGAAAAGGTGTTGGCGCGTGTCGAGGCAACGGCTCTGGTTTTTGAGGGCGCCGATCTAACGCCAAGAATCCACGTCGAGACGCTCAATTTTCCCGACGAGAGCCTGGACCCGGACGAGTTGCTGGATCACGCGCCGCGCTTTCCCTTCGATGGTGGCGAACCATCCAGTCCAACCCAAACGGCTAAACCTATTCCGGTTGCCAAACCACCGGCCAGAAGCTCCGACGCTGTTTCGAAAAAGCCAGACGATGCAAACACTGCCGACGACGTCCAGGACACGATAGCCGATGTTCTCAGGCGTGCGGGTATTAACATGTCGTCCTATTTGGAGCTTTCGGAGTTGGAGCAGAAGAAGACTCTCGAGCTGGCCCAACAGCTCGCTAGCGCTGGTGACGAAGCGCCGGCATCCTAACCTCTTCTAACCACCAATCCTGAGGTTCGAGAGCTCCTTGCCAATGGCGCGGAAGGTGTTCTCGAGTGTGCTGGAGTTTGGTGAGTTGAAAAACTTGCTCGGGTCGGACGCACAAGCTTCCATGAGGTTCTGAACGGTACTGGAACTAACCTGGAAGGTAATCGTGTAGATGATGATCCCCTTTTCCTTTATATTGTCGCAAACTTCTTGAGTGCGGTCGTTCAACTCACGGAACGCACCGAAAAAGGATGTTGTCCCGAGTCGGCCTTCGGATCGGTAGCCATACGCGCCGTAGGACGTGCGTCCGAAGAAGTTTTCACCGTCGGTCATCAGAACAATAGCCTTGTTGAACGCCTCGTCATCGTATCCCACCCCTTCGGTGAATGGCTCCTCTCTCGAAAGCACACGCCAACCCCAAACCAGCCCAATGTTGATGTGTGTGATACCGTCGGAGAACATCTCTTCTATTTTGTCTTCAACGTCAGACTTCCTGCTGGTCAGCGGTAAGAGCGCGACTGGACAATCCTCGTTGGGGCCTTTGAAACTTCGGACCGGCGGCCAGTCGTTTGTGAAGTCGCTGGGCTTGAGGTAGGCCGCCCAGGGCCCATTGTCCAATGTGGGTGAGGCATCGTTGCGGTCACGGTCACCACCTCGCGCCATGACGCAGCCACCCCAGTCCACGGGTTCGAAATCGTTGTTATTAAAATCTCTGGTCAGGAAGTCTAATTTGAAATTGGTTCCCACATTCACAGTGCCGGCGAAGGGCACTACAGCCACCTTGAGAAGGTCGTTCGATTCATCATCACCAAACAAAATGTCGAGGAAGATCTGTGAGGCTTCCTTGAGATTGTTCATCTTGGTAGTGCCCATAGACCCGGTGTTGTCAAGAACCAGAGCAACCTCGAGGCCCTTGGTCTCGCGAATGATAACGCTCTCCGCTGAGACCGTAAGTTCGCTGATACCCACGATGTTCATCAACGTCGTGTCGACATCCGCAGTGGCAGAAAGATGCACTTTGTTGTCAATCAGAGACAGGGTTGGTGTTACGGGGACGCCCAACTCCTCAATCGGATAGTTGGCTTCGAAAAAGGCCTCCATAATCGCGGCGAGTTCGTCCTCGTCATTTGTCGCAGCCGCTCCCACAGCCAAACCGGCAGCATCGAGGGCATAGCCCAGCCGGGACTTCACAAGATAGGCACGCCCGAGGTCAATCGCGGCGCCGCTCGCCATGCAAAGCGGGATGAGCGATAGCGCGAACACAATCACAACCGCGCCAGTCTGATCAGCAAGAAAACGAAGCATACCGCCCCGCGCAACGGCTTCTGCACCACGTCGTATCTGACTCGCCCCTCTTGTGCGTGCTCGGGTCATGGTGTCGCTCCCTTTGATCTAGCCGCCGATCCGGGGGTTGGAGCATTCATTGCCAATTGCATAGAACGCTGCTTCCAGGGTCGGGGATTCGGATGAATCGAAATAGTTGTCGGGTTCGCTGGCACGATCGGCCATCAGCACAATAGCCACGTTGCACTCCTTATCTCCGTAACTGGTGTCCAGGTTGCAGGGTGCCCCTGAAGAAATGACTGGGAATCTCCTGGCCAGGCCGTCGTTGATGTGGGTGATGCCGTGCAAGAACATATCGTCAATCATCGACTTGGTGTTCGTGAGATGTAGAACCCCGACTGGACAATCCTCGTTGGGATCGACGCTGAGAATGACCAGTAGCCGTGGCGGCGGTGTGGTCGCGAAGGAAAGCATGGATCGTCTGAAGGGGCATGATGGAACTCATGGGTCCGTCCAACAGCGCTCGACTCGCGCTCATCGTGAGGCTTACTTTCTGCCGACGTTGAAGAGCCAACCAGTTCTTGCGATCGCGCGATCACCGAAATTCAACCGCGTTGACCGTTCTCGGCCGTAGGTATGAAAAGTCGGAGATAGTAAATGCAGCGAACAAAAAATCGTCGAAGACGGGGGTGTAGTCGTAGAAGATACCCGAGACAATGATACTTTCATTAGGGCCAAGAAGGCCGGGCGGGATGGTGATTGGAATTGAGCCGGTGACGCTCCGCGTCGAGTGCCAATCGATTGTCATTCTTCCAGCGCTGTCCGAAACCACACTAAGGGCGACATATCGCGTCTTATCTGCGCTAAAAGGCGCAAGTATGTTGTCCATAGCCAACCAGATATTGTCTAGGTCCGTTCGGGTCACTACTTTTTGTTGTGCAATGAGATCAGCCGCAGTTTGGGAAGCCGCTGTAACCTTCTTGTCAACAAGGAGAACGTTCCCAAGTTCAACCGTGCCAATCAGAAGTACAATTAGCAAAGGTAATATCAAGGCGAATTCGGTTGCGGCGACCCCCCGATCGTTATGGATAAAAGTTCGAACGTGTCGCTGTCTCCACATCAAGACATCCTCACGGCGTACTCTTGAATGGCTCATTCTTGAAGGCTGTCCCAGCGAAGAGCATTACGTTGCCGCTGGCATCGGTCGTAAGTAGCTGGTCCAGAAGGGGGGTCACAGTATTGTAGAGATAGGCGATTCGTACGAGAACGATCTTATCGGCCCCGCCAGGATCGAATTCGTTGCCGCTGGCGCTCCCATCCTCATCGACGAACTGATCGAACTCCATTTCGCCGAAATCGTCGAAGGTTCTGACATCAATGATAACGTTTTCGCAGGACAACACATTATCGAGATTGCCGCACAGCAACTCGGTGAAGGTGCCAAGGGCATCATCTCCTTCTTGCAGCTGACCGGTTCGGATGACACGGCTGGCGATGGCCACCTCTCCTTGCATCACTGTAGCCACGACAAACATCAATGACGTTTCGAGAATCGCGAAAATCAGGAAAAGAAAAACAGGCGCAACCATAGCAAACTCAACCGCCGTGACTCCATCATCGCGACGTCGGATGCGCCGCGTGCTGTGTGCTATGGCCTTGATCAATCTATGCATCGGCAATCTCAAATCGACCAGCTGGCCGTGTTCGCCAGTTCACGCATAAGATGTTAACAGATGCTTGCGGGCACAGTGTTGACGCGCACGGTACAGCGCTTTTTGGCCGCCGACTACCCCATCGACCCAGCGCATTCCTCGGTGAATTTCAGGATCGACCACAACGGCTTTTCGAGCATCTGGGGGCGCGTCAACGAAGGGTCCGGAACCATCAGCTTCGATCCGGCTGATCCGGAATCGGCATCGATCAATCTCGTGATCCAGGCCGACAGCGTTGACACCAATCACGCCGACCGCAACAACCACCTCCGTTCGCCCGACTTCTTCAACACGGCCGAGTTCCCCGAGATCACCTTCGTCAGCACAGCTGTCGAGGTGACCGGTGACAACACGGCCAATGTGGCGGGCGACCTCACCATGATGGGCGTGACCAAGGAGGTCGTGTTCGCGACAACCTTCAACCAGGTCGGCGGCTTCTCATGGGCACCGGACACCGAAGTGGTCGGCTTCAGCGCCAGTGGAACGGTGGACCGCACGGAGTTTGGCATGATGTTCGGCGTTGGCGGCCTGGGCTCTGAAGTCCAGGTCAACTTTGAAGTCGAGGCGAACTGACCTCGCATCACGAACCGCACGCTTCGGTGTGCGTCTCGCAATCGGCAGAGGTTGACCCTAGACTGCGTTTCACAAAGGGAAGGAACGACCTGATGAAGACATGGAAGTTTGCGGCCCCGGTCGTGGTCGCGCTGACACTGACAACGGCGGCCTGGGCGACCCATTCGTCGGACCCGGCGGAACTGATCCGGGAACGCCAGCAGATGATGAAGGACAACGGCGCCGCCATGAAGGTGATCGGCGGATACATTCAGGCCGGCGCCGGAAGCCTGGAGGACGTTGCCGCGGCGGCAAAGGTGCTGATCGATTCAGCCGCTGTTATGCCCGACTACTTCCCCGAAGGCAGCGGCATGGACGATGTGGCTGATCCGCGCAACGGCGCCAAGCCGGTCATTTGGTCGGGCTGGGCCGGCTTCGAGGCTGCCGCCGCCAAGCTGGGTTCAGAAGCCACAGCGATGCGCAACGCGGCCCAGGCGGGTGATTCCGACGCCGTGACCGCACAGATGGAGACCCTGGGCGCCCAGGGCTGTGGTGGCTGCCACCAGACGTTCCGGCAGAAGCTGGAGTAAACGTCCTTGGGCCTAGCTCACGCCATACGCAGGTTTCCTCGGGGGATCGGCGTTTTGGCGCTTTTGGCCGGTCTGTTGTCCGGTCTGTCCGAAGGCGGACACGCCGAAGGTGAGGCGGGCCTCTCCGACCCGGAGCACGGCAAGTATGTGTTCCAGCTTGCCGGTTGCCTGGGCTGTCATACCGATTCGGCCAATGGCGGCGAGGTGCTGGCAGGCGGGCGGGCACTGGAGTTACCGTTCGGGACGTTCATCACCCCCAACATCACCCCCGACCCCGTGACCGGCATCGGCACCTGGTCGCTGCGGGATTTCATACTGGCACTGCGTGAGGGCCTCTCGCCCGACGGCGACTACTACTATCCGGCCTTCCCATTCGACCATTACACGCAGATGAGCGACGGCGATGTTGCCGCGCTATACGGCTACCTGATGGCGCGGCCTGCCGTGACCATTCGCGCCGCGGACCACGACCTTGCCTTCCCGTTCAACATCCGCCAGGGCCTGGTGCTCTGGCGCACGCTCTACTTCGAGCCCGGCCCCCGGCCCGATGACAGCCTGAGCCCCGAGCTGGCGCGCGGGCGTTACCTGACGGATGCGCTGAGCCATTGCGGTGCCTGCCACACACCGCGTACCCTGCTGGGCGGCCCGATCGAGAGCCTCTATCTCGCCGGCAACCCGCACGGCCCCGAAGGTGACAGCGTGCCCAACATCACGCCGGACCCGACCACGGGCCTGGGCAACTGGACCGACGATGACCTGGGCTTACTGGTCAAGGTCGGGGTGTTTCCCGACGGCGATGTCGTGAGCGGTTCGATGGCCGAGGTCGTGCGCGAAGGCACCCGCCACCTGAGCGACAACGACCTCGCCGCCATGCTCGCCTGGCTGCGCCATATCCCGCCCGTGGAGAACGATCCGAAGCCGTGATCTGAGTGTTATGGCGCCGAACAGTTGTCGCCGCGCGGCACGTCCGTGCATGATGGCCCGACCCATCAGGAGCCCGCCATGGCTATCCCCTTTGTTCACGAAGACAGCGTCACGTACCGCACCGCGACCGAGGTCTCGCCGCTGGTGCGCCGGGTGATGGCCGACAACCCGTCGAACTTCACCTACCACGGCACGGGGACCTACATCGTGGGCCGCGGCGAGGTGGCCGTGATCGATGCCGGGCCCGCGATCCCCGCCCATGTCGAGGCGATCCTGGAGGCGACCCAGGACGAGACGATCAGCCATCAGCTCATCACGCACACCCACAGCGACCATTCCCCGGCCGCACGGCTTCTGAAACAGGCGACCGGTGCCCAGACCTGGGCGTTCGGGCCCCACGGCTCGGGCCGCTGCGAGAGCGCCGCGGTGGTCGAGGAAGGCGGCGATCACGATTTCCGGCCTGACCATGAGGTCCGTCACGGTGACGTGATCGAAGGCGCGGGCTGGACCGTGGAGTGCATCTTCACGCCCGGCCACACTTCGAACCACATGTGTTATGCGCTCAGAGAAGAACAGACGCTGTTCAGCGGGGATCACGTGATGGGCTGGTCAAGCACCGTGGTTTCACCGCCCGACGGCGACATGGCAGCCTACATGCGCAGCCTGGACCTTCTGCTGGCGCGCGACGACCGGCTCTACCGGCCGACCCACGGGCCCGCGATCACCGACCCCCGTACCCATGTGACCGAACTGATCGCCCACCGCCAGGGCCGTGAGGCGCAGATTATGGCCTGCCTCGCCGACGGGATCAGCACGATCCCTGAGATGGTCGAGGTGATGTACGCCACCATTGACCGCGCCCTGCATCCGGCCGCCCGCAGTTCGGTCCTCGCGCACATCGTGCACATGGTCGAAACGGGCCGGGTGGCGTGTGACGGTGCCCCGGGCGAGCGGAGCGTCTACCGACTCAGCTGAGCCCCAGAATCTCTAGCTGGCGGGCGATGACGCGCTGCTCGTCGTAGAGAGACAGGGCGCGTTCGCGGCCGGCGGTGCCGAAGGCGGTGCGGCCAGCGTGGTCGTGAGCGAGGCTTGAGAGGGCGGAGGCCAAGGCCTGCTCGTCGTTGACGGGGACCAGCAGGCCGGTTTCACCGTGGACAACCTCTTCGCGGCTGCCGCGGATGTTAGTCGCGACCACAGGCAGGCCTGTCATCATGGCTTCGATGATCGAGCGCGGCATGCCCTCACGATGGCTGGGCAGGGTGAAGATGTCGGCCGCAGCCAGCAGGTCGGGCAAGTCGTCGCGCTCACCCAGAAGATGGATGCGCCGGGTAAGGTCGGGGTCTTTGCTGATGGTCTTGAGCGCGAAATCGATGGCATCGGCGTGGTCACTCGCCAACCGGGCGCCGGCGACCCAGAGATGGGCATCAACCGCTTTCATGGCACGGAAGAGTTCGGGGTACCCCTTCTCGGCCACCAGGCGGCCGATCATGGTGATGACCATGGCGTCGTCGGGCGTATCGAGGCGGCGGCGTGTCGCCCTGCGGGTCTCGTCGCTGGCAGGGGCGAAGCGTGTGGCGTCGACACCGTTGCCGATGGCTTCGATCACCGGGCCGCGAATCAACCCGCGGTCGCGGGCAAAGACGGCATCCTCCTGCGACTGGGTCATCAGAACATCGGTGACCCGCCCGGCCAGCCATTCTGCGGTGACGAAGGCACTCCGCTTCAGCGCAGGCATGTGTTCGTGGAAGTAGAAGCCGTGGGCGGTGTAGGCGATCGTGGGGACACCGGCCTGCCAGGCAGCGAGGCGCCCGACCAAGCTGGCAACCGGCGTATGAACGTGGATGAGGTCGAAGCCCTCCTCCCGCAGGACCCGCGCCACAGCACGGGACGACGCCAGAGCCTTCAACGGGTTCATGCTGCGAGCGATCGATACGGGTCGGCAGCGGATACCGGCCTCATCCACCCGCTCCAACAGGGGGCCGTCCGAACAGACCGCCACAACCTCGTGGCCGGCGTCCCGCATCGCGGTACAGAGCGGCAAAAGCAGGCGCGTCATCGTGAAATCGACAGCGCAGAGCTGACAGATTTTCATGACCAGCCTGCCTCCCGCCGTTCCCACCAGGACTGAAAGGCAATCAGGGTCCAGAGCTGCCAGCTCGTGTCGCGCCGGCTCTGTTGGAGATCGTCCCACCAGAGCTGCGGCAGCTCGGGCCGGATCAGGCCCTGGAGTTTGAGACGCTCGGCATCGACCGCGCGGCGGGTGATGTCGGCCAGCGGGCCGGTGAGCCAACGGTCGATCGGAAGCTCAAAGCCCTTCTTGGGTCGGGTGAAGACATCGCCGGGCAGCCGGTCGGCAAAGGCCCGCGCAAGAATCGCCTTGCCCTGACCACGCTTGAGCTTGAACGGGCCGGGCATAGCGTTGGCGCAGTCGACGACGGCCGGATCGAGAAAGGGCGAACGGACTTCCAGCGAGTTGGCCATCGAGGTCCGATCAACCTTGGTCAGCATGTCACCGGGCAGAACAGTCTTCTGGTCGCCGACCAGCATGGCAGTGATGGGATCGGGCGCCTGGCGCGGCCTGGCGGCGGCAAACAGCGCCTCGACCGTAGGCGCATGGCCGGCGGGATGGATCATGAGTCGGTCGAGTTCGGTTTCGTCAAGCAGACGGGCGAGTCCGGCCCGGCGTGCCACAGCCTCCTTGCCGGCATGGCCCACAAACCGCTTCAGCCGACGCGCTTTCTCACTCAGTCGCCCACCCTTGTCGTCGGGCAACAACCCGACACCCGGCTCGATGACACCGCTGCGCAGCCAAACCGGGAGGCGCTGGTAGCTGTCGACATAGAGCTCGCCCTGATAGAGGCGATAGCCACCGAACACTTCGTCACCACCGTCGCCGGAAAGAGCTACCGTGACATGGCGGCGGGTTTCGCGGGCCAGGATGTAACTCGGCAGGGCCGAGGAGTCGGCGACGGGCTCATCAAGGCCATCGAACAGCGGCTCGATAGCGTCCAGCGCATCGTCTGAACTGAGTTCGATCTCTGTGTGGTCCGTGCCCAGGCTGTCGGCCATGGCACGGGCCTGGGGCCTCTCCTCGTAATAGGCCGGCGCGCCGGCGAAGCCGACCGTAAAGGTCTTCACCCGGTCGGACCGGCGCACCATGGAGGCCGCGACAAGCGCCGAATCGACACCGCCGGAGAGATAGGCTCCGACCGGGACATCGGCCACCATGCGGGCCGCCACCGCGTCATCGAAGCGAGTGACCAGCGCCGACGCCGCATCCGATTCATCGGTGTAGGACTCGATGACCTCCGGCGTGACGAAAGAGCGAATCTCGAGGCCGTACCGGTCGAAGCGAGCCGTGTGGCCGGGGGCTAGGTGACGGACGCCTGCCGCTATGGACCAGGGCTCCGGCAGCCAGCGCAGGGCAAAGAGCAGGCGCAGGGCAGCGGGATCGACATCGCGCCGTGTACCTTCGATTTCTTCAAGCGCCATGAGGTCGGAGCCAAAGGCCAGTCGGCCGCCCTCTTGCGCATAGCTGAGCGGCTTCTTGCCGAAGCGGTCCCGCGCCAGAACAAGAGACTGGTCGGATGCATCCCACAAGGCAAAGGCGAACATGCCGTTGAGCCGGGGCAGGACATCAGCACCCCAGTGCGCCCAGGCGTGGATCAGGACTTCGGTGTCGGACTGTCCTCGGAACACCACACCCTCGGCTTCGAGCTCGCGGCGCAGTTCACGGTGATTGTAGATCTCGCCGTTGTAGGCCAGCGCCAGATCGCCCAGACGCATGGGCTGGTGACCGGCCGCCGAGAGATCGACGATGGCAAGGCGCGTGTGGCCCAGGGCGGCATGGTCGTCGAGCCAGGTCCCCTGGTCGTCGGGACCGCGAGGGTGGATTCGGGCCACGGCGCGCTCCAGCCGGGGCATCACGGCGTCGAGGTCGAGCCCCGCGAGATCAACAAGGCCGACAAGCCCGCACATCTCAGCCCCTGGCCGCCTCGCGACGGAGATGGCTGCCCTGAAGCACGCGACGGAAGAGCCGTGCAAAGGCGGCATCGGGCAGCAGACGATGGGCGGCATAGAACGCCAGAAGCTTCCAGGTGGCGTGTGCCTTGGGCCGGTCTGACCAGGCTCTGAGATGGCCGATGAAACGGCCTGGCCGGTAATCATCCGTGTGCCGCTCCTGGATGGCGCGCCAGAGCTGTCCGTGACGCTGATGGGCGACGGCCTGCAGCATGCCGGTGGCCGCGACACGATAGTGAAAGACGTGCTGAGCGAGGCAGAGGCCCTCAGCGCCAGAAAGCCCCAGCCGGATGTTGAACTCCCAGTCCTCGTAGCCCAGACGCATGGTCTCGTCGTAGCCACCGACCCTGGTCCAGAGCACCCTGGGAATCAGCATGCAATAGGGCATCTGATTGGCGACCAGCTGCTCGGCGAGGTTCCAGTGCTTCTCCAGCTTTGCCTCGAATTGGCCGAAGGCATCGATCCACGGAAACACGAAAGCATCCTCGCGGCCATCGATCAGGGCCACGGCATCGGTGACATAGGTCGGTTCGATCCAGTCATCGCAATCGAGCGGCAGCACATAGCGGCCCGTCGCCTCCTCGAAACCACGGTTGCGTGCACTGGGCAGGCCACGATTTTCCTGATGGACGACCCTGACATCATCCGGCAGCGCGGCCAGAGCCGCGGCGGTTTCCGGCTCGGTCGAGCCATCGTCGATGACAATGATCTCTTTTGAGGAATAGGTCTGCGCCCGGGCGCTCTCCACCGCTTCGTTCAAGAACGCTTCGGCGTTGTAGCAGGGCAGGATGATGGAGACGTCAGGCACTCCGTACCGCCCGGCAAGACGCCCAGATCTCACCCCAGATTGTCTGCATCTCGATGACCTCCACACCAGCGCGGCTCATTTCGGCGGCAAACTCGTCCAGGGTGTGCTCAATGAAATGCGTCCGATCTGAGAAGTAGGTGATGCCAAGTTCGCGGCGCATCGGGATATGCCAGTGCCGCTCGAACGACGGCACCCGGATCAGAATCGATTGTGGCTTCTGCGCAGCAATCAGTGCCGTGAGAAATCCGACGCGATCATCAAGGTGCTCAAGGATATTGGAGAGCATGATAGTGTCCCAGGGCCCTTGGGGCAGCGCCTGCGTGGCATCGGCGCACAGGAAGGAGAGATTGGCCAGATTGTCCGAAGCGTTGGCTTGGGCGATGAGGTCACCTTCGATCTCGACGCCCATGACCGTTGCCCCGGAGTGTGCCCGGGCCACTGCGCGCGCCACCTCGCCGGTGCCGCAGCCGATATCCAGCACACGGGCGCCATCGGCGATCCGATCGACAAAAAAGTCGTGATAGCGGGTCAGCCTGTGCTTAGGATGCACACCCTCACCATAGGCCATCGCCCGTTCCGCCAGGATGCGCTCGAGATCGTCCTGCACGGCATAGAGGTTGCGCAGCGCCTTGTCGGGCGCGCCGATGCGCGATTCCAGAACCAGCAGTGCAAACAGAATTCTGCCACGAAGGCCCGACGGAACAAGGCCCGCGATCCAGCCGACGCCACGCATCACCCCTAGGGACAGCGACTTGAAGCTCATCAGCGGTTCTCCAACAGGGATGCGAATACGTCGCGGTGACGGCCGATCCAGCGATCAAGATCGTACCGCTCAACGGCACGTTCCCGAGCTGCGGTAGCGGCGGCAGCGAAGCCATCCGCCGCCAGGGCCATCGCAGCGGTAAGGTCATCCACACCCGGCCAGCGCATCGTGTCGAAATCCTCGTCGCAGGACAGTGGCCAGCCGGCATCGGAGCCGACAAGCTCGGGTACGCCGCCAGTCTCGGAGTAGATCACCGGAAGTCCCGAGGCCAGAGCCTCGATGACGGTGTTAGGACACGGGTCATTCGGCTTGGTCATGATGTAGATATCGGCCGCCTGATAGACCTCGGGTGCACCTGACTGTTCATAGGCACCGTAGAGGATCACAACCTCCTCCAGCGCCAGACGCGCGACGTCGGCACGGCAGCGTGAACGGCATTCATCATCCATCGAACCGGCGATCACGAGGGCCACATCCCGGCCTTCGTGTTGGAGACGTGCGAGTCCGTCCAGCGCATCACCGATACGGGGATAGAGGTGGTGCTCGAACCTGCCCGCGACAAGAAAGGTGACGGGCCGATCAGGGCGTTCGGGCAGGGGCGAGAAGTGCGTCGTGTCGACGGCATTGAACAGAATCTCTCCAGGGCCTTCACGTTCCCCGAGGAAACAGTCGGCGCTGCGTCGGGAGAAGCTGCTCTGCCAGAAGACGTGATCAGCCAGATGGTAGGCCGCCGCCATCTCCTGATTCTTCGCCCGCCAGTTCCCGCCAAACCAGGCCGGATAAAACACGCCATTCTGATTCAACACCGTCGGCACGCCGCGCTGCTTCAGGCGCCGGAGTGCGGCACGCGGAAGATAAGGTGTGTTGGAGAGCAGATAGACCGTGTTGTAGGCCCAGCGATCCTCCGGGAAATATTCGTTCA
>CEUN01181387.1_pt1 | contig 24810 bp, 35 predicted proteins | sample 361501 | NCBI WGS metagenome assembly CEUN01 (sample SAMEA2622801, study PRJEB7988) | marine metagenome | biome: marine biome (ENVO:00000447); feature: marine epipelagic mixed layer (ENVO:xxxxxxxxx); material: "saline water (ENVO:00002010), including plankton (ENVO:xxxxxxxx)" | depth 120 m | reverse complement strand
TGGCCGCCCTCCCAAGCGTAGCCCCTTCGCCAGCCGTTGGGCAGCTTCCATCAGAGGAGTCTGTTCCACGGCCGCTTGCGTGAGTGCTGGCAGCCACAGTTGAACGGTGATGGCTTCCCTCCGGGTGCCGAACGAATCGTAGCTGCAACGAATCCGGGAACACGGTGCCGATCTAGAGTGATTGGGCGGGATTCTATGTTCTTTCGTCAAAATCGCTGGTGGGGCGTGTGCAATCTACCAATTGCCCGTGGTAACTCCGCGGGTGTCGAGGCTGAGATTGCCATCCTCGGCCTGCGTTCCTTGAGCGACTCCTGTGACCACCACGCAGTCGGCAATGGTTCCACCGCCGCAGGCGGCGGCGCTCACCAGATAGTTTCCGTCGTCGCTGGAGACGTTCTCATCCGAGGCGTAGCCAAGGTCGGTGAGGTCTTCAGTGTATGTTAACTCTTCTGCAAAGAAGCGTTCCTGGGCGTTGACCACCTGCACGATGAGACCGTATCCGTCTGCCCGATTGCCGCGCTGCACGTACTCCTGATACGAAGGGTACGCGAGCGCAGCGAGCACGGCCGCGATCACCAGTGCGACCACCATTTCAATGACCGTGAATCCTTTCATGGCTATCGGTTCTCCCTCCAGAACGTGCGTGCTAGCGGGTCGTGTGATGGCAATAGGTCTCCAAAGCATTCCGTGCCTATGCAGACGATCGGTTTGGTGTGTCGATTAGTCTCCGGGTCGCCGTTTTGATTCAGGTAAGTCTCCGAGGCATCCGTGTAGACGATTGTTGCTGCCGGCGGTATGCCCGAGTGGGCGAGTTGAATGTACTCGGAGGGGTTGGAGTCACCCGTGTCCACCATGCCTCCACCGGTCAGCGGATTGAGGATGTAGGTGCGTCCACTTCCAAGGTTGCCCGCACAGACGGCGCCCGCGGCGTTGGTGTGGGGCAAATAGGTCGTGAAAATGGTGGTGCCGCCGAAGGTGGTAGCTTGTGCCAGTGCTTTCTCGTCCGCGCCTTGTAGGGTTTTGTACCATCCGTGTGGCGCGGTGCTATCGCGATCCGCGAGGGTGGACGTTGCGTCGAACAGATCGCCTTCATCAACCGGGTCGGAGCCAGATGGGCCAAGTGCTGAATAGTCGATGTTGCCCGCGGAGTCGGTAGGTGGGCCGAACGGGAATGGGTCGAAAACCACATAAAACCTGTCGGTCACCGTGGTATCCCTGGGGTGAGCACGGTAGCCGGATCCCAGCGCAATGCTTAGGAACGATTTGTCGCCACGGGTCTGGAAGAAGGTGACGTCCGGCGCGTAGAAGAATCGCCGGAAGTGCGCCTCGTCGTTGGCCGAGTCGCTGTCGTAGTCTCCCAGCTTCGCGGTGATGCCGCCCGTGGCAAAGTCGCCCGCGTTGGTGTTCTGCTGATTGATGTCGAACCGCCACAGGTGTCCGGTGATGTCTACGGTGTATATGAGATCAAGATAGCCGTCGTTGTCCATGTCCGCCAGAGTAAGGTCCGCCGGAATGCTGTTGTGCATCTCCGACAGCACCAGATCATGTAGGGTGGGGTTATCGGGACGTCCGGCGGACCACAAGAGAGCGCCCGTGGTCGCATCGACCATGAACACGGCTGCCCCCGCGTCGCCAGTGGTTGGTAGTGTTGCAACATCGTGATTCGGGTCATAGCCGCCCGCGAACAACAGCACAAGCTTGTCCGCGCAGTTGTCGCCGTTGGTGTCGCAGTTCCAACGAACTTTGGCGAGCTTGGGTGCGGACCAGGTCTGGGCCAGATCCAGAAATTCGCCTGAGCCGCCCTCGATGCGCCACATCAAGCGGGGGTCGCTGCGATTGGTGGCGTCGATGGCATAGTAGTTGCCGCCCCCCCGTCGCATGCCCACATAAACGTAGACCTTGTCGCCTTCGCCGGCTTCGATGGTCACGTCGACGTCGTCTGGATTCTCTTGCCGGTAGACGGTGATTGCTCCATCGAGCCCGTACACCTTGTCGGAATTGGTTGGGTCGTCCTCTAGATAGGCCAGGCCGTTTGGTAGCAGCGCCTGAGGCATGAACGAAAACACTTCTTGACCATTGTCGGAATCCACCGCATGCAGGTGGCCCATGTTTGTTGCAAAGAACACGGTGTCGTCCGGCGCGTTTTCGGTACCGCCGTACGTGACGACGCGCGGCCGACTGTGCAGTGGATCAGAAATAAAAGCGTGCACCGGATTCGGAGAGTTCACGCCCTCCACGTCTATGCCGGCGATCCAGTCCATCACTGCTTTGCGTTCATCTGGCGCAGTGGACGGATCGAGCCCCAACATGGAGTTGGTGATCAGAGTGTTGGCGGGATCGAAGATGTTTTCGAGCGCGTTCAGTCGCTCGTTCGACGGCGCGGCGCTACCTGTGTAGGTATATATGTTTCGTATTGGTGACATCTGCTCTGCGAATCCACCCTCGGTGACGGAGTATCCATCAGTACTGCTCGACCAGTCGCTGCGTGCCGTGTCTTTGAAAAATCCGGTTGTTGGATTCATCGCAGGGGCTTGATTGGCGTCCAGGATTACGCCGTCGCGCGTCACGTGATAGCGCTTCAGGTTGCCCGGCCAGCGCGGACCTCCCATAGGTCGGAAGATGGCATAGTACAGCTCGTCGCGGTGCTGCAGGTTGTTGAACGCGTTCACGGTGACCGCAGGTGCGGCAAAGGTGCTGTCCGTCGATAGTATCGACAGGATGATCTGGTTGAATGCTGTTTTCAGCTCGGTAGCGTCGCTGGCGTTATATAGCTTGCCGCCGCCCTTCTGTGCGCTCACCTTAAGTAGCTCCAGATTGATATCGAAGCCTATGGCGTGCAGCGTGATGTCCTGGATGCCGGTGAGCGAGCTGTGATCGGTGCTCTTCATCCACTCTGCCAGCTCATCAAAGCACGTGCCGTATGCCTCGCTCGCTCCTTCGATGTACGAGCAGGTGTTTCCCGTGAGTGCGCTAATCTGGCTGTCCCGACCGCTGTCGCCGTAGGGCTGTCCGTCGGTGAGGTAGACAAGGTGATTTTTCTGGCAACTGTGTGTCATGGGCGAGATGTAGTCGCCGCTGGAAACCGCCGTAGAAACAGAACTGGTGCCGTAGTCCACGCTGTCACCTCGGAAGTAGCGGCTTGCCTCCCACAGCGTCTCTGCAAGAGGGGTAGTACCCGATGCAGGGAGTGTGTTGATGGACGCTTTTATGGCGGCTTTGTTCGCCGCGGGCGTGATGTCCTGGAAATGGTGGATCACGTACCCGCCGGCGCCCCCGTCGAAACGCATCAGGCCGAGGTTGAGACCGTTGAAGTCATCCACCAGGTCCTTGGCCGCATCCTTCATGATGTCGGTCTTTTTGCGTGTAGAGATGTTGCTGGCGTCGCTCAGAAAGTCGTGAAAGTTCGCTGATGTTGCGATCAGTGGGGTGCGGTTCGACCATCGGACTTCCTTTCCGGGGTTGTTGGAGTATGGCCCGTAGTTGCGGTTGGCCGCATATGTGTCCGGATCGGTGGCGTTGGCGCCGTGCACGCCCCTGTCGGCTTCGCACTCAAGCGGATTGGATGGGCCGATGCCGCTCCATGATTTGACGTTCAGCCAGCGATCCCTGCTCCAGAACTGCCACGCGTTGACGGGCCACCATGCGACCCGGCCGTTAAATACTGGATTGTCTGGCTGCGCGGCAATCGTGTCTTTCAGGCTCTGGCAGTTGATATGGTCTGTGTGCACCGCCTTCACGAATGTGTAGTCCTGCTCGTAGAAGTAGTAGTAGTCCGTGCTGGATGAGCCATAGGTGTTGGCGGGGTTGTAGTTCGGCAGCGTGGTGATGTAGTCGTTCATGCTGCCGGAAGTATCGAATACGAACAGCACGTTTGGCTGTGCAGGTGAATTGGAAGTTCCAGAGCCGGTTACGTAAATTTCCGTGTCGTCCGCCCAAACGGAAATGGACACAGCTGCGCCCAACCAGTAGGCGCACGCCGTCAGAGTGATCAGTAGCTTTTTCATCCGGCGTCCTACTAGCGAATGCGCCGGATGGTGACCGGCTGCTCGGTGACTTTCTCGATGGAGAGTTCGCCGGAGAACCGACTCCAGTCAGCCAGCGCTTCAATCGTCCGAACGCTGTTGCCGTAGAGTATTGTGGCGGTGCTGTCGAAGGCGTATCGCGTGAGCGGGCAGGTCAGGCATTCCTCCGGGCGCACATCTAACGTGCCACCGGTACCCTCCTCGTTTACCGCGGCCTTTATGTACAGGCCCTCCACATAACGAGTCTTCGAGATGTTCAGCTTCCCTGCGAATGCAGGTGCGCTCAGCACCATCAACAAACAAACGATCAAAGTGCTGTGCTTGGTCATCGGCGTAATCATCCTCGCTACTTGGGGCCAGCGTAGTTAAATCCCTGTGTCTGATCGGAAAAAATGCCCGTGTTGTCCAGCTGAGCACGGCTGTTGAGTTCGTATAGGCGCCCCACGTAGGCGTCGACGCTATATCCGACGGGAGGTAGTCCCTCTCCTTGGTATTCGAAACTGACCGTTTGCTCGTATTTGTCTGGCTGCATGAATACGTCGTCGCCGGTGCGTTCCTGTAATCCGTTTAGGAGGGTGTCGTCGAGCACACCGAGATCCTGTTCCAGGTCAACGATCTGAGCGTTGATCTCGCTAAGCGCTACCTGGTAGGCCTGAACCTGGAACTGGCTGTTGAGTGACATGCGGGATTGCAGGCTGGTGTTGTGCACTGCGGAAATGCCGATGACGGTCAGCACCAGCAGCAGCACCAGGCTTACCATAAGGGTGGCGCCGCGCTGTTGTGATATTGAGGTCGTGATGATGTTCATCTATGCAAGCTCTAGGTATTGAACGCGTTTACCAAGGTGACCGTCGTGGAGTACACGCGCCGATTGTGGCGATCTGTCTCGGAAAACGGAGGGGTGTCCAGCAAGACGTAGCTGCGCGTGCGCTCGTCAGACTGTCCGAACTGGGCGCCGCGGTTGACCAGCAGGCCGACGCGCACTGAGAGCACGTTGGCCCAGTCGCCCACTTGGTCTGCCGAAACATACTGGTAGACGCTGGCGTTGGCTGCACTGCGCAATCCGTAGAGCAGCTGTAGATTGTCCACGCCGCCGATGAGGGGCTGAGCTGTGGCAACCCAGGCCCCGGTGGTCACGTTCCAGGCACGGCACGCTAGGGTGTTGACGTTGTCTACGGTCAGTACCTCATAGACGTTCGCGATGATGTCGTCTGCTCCCACCGGGTTGCCGCCGCAGTCCAGGTCGTTAGTTGGGTCGTATTGCACGCTAATCCGATCGCTCGCGTTGCCGCCGCCATCTCTGGTGCAGGGATCCACGCCGCCGCAGTCGTCGACAAAGAAAAAATGTGGCAGGTCGCCCATCCCCGGCGGACGGTAGCCAGCCATGCGGATGTCGCGTACCAGCACATCCAGAGCGAACCGGCCATTTTCTTGGATGCGCGACAGATCGTCGGTGGTCTGGAAGGTCTGCTTGGTCGAGATCATCACGTCGGCGGCACTACCCACGAGAATCAGCCCGAGTACCAACGCGATCATGAGTTCGACCAGAGAGAACCCGGCAGCGCGCTGCTTTCTCATGGCATCACTTCGAAGGTCATGGATTTCGCCGCTTCTTCACCTGTACGGGCTGCCAGCGCCGATGTCGAGGTCCAATTCAAAGTGGCGGTAAACTGCGATCCCGCTGTGCAGGGGTCCGAGTCACCCGAATCGCTGTCGTCGCAAGCCAGCGTCAGGCCGTTGCCAGCCAGCTTGATCTGGTCGATGCCTGCGGTGGTTGTGTTGGCGAACTCGAACCCACAAGTGAGCTCCCAGATGTCGAATTCGGCCAGTTCGTTCGCGCTACAGTCGGCAGTGGCGTCTGCTTCATTTTCCCCGTCGTAGTGGTCGGCGCACATCTTGGCGGGGCCGTTTTCACAGAGGTCGGCATTGGCTGCTGCTGCTGTGTAGCCGCTGGCCTGGCCATCGACGTTAGCGCGCATTCGCTCGACTAGTTCGCCAACTACCCAGGTAGCCTGTGAGCGCTGGCCGGAGTCGAAACTTACCTTCATCGCTGACGCTTGCAGCGCGGAAAGACCCAGTAGGCCTAAGGTCAAGAGCACCAGGGCCACAAGGATCTCGATCAGGGAGAAGCCGCCCGTTTTCAGAGTGTTTCGGTTCATGTGTGATCTAAGGGTTGCAGTCGTTGGATGGCGCGACGATATCCACGCGCCCCGCCAGGTTGATGGTGATGTCACGCCCGTTGGCTTCGCCGCGGTCGTCGCAGATCGCGATTACCACGGGATTGCCGGCCTCGTTCAACATCCCGTTGTTGCGAAAGCTTATCCAGTTGTTTCCTGCTTCATTGGTAAGGATCTCTAGGCCTTCACCGAAACCATTGGCGTCTCTCAGCAGCGTGTCTCCGGCCACGCGACTGGTATTGCCCGCTGGGTCTGTGTCGGTATAGATCTCCCAGCCTTCTGACCAGGTGAATTGAGTGCCGCTCTTGCGAGACAGAGTAATCACCGCTGCGCGCGTAACGGCTTCGTTGCGCGCATAGTTCATGCTGGCCGCGATCCGCGTGGTTGCCGCGTCGATGCGATTGTCGCTTACTAAGCTGACGAACGAAGGGGCCCCCACACCCAGCATGAAGCTGAGTACGGTAAGCGCTACTAGCAGTTCGACGAGTGTTACCCCGCGCTGCTTGGGCAAGTGCTGCCTCCCGGGCCTGGCGAATCTCTATCTCAAACAGCATGTTTACAAAGGTCTCGTTGGCCAACTGTGAACCTCTGCACGCTCAGGATCCGAACCCGACGGGCGGCCCGGTTAGTCCTACCAGTGGCGCCTTGAGCGGGATTGGAGAACGGCAAGGTAAGTTGCATAAATGCAGGGGTCGTAGCGCTGCTGGGACCATCGAGCGCCCAGATTTCGGGTGATCGGGCCGCGGTTGCCACAGCCCCCCTCGCTCTGTATAGTTCCGCCTCCCATTTTTGGCCACCCCTGGGCAAGGCGGGCTAGCCTTTTAGGCTTGTAAGCCGGGGGCAGCGGTTGCCAGCGTCACGATTATAAGACCGAGATGTTTGGCGCGGGTTTGCACAACGACTGGAGAGAAAGCACCGGTGGAAAGCCAGCGCATTCGTATACGCCTGAAAGCGTTCGATCACAGATTGATCGATGTGTCGACTCAGGAGATCGTCGACACCGCGAAGCGGACCGGGGCTCATGTAAAGGGGCCTATACCGCTGCCTACTCGTAAGGAGCGCTTTACCGTGCTGATCTCGCCGCACGTGAATAAGGATGCCCGGGATCAGTACGAGATCCGCACGCATAAACGCATGCTGGATATCGTCGAGCCCACCGAGAAGACCGTGGATGCGTTGATGAAGTTGGATCTGGCGGCGGGCGTAGAAGTACAGATCAGTTTGAATTAGGAACGTCGGGGTAAGCTCCGACGTTTTTTTTGCCCGTCAAGTAATGCGGGCAAACGACAGGGCTCCGATGGGGAGCCGGTGAATAGAGAAGAAGGCCGTTTACCGCAAGCCGGCAGGCAACTGGTAAGCGGTCTTCACTATCTGCAAAGGAATGATGTTCGAAATGGCTATTGGCTTGGTTGGTAAAAAAAGCGGCATGACGCGCGTTTTCACCGAAGAGGGCGATTCCGTGCCGGTAACGGTGATCGAGGTTGAGCCCAATCGCATCACCCAGGTGAAGACCCTGGAGACGGATGGCTACGACGCCGTGCAGGTGACCACCGGTGCAGTCAAGCAGAATCGGGTCAGCCGGCCCAAGGCGGGCCACTTTGCCAAGGCCAATACGCCGGCCGGGCGTGGGCTTTGGGAGTTCCACCTGGAAGGGGCCGACGAAGAGCAGGAATTGAGCGTCGGCGGCGAGCTAAGCATCGAGCAGTTCGAAGCGGGCCACAAGGTGGATGTACGTGGTGTGTCTAAAGGTAAAGGCTACGCCGGCACTATCAAGCGCTGGAATTTCCGCGGGCAGGACAATTCTCACGGTAACTCCATCTCCCACCGTGCGCCGGGTTCCATCGGACAGTGCCAGACCCCGGGGCGGGTGTTTAAAGGAAAGAAGATGGCGGGCCACCTGGGCAACGCTCAAGTGACGACCCAGAACCTCGAGGTAATACGCGTAGACGCAGAGCGCAATCTGATCCTCATCAAGGGGGCAGTTCCAGGACCGGCCGGGGGCGACGTATACATCCGCCCCGCGGTGAAGGCCTGATACGCGCGGAGGACTACTGAATGAACCTGAACTTGGCAGCAGATGGCGGTAGCGTGGAAGTGTCCGACGTCGCCTTCGGCAGAGAGTACAACGAAGCGCTGGTCCACCAGGTGGTGGTGGCGTACATGGCAGGTGGCCGGCAGGGCACTCGAGCCCAGAAGAACCGCTCCGAGGTGCGCGGTGGTGGGCGCAAGCCGTGGCGTCAGAAAGGTACTGGCCGCGCCAGAGCGGGAACCATTCGCAGCCCCATCTTCCGTGGCGGCGGTCGTACATTTGCCGCCAAACCCCTGGATCACGCGCAGAAGGTAAACCGCAAGATGTACCGGGGTGCGCTGCGCTGCATCCTCTCCGAGCTGATTCGTCAGGAGCGCCTGGTGATCTGTGAGTCCTTTGGGGTGGATTCGCCAAAGACTAAGGGCCTGCTGGCAAAGCTCAAGCAGCTGGATCTCGCCAGCGTGCTCATCGTCGGCGACGACGTGGACGAGAACCTGTACCTGGCCGCGCGCAACTTGAAGGACGTAGACGTATTGGACGTCCAGGGCTTAGATCCGGTGAGCCTGATCCGCCACGACAAGGTGCTGATCACCGTTGATGCGCTCAAGAAGCTGGAGGAGCTGCTGGCATGAATCCGGAACGCGTATACACGGTGTTGCTGGAGCCCCACATCTCGGAAAAGGTGTCGATTCTGGGTGATGCCAGCAACCAATATGGCTTCCGCGTCGCGAAGGATGCGACCAAGGCTGAAATCAAGCAGGCCGTGGAGCAACTCTTCGAGGTTACTGTGCAAAGCGTTACCACCTTGAACGTAAAAGGGAAGGTAAAGCGGAACATCCACGGCGCGTCGCGTCGCAAGAACTGGAAGAAGGCCTACGTTCGCGTGGCTGACGGCCAGGAAATCGACTTCATGGTATCGGGTTAGTAATGGCTGTCGTAAAAGCAAAACCGACCTCTCCGGGGCGCCGCTTTGTAGTTAAAGTGGTCAATCCAGACCTGCACAAGGGCGCGCCGCATAAAGCGCTGATCGCGCCCAAGTCCAAGTCCGGGGGGCGCAACAATGCGGGAAGAATCACCACCCGGCATCGTGGTGGCGGTCACAAGCAGCACTATCGGATCGTTGATTTCAAACGCAACAAGGACGGCATACCGGCTGTGGTTGAGCGCCTGGAGTACGACCCCAATCGCACCGCCAATATTGCGCTGCTGAAATACAAAGATGGTGAGCGGCGATACATCATCGCCCCGCGCGGCCTACAGGCTGGGGACGAATTGATGAGCGGATCGAGCGCTCCCATCCGCCCGGGAAATGCCATGGCGCTGCGTAACATTCCGGTGGGTAGTGTCATTCACTGCATCGAGCTCAAGCCGGGCAAAGGCGCACAGATGGTGCGTAGCGCCGGATCGTCGGCACAGCTGGTTGCCCGCGAAGGTGCCTACGCTACTCTGCGCATGCGCTCGGGCGAGATGCGCCGCGTACTGGCGGAATGCCGGGCGACGTTGGGCGAGGTAGGCAACAGCGAGCACAACCTGCGCTCCCTGGGTAAGGCGGGCGCGACGCGTTGGCGCGGTGTCAGGCCCACGGTGCGGGGTGTTGCCATGAACCCGGTGGATCACCCGCATGGCGGTGGCGAAGGCCGTAGCTCTGGTGGTAGGCACCCGGTCAGCCCCTGGGGCGTTCCCACCAAGGGTTACAAGACACGTAAGAACAAGCGGACGGACAAGCTCATCGTGCGCCGTCGGGGTAGGAGATAACTGGTGCCGAGATCACTCCACAAAGGACCGTTTGTCGACCTGCACCTCATGAAAAAGGTGGAGGCGGCGGTTGCCAATAACGAAAAGCGCCCGCTGCGTACTTGGTCGCGCCGCTCCATGGTGGTGCCGGAGATGGTCGGGTTGACCATCGCGGTGCATAACGGGCGCCAGCACGTGCCGGTGTTCATCAGCGAAGACATGGTGGGCCACAAGCTCGGAGAGTTCGCCCCTACCCGCACTTACCGGGGTCATGCAGCCGACCGCAAGGCGCGGCGCTAGGCGGCCAGGAGGAACATGATGCAGGTAACGGCGAAAGCGAATCGGTTGCGTATCTCTCCCCAGAAGGCGCGGCTGTTGGTTGATCAGGTTCGTGGCAAGCCGGTCAGTGATGCCCTGGACATCCTGACCTTCAGCCCTCAGAAGGCGGCTGGATTGGTGCGCAAGGTGGTGGAATCCGCCATTGCCAATGCGGAAAACAATGAAGGCGCGGATATCGACGAGTTGAAGATCTGTGAGATCTATGTGAACGAAGGTCTCACCATGAAGCGTATTAAGCCCAGGGCGAAAGGCCGGGCAGACAGAATATTTAAGCGGTCGAGTCACATCACTGTGACCGTCACGGACGAATAGGTTAGTTATGGGACAGAAAGTTCATCCCACGGGTATTCGCCTGGGTATCGTCAAAGACCACACCTCGGTGTGGTACGCAGACAAGAAGAATTACCCGGAATATCTTCTCAACGACCTTGAGGTGCGGGACTACCTGCGCGAGCGGCTTGCGCAGGCTTCTGTGAGCCGGATCGAAATAGAGCGCCCGGCACAGACAGCCAGGGTCACTATCTACACCGCGCGGCCTGGCGTGGTAATCGGCAAAAAAGGTGAGGACGTTGAGCGCTTGCGCGTTGAGCTTTCGCGCATCATGCAGGTGCCGGTGCACGTCAACATCGAAGAGGTTCGCAAACCCGAGCTCGATGCTTTGCTGGTGGCACAGAACGTCAGTCAGCAGTTGGAGCGTAGGGTTCAGTTTCGCCGCGCCATGCGCCGCGTGATTCAAAACGCCATGCGCCTGGGTGCTCAAGGCATCAAGGTGCGTGTGGCCGGTCGATTGGGCGGCGCGGAGATCGCTCGTTCGGAGGTTTATCACGAAGGGCGCGTGCCGTTGCATACGTTGCGGGCCGATATCGACTACGCCACTTGGGAAGCTAAAACCACCTACGGGGTGTTGGGCATCAAGGTATGGGTGTTCAAAGGCGAGATTATTGGTGCTGAGCAGGAAGCCCCCGCGGCGGCCGGTTAGGGATAGAAAGTGTTACAGCCAAAAAGAACTAAATTCAGAAAGCAGCAAAAGGGCCGAAATCGCGGGCTGGCGCAGCGGGGAAGCCGAGTGAGCTTCGGCGAGTACGGACTGAAAGCCGTGGGCCGTGGCCGCCTCACTGCACGCCAGATCGAGGCCGGACGGCGTGCGATGACCCGGCACGTTCGGCGCGGTGGCAAGATTTGGATTCGCGTTTTTCCCGATAAGCCCATAACCAAGAAGCCGTTGGAAGTGCGCCAGGGCAAGGGTAAGGGTGCTGTGGAGTACTGGGTATCGCAGATCCAGCCGGGTCGAATGCTCTACGAGATGGAGGGTGTGCCGGAAGATGTGGCGCGTGAAGCGTTTGCCTTGGCTGCGGCGAAGATGCCGTTTGCCACGACGTTTGTCCGTCGCACGGCGATGTAGTTATGAAGGCTAGCGAATTAAGAGAAATGGATGTGCAGGAACTCAACGACGAGCTGCTGCGGTTGCGTAAGGAACGATTTCATCTGCGCATGCAGAACGCCAGCGGGCAGCTGGGGCAAAGCCATCTGCTGGCGGAAGCGCGGCGCGACTTGGCACGGGTAAAGACCGTATTGCAGGAGAAGCAGAGTGGCTGAAGCACAAGCCGACAATCAGTCTGACCAGGCGGGCCGGGATAGTCTGCCGCGCACCGTCACGGGCGTCGTGGTGAGCGATCGAGCTGACAAGACCATTACTGTCATGGTCGAGCGCAAGGTTCAGCATCCGGTCTACGGCAAGATCATTCGCCGGTCTTCCAAGCTGCATGCGCACGACGAGCAGAATGAGTGCCGCATTGGCGACACGGTCACGGTGGTGGAGTGCCGGCCGCTATCGAAAACCAAGACCTGGATGCTACAGAGCATCGACGAGCGGGCACGCGAGGTTTAGGGGCCATGATTCAAACCGAAACCATGTTGGATATCGCGGACAACAGCGGTGCGCGCCGTGTCCAGTGCATCAAGGTGCTGGGCGGATCGCACCGTCGCTACGCGGCCGTGGGTGACATCATCAAGGTGACCATCAAAGAGGCCATCCCGCGTGGTCGGGTGAAGAAGGGCCAGGTGATGAACGCCGTGGTCGTGCGCACCCGCAAAGGCGTTCGGCGTCCTGACGGATCCGTGATTCGATTCGACCAGAATGCGGCGGTGCTGCTCAACCCGCAGAACCAGCCGGTAGGCACGCGCATCTTCGGCCCGGTCACGCGCGAACTGCGTACCGAGAATTTCATGCGAATTATTTCGCTGGCGCCCGAGGTTCTGTAGCCGTGCTGAAGATCAAGAAAGACGACGAAGTGGTGGTGATTGCCGGGCGTGACAAGGGTAAGCGTGGCGACGTGCTGCGGGTGCTGGATGACGGGCGGCTGTTGGTGTCCGGCGTCAATACGGTAAAGAAACACACCCGCCCTGATCCGAATGCCGGAGAACAGGGTGGCATTTTGACGAAAGAAGCACCCATCAGCATTTCTAACGTGGCGATCTGGAACGCAGAAGAAAGCAAGGCGGACCGAGTGGGTATCCGCACGGAAGACGGCAGGCGGGTGCGCTACTTCAAGTCCACCGGCAAGGCGGTTGAAGAGTAAACAAAGACTATGGCTGAACTGTATCAACGATACGTAAACGAGATCCGGCCCTCCCTGCAGGGAGAGCTTGCATGCGCAAGCGTCATGGATGTGCCGCGTCTGGAAAAGGTCACGCTCAACATGGGCGTGGGCGAGGCGGTTGCAGACCGCAAGATCCTGGACAACGCGCTGGGCGACCTGCGGCTGATTGCGGGGCAGCAGCCGGTGGTGTGCCTGGCGCGCAAATCAGAAGCCGCGTTCAAGATCCGCGCTGGCTGGCCCATCGGCTGCAAGGTGACGCTGCGCAGGGAGCGTATGTATGAGTTCGTGGAGCGGCTGATCAGCATCGCCATCCCACGCATACGCGACTTTCGCGGGTTGAATCCTCGTGCGTTCGATGGCCGCGGTAACTATTCCATGGGTATCACCGAGCAGATCGTGTTCCCGGAAATCGACTACGACAAGATCGACAAGATTCGTGGTCTGGATATTGCGATCACCACCAGTGCAAAGAACGACGAGCAAGGTTTGGCGCTGTTGCAAGCCTTCAACTTTCCGTTCAGGAACTAACACGAAGATTGAGAAAGCAGAACTATGGCAAAGACTTCAATGGTTGAGCGGGAAAAGAAGCGGGCGAAGACGGTCGCCAAGTACGCTGCTAAGCGTGCGGCGCTGAAGGCCATCGTCAACAACCGCCACGCACCCGACGAGGAGCGGTGGGAAGCTCAACTACAGCTGCAGAAGCTGCCGCGCAATGCGAGCCCCGTGCGCCAGCAGCGACGTTGCGGTATCACCGGTCGGCCTCACGGTGTGTATCGCAAGTTTGGGTTGGGCCGCAACAAGCTGCGGGAAGCCGCCATGCGCGGCGACGTGCCGGGCCTGGTGAAGGCGAGCTGGTAGGAGTCGTAGATGAGTATGCAAGACCCGATCGCCGACCTGCTTACCCGCTTGCGTAATGCTCAGGCGGCTAGCCATCCGGAAGTGGCCATGCCGAGCTCGAAGATCAAGGTGGCCATCTGCGAGGTGCTCAAGAACGAAGGTTATATAGACGAGTTCAGCACCACTGCGGACGCCAAGCCGCAGCTGAACGTGGCACTGCGTTACCACCAGGGCCAGGGCGTCATCGAAGAGATCCAGCGAGTCAGCCGGCCGGGTCTGCGTGTGTACAAGGCGTGCGATGAGCTGCCTGACGTTCGTGGTGGTTTGGGAATTGCCATCGTGAGCACCAACAAAGGCGTCATGACTAACCGAGCTGCGCGTGCCCAGGGGGTAGGCGGCGAGGTGCTGTGTACGGTTTTCTAAAGGGTTAGGTATGTCTCGAGTTGCCAACAATCCGGTTTCCATTCCCTCGGGCGTCGAGGTGAAGGTCAATGGCCAGCGCGTCGACGTGAAAGGTTCGAAGGGCCAGATAGGGATGGATGTGCACCAACACGTAGAGGTGGTGCAGGAAGATGACCAGATCAAGGTGGCCGCGTGCGCCGGTGGCAAAGCGGCCGCGGCGTTGGCGGGCACTACCCGGGCGCTTGTCGCCAATATGGTCACCGGGGTGTCTGAAGGGTTCGAGCGCAAGCTGCAGCTCCAGGGCGTGGGGTATCGCGCCCAGGCTCAGGGCAAGAAGCTGAATCTGCAGCTGGGCTTCTCGCATCCGGTGGAGTACGAACTGCCTGAAGGCATCGAAGTCAGCACGCCCAGTCAGACGGAGATCGTGGTTACTGGTATCAACAAACAGCTGGTGGGGCAGGTATCCGCCGAGATTAGGGCATTCCGGCCGCCGGAACCATACAAAGGTAAGGGCGTGCGCTACGAAGGCGAGCGGGTGCGAAGGAAAGAAGCCAAGAAGAAATAGTGGTCATGAGCAACAAGAAGACATCCAGATTGAGGCGGGCGCGGCGCGGTCGCAGAAAGATGCGCGAGTTAGGTGCCACCCGGCTGACGGTGAACCGTACGCCTCGGCACATCTATGCTCAGGTCACTACGCCCGCAGGCGATCGCGTGCTCGCTGCGGCGTCCACGCTGGAAAAAGAGCTGCGTGGTGGCAGTACGGGAAACGTGGAGGCGGCGGCCAAGGTAGGCAGCCTGATCGCCGAGCGGGCAAAAGCGGCTGGGGTTACGCAAGTGGCATTTGACCGAGCCGGTTTCAAATATCACGGCCGGGTCCGGGCGCTGGCAGAAGCCGCGCGGGAAGGCGGGTTGGAGTTTTAGTCCATGGCATATACCGAACAGGTACAGGAAGAAGGGCTGGTTGAGAAGCTGGTCCAGGTCAATCGCGTGGCCAAAGTGGTCAAGGGTGGCCGGATATTCGGCTTCACCGCACTCACCGTCGTGGGTGACGGTAATGGCCGGGTGGGCTTCGGCCGAGGCAAGGCGCGTGAGGTGCCAGTGGCCATCCAGAAGGCCATGCAGGCGGCGCGCCAGAACATGGTGGAGGTGGAGCTGAACGGATCCACCATCTGGTATGCGGTCACACAACGTCACGGGGCTTCGAAGGTCTACATGCAGCCCGCATCGGAAGGAACCGGGGTCATTGCTGGGGGCACCATGCGGGCACTGCTGGAAGCGGCCGGCGTGCACAATGTGCTGGCCAAGTGCTACGGCTCCACCAACCCGGTCAACGTGATTCAGGCCACATTCAAGGCGCTGTCTGGGATGCGCTCACCGGCCAGTGTGGCGGAGAAGCGCGGAAAGACATTGGAGGAGATCGGCGCGGCATAGCGGCGCTGCAAGGTAAGACGAATGAGCGGCAAATCGATACGCGTAACGCTGGTGAAAAGCCCGGCCGGTCGGCTGAAGAAGCACAAGGCCTGTGTGGCAGGCCTTGGCCTGCGCCGCATCGGTCATTCCGTAGAGGTGGAAGATACACCTTCCGTGCGGGGCATGATTAATCGCGTGGGCTATATGGTTAAGGTTGAAGGAGAGTAACGTGCGGCTGGATTCACTATCTCCGGCTCCGGGCAGCAAGACCACCAGGCGTCGCGTTGGACGTGGTGCGGGCTCTGGCTGGGGAAAGACCTCTGGCCGGGGCCAGAAGGGGCAGAAAGCACGCTCGGGCGGTGGCGTTCGAGCCGGTTTCGAGGGTGGCCAGCTGCCGCTGCAGATGCGCGTTCCCAAATTCGGGTTCCGCTCGCGCGTTGGCATGGTTACCGCGGAGGTCAGGCTGAACGAGATCACCAAGGTAGAGGGCGATCAGGTAACGGTGGCTGCGCTCAAGGCCGCCAACATTATCTCCCGCAACATTCAGCGGGTACGTATTTTCAGTTCCGGAGAGGTTTCCCGGGCGGTCACCGTGGCGGTTGGTAGTGACATCGGCGTCACTAAAGGTGCACGCAGCGCCATAGAAGCTGCCGGAGGCAAGGTAGAAGGGTAATGGCAACCAATGCCGGACAACTAGCAGGCGTACAGGCGGGGCTCTCTGAGCTGCGCGGCCGGCTGCTGTTCGTGTTGATGGCGCTGCTCGTCTACCGGACGGGCACGCACATTCCGGTGCCCGGTATCAACCCAGATCGTCTGGCTGCGCTGTTCGATCAGCAGCAGGGCGGCATTCTCGATCTGTTCAACATGTTCTCTGGTGGCGCGCTGGAGCGCATGAGCATCCTTGCGCTGGGCGTGGTGCCCTATATTACTTCCAGCATCATCATGAATCTCATGACCATGATGTATCCCACCTTGCAGCAGTTGCGCAAAGAAGGTGAGTCCGGCCGCCGCAAGATCACGCAGTACACGCGATACGGGTGTTTGTTCATCGCGCTCATTCAGGGCACCTCGCTGTCTGTGACCCTGGCGAATCAGGGGCTCGCGTTTGCTCCTGGGTTTGCCTTCCACTTCGTTGCGACCACTACCCTGGTCACCGGCGCGCTGTTCATGATGTGGCTGGGTGAACAGATCACTGAGCGGGGTGTGGGCAACGGCATCTCGCTGATCATCTTTTCGGGAATCGTGTCAGGGTTCCCATCCGCCATCGGGCAATCCTTCGAAGCGGCACGCCAGGGTGATATCAACATCATCGCGCTGCTGGTGATCGCCGCACTCGCTATAGCCATCGTGGGGTTCGTGGTGTTCGTGGAGCGGGGCCAACGGCGCATTACGGTGAACTACGCCAAACGGCAGCAGGGTCGCCGGGTGTACCAGGGCCAAAGCAGCCATCTGCCGCTGAAGATCAACATGTCTGGGGTGATCCCGGCCATTTTCGCATCCAGCCTGTTGCTTGCGCCAGCGTCCATGGCTCAATGGTTCGGTAACAGTCCCGGTATGGATTGGCTAGGCGAAATTGCCCTGGTGCTCTCGCCTGGACAGCCGCTTTACATCCTGATGTTTGCCGCGGGCATCATCTTTTTCAGTTTTTTCTATACCGCCATCATGTTCGACCCGAAAGATGTTGCGGACAATTTGAAACGCCAGGGTGCCTATGTGCCTGGCATTCGCCCCGGTCAGCAAACGGCCCGCTACATAGACGACGTGATTACGCGCCTGACGGTTTTCGGCGCCCTATACGTCACGCTGGTGTGCCTGCTGCCGGAATTCATGATCGTGGCGTTCGACATCACCTTTCAGCTCGGCGGCACCGCGCTGTTGATTGTGGTGGTGGTAGCGATGGATTTCATGTCACAGGTGCAGGCGCACCTGATGTCGAGCCAATACTCTAAGCTGATGGAGAAGTCGAATCTGCAGGGCGTTGGCCGTACCGGGCGGGTCCGCTAGGGCCGGCTCGAAGTAGAGGTTGCAATAGAGATGAAAGTACGAGCATCCGTAAAGAAAATTTGCCGCAACTGCAAGATCGTCAAGCGCAATGGCGTGGTACGTGTGATATGCAGTGCAGAGCCGCGTCATAAGCAGCGGCAGGGTTAGCAGGAGTATCTAGATGGCACGTATCGCCGGGGTAAACGTTCCGGACAACAAGCACGCGGGCATATCGCTTACCTATATTTTCGGCATAGGTCGCAGCACCGCGGTTAAGGTCTGTGAAGCCGCGGGCGTAGATCCCGTTAGCAAGGTGCAGGACCTGTCCGAGGAAAACCTGGACGCAATTCGCAGCGAGGTGTCCAAGCTGTCGGTTGAGGGCGACCTGCGCAGAGAAGTGTCCATGAACGTGAAGCGCCTCATGGACCTGGGTTGTTATCGGGGCATGCGTCACCGGCGCGGGCTGCCGGTGCATGGTCAGCGTACGCGCACCAATGCAAGAACACGTAAAGGGCCAAGGCGCCCCATCAGAAAGTAAGCGCCTTTAAGGCATAGGACCGTAAATGGCAGAGAAAAAGAAGGCAAAGCGGGTAGTGATCGATGGGGTGGCCCACGTTCATGCCTCTTTCAACAACACGATCATTACCATCTCTGATCGGCAGGGCAACGCGCTGTGCTGGGCGACGGCTGGTGGATCGGGCTTCAGAGGCTCACGCAAGAGCACGCCATTCGCTGCCCAGGTGGCTGCGGAACGTGCCTCCAACACGGCCATCGAGCACGGGATGAAGAGTGTTGACGTCTACGTCAAAGGGCCGGGGCCAGGTCGAGAGTCTGCCGTGCGCGCGCTCAACGCCGCAGGGTTGAAGATCAACAGCATATCGGACATCACGCCGATTCCGCACAACGGTTGCCGTCCGCCTAAGCGGCGCCGGGTTTAGGGGGCAGGTTAGTATGGCGCGTTATCTCGGTCCACGATTGAAGCTGTCTCGCCGCGAAGGAACGGATCTGTTTCTGACCAGTGGAGTGCGGCCCATCGATTCGAAGTGCAAGCTCGAGCAGCCTCCTGGCCAGCACGGCGCACGCCGCACGCGGCTGTCGGATTATGCGGTACAGCTGCGTGAGAAGCAGAAAGTACGCCGATTGTACGGCGTGCTGGAAAAGCAGTTTCGCAACTACTACAAAAAAGCCGATCGGCAGAAAGGGGCCACCGGTGAGAATCTGCTGCGCCTCCTGGAAGGGCGCCTGGATAACGTGGTTTATCGCATGGGATTCGGCGCCACGCGTGCTGAGTCGCGGCAGTTGGTTTCCCACAAATCCATCACCGTGAATGGCCGCGGCGTGAACATCCCGTCCTTCCAGGTCTCAGCTGATGACGTGGTGTCCGTGGCCGAGCATGCGAAAGCGCAGCTGCGCATTCAGTCCGCATTGCAGTTGGCCAGCCAGCGCGCGCCGGTCGAGTGGGTGGACGTGGATCCCAGCAAGATGGAGGGTGTTTTCAAGCGTTCCCCCGACCGCGAAGAGTTGTCCCAGGAAATCAACGAAAACCTAATCGTGGAGCTTTACTCCAAGTAAGCGCCCAATACTCTCAAGAGTAGGAGACGAACTACATGTCACAGTCGGCAACCGATTTTCTGACCCCGCGCCATATAGAAGTACAGGCATCCAGCCCGACGCAGGCGAAGGTCACGCTGGAGCCTCTCGAGCGCGGTTTCGGCCACACTCTGGGCAATACGCTGCGGCGCATTCTGCTGTCCTCCATGCCTGGATGCGCAATCACGGAGGCGCAGATTGATGGCGTGCTGCACGAATACAGCACTATCGAGGGTGTACAGGAAGACGTGATCGATATTCTGCTCAATCTCAAGGACATCGCCGTGATCCTGCATACCCAGGACGAAGCGGTGATCTCGCTGAGCAAGGAAGGCTCTGGCCAGGTAACGGCGGGTGACTTCCAACTCACCCAGGATGTTGAGATTGCCAACCCCGATCACGTCATCTGCTCCCTCAACGACAATGGAGCGATCCGTCTGGAGGCTCGCGTAACACGTGGACGCGGCTATGCGCCCGTGGAAGGTGGTGAAGATGAGGAAGATACGCGCCCCATTGGTGTGCTGCGCCTGGATGCCACCTACAGCCCCATGCGCCGTGTTTCCTATGCCGTGGAAAGCGCCCGGGTAGAGCAGCGCACCGACCTCGACAAGCTGGTGCTCGATCTGGAGACGAATGGCACCATCGATCCGGAAGAGGCCATTCGCCGCGCGGCGACGATCCTGCAGCAGCAGCTGGCGGTGTTCGTCGATCTGGAAAGTGAAGGCGAGCCCATTACTGAGGAGACGGAAGACGAGATCGACCCGATACTCATCCGCCCCGTAGACGACCTCGAACTCACAGTACGCTCAGCCAACTGCCTCAAGGCAGAGAACATCTACTACATCGGCGATCTCATTCAGCGCACCGAAGTGGAGCTGCTCAAGACACCCAACCTGGGCAAGAAGTCGCTCACCGAGATCAAGGACGTGCTCGCGTCTAGAGGCTTGTCACTGGGCATGCGCTTGGAGAATTGGCCGCCGTCGAGCCTGCGGGGCGACGATAAGGTCGCGTAGGGCGCGAGAAGTAGAGGAATCAGGAAGCAGTCATGCGGCATCGCAAGAGTGGCCGGCACTTGAACCGGACGAGCTCGCATCGCCAGGCCATGTTTCGCAACATGGCGGCGTCGTTGATCGAGCATGAGATCATCAAGACCACCGTGCCAAAAGCCAAGGAGCTGCGGCGTGTGGCAGAGCCGCTGATTACGCTGGCGAAAGAAGACAGCGTGGCCAACCGCCGCCTGGCGTTTTCACGCACGCGCAGCAAATCGGCAGTGGCCAAGCTGTTCTCCGAGCTGGGTCCTCGCTACCAGGACAGGCCTGGCGGATATCTGCGCATCCTCAAGTGCGGGCCCCGTCCGGGGGACTCGGCGCCCATGGCTTTCGTGGAGTTGGTGGATCGTCCGGAAGTGGATCCGGACGACGACTATGATGATTTCATGGAAGACGAGGTTGCCGAGGAAGAAACCGAGGCAGTCGAAGCAGAGGAAAACAGATCCTAGGTAGGCTGCTGAGTTGGGGCGTGCAGCGTTATGATTGCGTTGTCCACCGAGATGTCCTGAATTCTGAACACGTTCGACGCCGCCATGGCTCGTATGGTGACTGGCACCGACGGCTAAGCTAGCCAGTGCCGGTCGGCCGCGCGTTTGGCCTGCCAGCACAAGAGAAAACCGGTTCGGTATCCAGGGTAATGCCCAAAGCAGCCGTGAGGTGTGGGCGTGATGCAAGCGTCGGGGCATGAAGGTGCGCCGGCAGGTGCGGCGGACTCAGCCACAGCTTTCGTATGCGATGGGTTGGTTACCCGAGGAACCTCGAAGACGATTTGGCTTGTATCCCGCTGGAAAATTAACTAGCTTGCAATTGCTCAACGACAGAAGAGGTTCTGATGTTCGAGTACGAGGAACATACAGTCAAAGAGCTGCTGGATTCCAGCGAACGGTTCAGACAGCTCTACTAGCAACACGCTGACCTCAAGATCCAAGTTCGCGAAGCCGAAATCGGCATCCACCAGCTAGACGATTTCGCTCTTTCCAGGCTGAAACGCCGAAAGCTCCTTGCCAAAGACAAGATGGCACACATGATGCAACGCTATCATCGGGAAACCGCTTAGCGCGTATTGCCCTCCTGCGTATTTGGCACGGGAGCAAGGAAAAGGAGTTGTCTGGCACTGGAGATACCCTGTTGGCCGGCGTGCGCGACCCGGCGAGGTTCGTGAGCCGGCCCAGGGGGTAGAACCGGATCTCCGTTACCACCGGTCGCATACCCGACACCCTGCGGACTACCGGTCCGCTTCTTGGGTCGCCGTTGTGGTGCCCGCGTGCTTGCCGTGGCAACGGCCGCGAGCTGCTAGCACAAAGCCTGTTTCAGGAACCGGCCGGTGTGGCACCCGCGCTTTTTGGCCAGTTGCTCGGGTGTGCCTACTGCCACGATCTGGCCGCCACCGGATCCTCCCTCCGGTCCCAGGTCGATCACCCAGTCCGCGGTCTTGATGACGTCCAGGTTGTGCTCGATGACCACAATGGTGTTGCCCTGGTCGCGCAGGCGGTGGAGCACGGCCAGCAGCTGAGCGATATCGTGAAAGTGCAGCCCCGTGGTGGGCTCGTCGAGTATATAGAGTGTCTTTCCGGTGTCCCGTTTGGACAGCTCCCGCGACAGCTTGACCCGCTGCGCTTCCCCGCCAGAAAGGGTGGTGGCGCTCTGACCGAGCTTTATATACGACAGCCCCACGTCCATCAGAGTCTGCAGCTTGCGGGCCAGCATAGGCACCGGGTCGAAAAACTCCCGAGCTTCCTCCACGGTCATCTCCAACACCTCGTGGATGTTCTTGCCCTTGTAGCGCACATCAAGCGTCTCGCGGTTGTAGCGCTTGCCGCGGCAGACGTCGCAGGGAACGTAGATGTCCGGAAGAAAGTGCATTTCCACCTTGATCACACCGTCGCCCTGGCAGGCCTCGCAGCGCCCGCCTTTGACGTTGAAGCTGAAACGGCCCGGCTTGTAACCTCGTGAGCGCGCTTCCTGGGTTTGCGCGAAAAGCTCACGGATGGGAGTGAACAACCCGGTGTAGGTAGCTGGATTTGACCGAGGGGTGCGACCGATAGGACTTTGGTCGATATCGACCACCTTATCCAGGTGCTCCAGGCCGGCGACAGATTGGTAGTCTGCGGGGCTCTGCGTGGTGGCCCCGTTGAGCTCGGCAGCGGCCACCGGGTAGAGGGTCTGATTGATGAGTGTTGACTTACCGGAGCCCGACACGCCGGTCACGCAGGTAAACAGTCCGGTGGGTATGTCGACGGTGAGCTCCTGCAGGTTGTTGCCGCTGGCCCCCATCACCCTGACCATGCGGTCGTTGTCGACCTGCGTGCGCTGCTCCGGTATCGGGATGCACTTGGCGCCAGACAGATACTGCCCGGTAATGGAGCGTTTGCTACCCAGAATATCTTCTAAGGCCCCGGACGCCACGATTTTCCCGCCGTGCACGCCCGCACCCGGACCGATATCGATGATGTGGTCCGCTGTGCGTATGGCTTCCTCGTCGTGCTCTACCACCAGCACGGTGTTGCCCAGGTCGCGCAGGTGGCTCAACGTGCGCAGCAGGCGCTCGTTGTCGCGCTGGTGCAGGCCGATGGAGGGTTCGTCGAGAATGTACATCACGCCCACCAGACCGGCGCCGATCTGGCTGGCGAGACGGATGCGCTGGGCTTCACCGCCGGAAAGCGTCTCGGCGCTGCGATCCAGAGTGAGGTAGTTGAGGCCCACGTCCACGAGGAACTGCAGCCTGGCCCCGATCTCCTTGAGGATCTTCTCGGCGATTTCGCCACGCCGGCCTGTGAGCTTGAGGTTCTTGAAGTATTTGAGGCTGTCCTCAACGCTGCCTGAGGTAATCTGAGGCAGGTTGATCGAGTCGATGAAAACGTGCCGCGAGGCTTCGCGCAGGCGGGTGCCACCGCAGTCGGGGCAGTGACGCACCCGCAGATATTTCTGCAGATTCTCCCGCACCATGCTGGAGTCCGTTTCGTGGTAGCGGCGCTCCATGTTGGGAATGACACCCTCGAAGCGGTGGCGACGCTGAATGATGTCCCCCCGGTCGTTGGCGTAGCTGAAGTCGATGCGCTCTCGTCCGCTGCCGAACAGGATGGCGTCCCGGTGCTTCTTCTTGAGCTTGCGGAAGGGCACCTCTACGTCGAAACCGTAGTGCTCGGCCAGCGACGACAGCATGTGGAAGTAGTATACGTTGCGCCGGTCCCAACCCCTGATCGCGCCTTCGGCCAGGGTCAGCTCTGTATCTGAAATGACCAGGTCAGGATCGAAAAACTGTTTTACCCCAAGTCCGTCGCAGGCTTGGCAGGCACCGGCAGGGTTGTTGAATGAGAACATGCGCGGCTCCAGCTCGGGAATGCTGTAGCCGCAGGTGGGGCAGGCGAAGCGGGCGGAAAAGGTGAGCTCCGCTGCGTCCGGATCGTCCATGCTGCTGACTTTGGCCAGCCCGTCCGTGAGCTCCAGAGCGGTCTCGAACGATTCGGCCAGCCGCTGCTGTACGCCGTCGCTGATGCGCAGCCGGTCCACAACGGCCTCGATGGTGTGCTTCTTGTTCTTGTCCAACTCGGGAGTCTGATCCAGATCCACCACCAGGCCGTCGATGCGCGCGCGGATGAACCCGTTGCTCATGAGTTCGGAGAATACGTGCAGGTGCTCCCCTTTGCGCTCGGTCACGACCGGCGCAAGCACCATCATCCGCTGTTCCGGTTGCTCGAGCACCTGATCCACCATCTGGCTGACCGTCTGGGCGTCCAGGGGCAGGTCGTGATGCGGGCAGCGTGGCTCGCCCACCCGGGCGAACAGCAGGCGCAGGTAATCGTAGATTTCGGTGATGGTTCCCACGGTGGATCTGGGGTTGTGGGAGGTGGATTTTTGCTCGATGGAGATCGCTGGCGAGAGTCCCTCGATGTGGTCCACGTCGGGCTTTTCCATCATGGAGAGAAACTGCCGCGCGTATGCCGACAGAGATTCCACGTAGCGCCGCTGACCTTCGGCATAGAGCGTATCGAAAGCCAGAGACGACTTGCCTGAGCCGGACAACCCGGTAATGACGATCAGCTGATCGCGGGGTATGTCCAGGTTGATGTTCTGCAGATTGTGCGTGCGTGCGCCGCGTACTGCGATGGTGTCCAAGTGCCTTCCCGTGCCCAGACGAAGTAAACGCTCCAACATAAACGTAAGCAATCTGCGGGGCAAGTTGGTGGATGGCTTACCGCCAGCGGGCGCGCTGCGTGGTACACTGGCGCCACTTGCAAGGGAACACAATGGCGGTACAGCTATGGCGCGGGGGATCAACAAAGTCATCCTGATCGGCAACCTGGGCAGAGACCCGGAAACCAAATATTCCCAGTCCGGCAGCCCGGTCACCAACTTCAGCGTAGCCACCACGGAGTCTTGGCGCGATCGTAACAGCGGCGAGCAGCAGGAGCGCACGGAGTGGCACAATGTGGTGTGTTTCGCGCGCTTGGCGGAGATCGCTGGCGAGTATCTGCGCAAGGGATCCAAGGTGTACATCGAAGGCAGCCTGCGCACCAGCAGCTGGGAAGCCCAGGACGGGCAGAAGCGCTACCGCACCGAGGTGATGGCTCGCGACATGCAGATGCTCGACAGCCGGGGCTCCTCCAATGCGGCGCCCACCGGGTTCGAGTCTTCCGA
>CEUN01181855.1_pt1 | contig 24822 bp, 26 predicted proteins | sample 361501 | NCBI WGS metagenome assembly CEUN01 (sample SAMEA2622801, study PRJEB7988) | marine metagenome | biome: marine biome (ENVO:00000447); feature: marine epipelagic mixed layer (ENVO:xxxxxxxxx); material: "saline water (ENVO:00002010), including plankton (ENVO:xxxxxxxx)" | depth 120 m | reverse complement strand
TGGACGAAATAAACCGCGATTTCGCTTCGACAGATGTGTCTTTTGTAATCGGGGCCAATGATGTGACTAACCCTGCCGCTAAGACCGACCCACAAAGTGCAATTTATGGAATGCCAGTTTTGAATGTTGAAGAGGCTAGAACCGTGTTATTTGTAAAACGTTCTCTTGGTTCGGGTTATGCAGGTATAGATAACCCCCTATTCTACCAGGATGACACGATGATGCTTTTCGCCGACGCGAAAGCGATGTGCGAAGATATTGTAAAGGCGCTTGGGTAGAACGAAAAACACCCGCTTGGCTGGGCCGCGGGCATCTTCAATAAGCGCTGTACGAGTGGTATTTAGAAACCTTCGCGCTCTAACCGCTTGCGAACAAGCTTGCGATGGCGCCGGACTGCCTCGGCTTTCTCTCTTGCTTTACGTTCTGACGGTTTTTCGTAGGAGCGGCGCAACTTCATCTCACGAAATACGCCCTCGCGCTGCATTTTCTTTTTCAGCGCCTTCAGGGCCTGGTCGACATTGTTGTCGCGGACTGTAACGTGAACGATGGTACTTCTCCTGTCTATCAACAACTAATTAGATTACTCAAAGATTGCGGCTTATATCATAGGGAAATTCCCTTGTGAAGGGGTGTTTGGGCCACTTTAACGACAATGTCACTTAGATTATGTTGTGTTCATGGCTATTTTAAAAATTGCTAAAATGGGTCATCCAATACTTCGGCAGTCTGCTGAGGAAGTGTTAGACCCAACGGCAGACAAAATTCGACGCCTGGTCCAGGACATGGTCGATACGATGCAAGACGCGGACGGGGCAGGTTTGGCGGCGCCGCAAGTGCATGTACCCCTTCGTGTTGTTGTCTTTCATGTCCCGGCGGAACGTGATGAGGAGAATCCGGAACCAGTGCCACTCAGTGTGCTGGTCAATCCAATTGTGGAACCGTTGACGGAAGAAAACGAAGTCGATTGGGAGGGTTGTTTGTCGGTTCCCGGTATGATGGGTGCTGTTCCGCGTTTTACTAAAGTGCGCTATCGGGCGTTAACGCTGGACGGCGAAACAATCAACCGGGTTGCAGAAGGTTTTCACGCAAGAGTTGTGCAGCACGAATGCGACCATCTGGATGGCGTTCTCTACCCGCAGCGGATGAATGATCTTTCATTATTAATGTTTAGTGATCAACTCCGGTATCACGGTGATGTAAATTTGGATGAGGCGGCAACATCGTGAATGTTGAAGATCAAAGGTTAGAATTAATGCGCGCATGCGTTCGTCATGTGACATTCGACGGGTGGTCTGAACGGGCGCTGAAAGCTGGCGCGAAAGACGTCGATATGGCGGTCGAGACCGCAAAGACGCTTTTTCCAAATACCGGGCACGATCTTGTGACGTTGCATTGCCAGAACGCTGATGCAGAGGCTTTAGATTGTCTTGGGAATCAGGACTTAACCTCGATGCGGGTCCGAGAGCGGGTTACTATGGCCATCCGTACGAGAATCGAAATCGTCCGCGGGGATCGGGAAGCGGTACGTCAGGCAGTTTCAATGTTTACATTGCCTGGTAACGCGACGCTTGGTGCCCGGTTGTTGTTTGGCACGGTCGATAGGCTTTGGCGTGTGGCAGGGGACACGTCTACCGATTGGAACTATTATTCAAAACGCGGTTTGTTGGCGGGTGTATACGGGTCGACAGTTTTGTATTGGTTGCAGGACGACTCCGAGGATTTTGTGGATAGCTGGCTGTTTCTCGATCGCCGGATCGCCGATGTCATGAAGGTTCCAAAGATAATTGGCTCCATCACAAAGGTATTTTCACCACTTCGGCGACGGGATTTTCGGCAGCAGATCATTCGGACGCGACTGGATTGAGGCAGCGGCTGCTGGCGTGCTTGCGCATAATCCATATAATCAGTTTTGTTGGTTAACCCGGGACGATGGATGCCGAAGAAACACAATCGTTCGATCTATTTCGTATAGTGTGACAATGTGATTCGGGTTGCTGCCAATATGATTTTCAGATACTTGGCCGAAATTGTCCTGCATGAGCGCGGCAAGGCGGATGTCTTTGGTCGCTTAGGCAATAATATCGGGTAGCAGTTGATCCTCGAGGAATGCTATCTGATCCTTCAGAATAAGTTTCCTTTTCTTAAGTCGTTGAATCATCAGCTGATCGAAAGGTGGCTCTTCGGCTATTCGTGAAATCGCTCGGTCGAGATCGCTGTGTTCGGATTTCAGCATCTCAATTTGGTGTCTTATTTCTTGGTTCCGATCCATTATTCAAGTTATTCAAAAATTCACTGTCGACAGTATCGATAAATTACCATCCATTTACCTTGCTGGAATTAGCATGTAAGGCCGTTTAGAGAAAGTATAGCGATGGAGCGGGTTTTTTTTTGTTGCTTGGGCGTATACCCAGCTTGGGGTGGTCGCGTTGAGATGGGCTAAGAGACCACTGCCTGCACAATATGCGTACCGTTTTGATTGCGACTCAGATTTTGTTAACCTAAATGGTCTTATTCTGGTGACGGCGTTTGGATTAGGCATAGCCTTGGGAGAAGCCTGATGCGTGATGCGGTAGATGAATTTTGGTGTTTCTCACTCGCGCTCTACGAGCGACCGGGAATAGCCGATATTTTAAATAAAATGCAAGACGAAGATGGTGTTGACGTCAATTTGACCCTTTTTCTCTGCTGGTGCGGTGCTGCGGGCCGCACGCCTCTAGATCGGAGGCAATTGACATCAGTGATGGAAAGTATCGCTAATTGGCAGTCGGATGTGACTGTTGCACTGAGGCAGATCCGCCGTCGGATGAAGGGGGGAATTGCTGGTGTCGCTCTCTGTGACTCAGGGCCTCTACGGGAGAAGATCAAAAGTCTAGAACTGGCAAGTGAGCGAATAGCACAGCGTGTTCTCGCCGGAAAAGCGCCGCCTGCAAGCCGCGTTGGAGGTTCAGCGGACGTGATAGTGTTATTGAAGATGTATTTTAAAATGCTTAACTTACCAGATTCCCTGCGGGTTCGTGCGGCGATTGAGCGTTTAGCCGAGGCCTGCATTCTTGAGAACTAAAATGCAAAATTATTATGAAAAGTTTGTAACTTCAAGGTGACACGGGAAAGAGTTCGCGGTACAGTGAATTTCCGCTGTAAAGTGTCGGTCGCTCAGTTGCGAAAGACGAAAGATCGCGCAGGCTCCCGAAGTTCGACAGTGCGCTAAGCAATAGGGAGTTTGAATATGTCAGTTATGGATCACATTACAGCCCTCGAACAAAAGCATGCTGAACTCGAGACGGAACTTAATGCTGAAAACAGCCGTCCGTTGCCGAATATGTGGGCACTTGTTGATCTAAAACGGCAAAAGCTAGCCATAAAAGATGCGATAGCAAAACTCCACAACAATTAATGTGCTCAATCGGGCTGTCAAAGCCGGGTCGTCGTACTATCTGCAATTTTGACACCGCGTTTCAGCGTGGTGGATACTAGTTTAAATAAAGAGAACCCCCAACCTAACATTATAAAAATACGGAGAAGAGACGCATGCTGAGCGTCGACGAAGCTATTACGAGCCGCAGGTCTGTGCGTGCATACAAGCCAGACCCGGTGCCGCAGGAAACGATATCCCATATCCTTGAAGTTGCGAGCCGGGCTCCGAGCGGTACAAATATGCAGCCCTGGCACGTTCATGTTTTTTCCGGCAATGGGTTGAAGGCGCTGACGGAATCCGTTCTCGATGCTTTCTGGAACGAACCGGAAGCGCATCAAAGCGATCGCCAGCACTATCTTGAAAATATTCGTGACCCTTATCTCGCAAGGCGTCGCAAAGTGGGATGGGATCTATATGGCCTTCTCGGAATCGGTAAGGGTGAACGTGAAAAAACCCGCGCTTTCCATGCTCAGAATTATATGTTTTTCAACGCTCCGGTTGGGATTATCTTTACAATTGACCGGGATATGGGATGGATGAGTTGGCTAGATTACGGCATGTTCATCCAAAATATTTGCATCGCGGCGCGTGGCCAAGGCCTTCATACATGTCCGCAGGCCGCATGGGCGACTTACCATGATGTTGTTGAAAAACACTTGGGGCTGCCGGATATACAACTAGTCCATTGTGGTTTGAGTCTGGGCTATGAAGATACCGAGGCTGTTGTAAATTCTCTTGAGACTGTTCGTGAGCCAGTCAAAGAGTTTGTTACTTTCCATACGGAGTAGACAGATGCCAGGACCTTTAGACGGTTTAAAAATCCTTGATTTGACGTCCGTTGGCTTCGGCCCATTCGCTGCACAAATTCTTGGTGACTATGGCGCCGAGGTCATCAAGGTCGAAACTCATGAAGGCGATATTACGCGGGGCATCACACCCTTTGTAAATCAGGGAATGGGTCATTTCTTTGTCATGGCCAATCGGAACAAGCGCTGTGTCGTCTTGGACCTTAAGGCGGAGAAGGGTCGCAAGGCTTTTTTGAAGTTAGTAGAGTCGGCAGATGCGGTCATCTGTTCTGTACGTCCTGCCGCGATGGAACGCCTTGGTCTCGGCTATGAAGACTGCAAGGTAGTCAATAAAAAGATCGTATATGTCGCTTTAGTTGGCTTCGGCCAGTCGGGCCCCTATGCGAAGTTTCCGGCCTATGATGACATCATTCAGGGCGTCTCGGGAATGGCTGCTATGCAGGGTGGACGGGAAGGGCCACCGAAATTTGTCAACGCATCGGTTTGCGATAAAATTTGTTCACAAATTGCTGCACATTCCATGATCGCAGCATTATTCAGCAGAGAGCGCACTGGTGAAGGTCAATTAGTGGAAGTGCCGATGTTCGAATCGATGGTCGGCTTCAATCTGGTGGAACATCACTCCGGTCAGGCGTTTGAGCCGCCACTGGGGCCGGCTGGTTACGAGCGTTCGATGGTTGAATATCGCAAGCCTTATGCAACGGCCGACGGTTATATTTGCGCGTTACCTTATAACACGAAACAGTGGCGCTCTTTCTTTACGCATATGGGACGTGAGGACATGATTGAGGATGCTCGTGTCAACGACCCAAAACTCCGCAGTGAGAAGATTGGTGAGCTCTATGAAATTGTTGCTGAGGTAGTTAAGGACTGGAAGACCGAAGATGCTCTGTTAACACTGGAGAAAGCCGATGTGCCACATGGCCGGGCAACTCCTCTCAGTGAGTTGCAGGACGATCCGCACATGAAGGCGGTGGAATTCTTCAAGGTCTACGATCATCCGACCGAAGGTACGATTCGCCTTACGGACCCCCCGATCAAATTTTCGAGAACGCCTTCGGAAATTCGGATACTTCCTTCATGCTTGGGTGAACATAGTATTGAGGTCCTTCGCGAAGTTGGATACAGCACTGCTGAAATCAGTGAAATGATGGAGGAAGGTGTAACGATTGATGGCCGTCCCAAAGCTGATAAAGTGGCGGCGGAATAGAAAATTTTTAGTGGTTTGCATTTGGAAAGAAGAGTTGGGTGCCGCCCGGTCGGAATTGCCGAATGGCGGCTTGGCCGCGTGGGCCAATAATCCAATCGATGAAGGCCTGTGCATCGCTGCCTTTTACTCGGAGATGTTTCGCAGGGTTGACAGCCGTGATGCCGTATTGATTGAGAAGAGCTATATCGCCTTCGATAAAGACTTTGTGATCACGCTTATTTCCAAAGCTAATCCACGTAGCGCGATCTGATAGAATGTAAGCATTCATTTCGATGCCAATGTTGAGCGTCGCTCCCATGCCGGATCCAGTTTCGCGATACCACTTACCGCTATCAGGTGCAGGGTTGATATTGGCGAGCCCCCAAAGCGTTAGTTCTTTCTTGTGCGTTCCGGAGTCGTCGCCGCGAGAAGCAAAAATGGCACGGGTCTGGGCGATTTTTGTAAGGGCCGCCGCTGCAGACGGTAGGCTGGCTATAGCGGCGGGATCGTCCGGCGGGCCAATTATGACGAAGTCGTTATACATAACGTCAAAGCGTTGCACGCCGTAGCCATCAGCGACAAATTTTAGTTCAGCTTCTTTCGCGTGTACGAGCAAGACATCGCCATCGCCATTCTCTGCGTTTCGAATCGCTTGACCTGTGCCGACTGCAACCACATGCACCCGAATTCCTGAATCCCTTTCAAATTTGGGCAGTATTTCTCGGTAAAGACCAGAGTTTGCGGTTGAGGTCGTCGATTGCAGAATAATTGAACGGACCTGCGCTAAGGTATCTGAATTGCAGATAAACACTAATACCGATGCGACAAGCAGTCTCTTCATAGAACCAACCTGCCGACCAAGAAATCTTTTGCTTCTTTAGATTTCGGAGCATTGAAGAATTGCGTGGCAGGCGTCTGTTCAATAATTCGCCCGCGATGCATGAAGACAATTTCATGGGCGAGACGCCTTGCCTGGCCAAGATCATGACTGACTAATACGATTTTGGTGCCGGCTTCGTGGGCTGCCTGTATGATCTTTTCGATGGCTGCGGTTGATGCGGGGTCGAGGTTAGCAGTCGGTTCATCCAAGAAGAGAATTGCCGGTTCTGTCGTTAGAGCACGGGCGAGTGCCAGCCTTTGTTGCTCTCCTCCTGAAAGAGATTTTGCTGGTTGGTCTGCCCTGTCCGCCAGATCGACCGCAGAAAGGGCCTTTTGTCGCTGATCGCGAGAAGCCACACCTCGAAGTTTTATTGCGAAGTCGATATTTGCAGCTACGGACCTACGCAGCATAACAGGCCGCTGAAATACCATTGCTTGACGCTTGCGAATTGCGCCATTCATTGGGTTTTCACCCCATTTAATCGTCCCAGATGCTGGTGAAATCAGTCCATGTAATAATCGGAGAAGCAGGCTCTTTCCAGCCCCATTGGGACCCATGATTACGCTAACGGAATTGGGTTTTAGATCCATGCTTAGGTCCGCTATGAGCGTCTGTCCCTTTTCAGAAGTAAAAGTCAGATTTTTCACGTAAGCTGGTAGCAGTGGAGACAGATGTTCAGCCATTACTATAATCCGCAGATGCGCCACGCAAAATAGTAACGCTGGCATTAACTGCTAGGGCTGTGACAATGAGGATCATTCCGAGTGCTAATGCGAGATCGAGATTGCCTTTTGATGTCTCGAGGGCAATTGCTGTTGTCATAACTCGGGTTAAGTGGTCAATGTTGCCTCCAACAATAATAACGGCTCCGACTTCTGCGATGGCTCGGCCAAAGCCAGCCAGTGCGACCGTTCCGAGACTGTGACGAGCGTCCCATAGCAAGGTAATTATAGCCGTTTTTAGAGGAACTGATAGCGAGCGGAATTGCTCTGCATATTCAGCATTCAAATCTTCGATGACCTGACGTGAAAGGGCAGCGACTATGGGGGCGACAAGAATTGTTTGTGCAATGATCATCGCACTCGGGGAATAAAGGAGTTCCAGCCAACCCAACGGGCCGGTATTTGAAAGAAAGAGATATATGATCAGCCCGACAACCACAGGTGGTAACCCCATAAGCGCGCTAATGGTAACAATTAGAAAGTGGCGCCCTGGAAAATTTGCAATGGCAAGCGACGCGCCAATAGGCAAGCCAATTAAGCAAGCGATGGCGACCGCAGTTAGGCTGACCTGCATCGATAAGCCGACAATTTCAAATAAATCAGCATCAAGCGTCGTCACCAATTGGATTGCCTCCGCAACAGCGGAAATAAATTCCTGCATTATTCAGGCTCCTAACCTGGGATACAGATCTGGAATCTGTCGCAAAAGTCTAAGGGTTTGCTATAGAAATCGTAAAAATGCAGTTAAATTCATAATTTTTCAAATCTATATGGTTTATGTTTCGACTTTGCGCAAATGGATGATAATTCAATTCAGGCAACTAGAGGGTCTTTTATGCTCGATAAATTAAAAGAACGAGTGAACGCCGATGCGGCTTTGGTGCGGCGAGGACGGTGGGTCCGCCTAAGTTTCCTGCTTGGGATCGGCAACGACGATTATATTGTCACAATCGACGAGGGGCGCATTGCTGCCATTACGCCGCGCAAGCTTGAGACAATTTCGGGAGAATTTACTATCCGCGCGGCGCGCACAACTTGGGAAGAGCACTGGCGACCTTTGCCCAAGCGGGACTACCACGATATATGGAGCATGCTGCCAAAGAACCTGGCTAGGATTGATGGCAACCTCCTGCCACTCATGCAAAACTTACAATATTTTAAAGATGTTATAGCGTCGCCGCGTGATCGAGAATCATAAGATATGCCAGAATTTGAACCAATAATAGGCCGCTACTTTACGTTGGATGTAGAAGGGAAGCCTTATCGGATTTATGTTGAGGAAGCGGGCGAGGGTATTCCGCTCGTCTGTCTTCACACTGCGGGCTCTGATGCTCGCCAATACCGACATTTGCTCTGTGATAGGGAGATTACGGACCATTTTCGTGTTATTGCCTTTGATATGCCATGGCACGGTAAATCAAACCCCCCTGCGGGATTTCGTGAAGAAGAATACAAACTGACGACCAATCTCTATAAAGAAACAGTGATGGCATTTTGCCATGCTTATGAACTTGCGGACCCTGTTGTTATGGGATGTTCAATGGGTGGACGCGTTGTTCTACATTTGGCTTTGGAGCAGGCCAATTTCTTCAAATGCGTCATTGCGCTCGAGGGGTCAGATAAGTTGGATCCCTACTACGACCTTGATTGGCTTCACCGTCCAGACGTCCATGGTGGTGAAATCGCCTCCGCTTTCGTATCCGCACAAGTGGCGCCGCAAAGTCCGGATGAATGCCGTTGGGAGACCCTTTGGCATTACATGCAGGGCGGTCCCGGTATTTTTAAAGGGGACCTATTCTTCTACTGGCATGATGGCGATTTCGATGCTCGATCCTCTTTGATCGATACTGAGAAATGTCCGGTTTATTTGCTTTCTGGCGAGTACGATTCTTCTTGTACGCCGGAGCGAACCAAAGAAACAGCGGCGCGGATTAAGGGCTCGAGGGCAACAGTCATGAACGGTATTGGTCATTTTCCAATGTCCGAAAACCCTGAATTATTTCGAAAATTTCTTATGCCTATCTTGGAAGAGATTCGTGGGTAATGAACTCAAAATGTTTAGTTTGTAATGTAGCCTAATACGTTTCACCCTGTTCAAATCATTAATTAATTACCTTGGCGACGCGTTGATCATTAGCATGAGGGCGGAGAATACAGCGTGATGTCATTCCAATGCGATCCTTTAGCCATCGTTTTTATGACGTAGCTTGTCCTATTCGGGTAGGATCGGGCCATAACGTGTCAGAATAAGAAACCGGGACGTAATCGATGCTTGCCGTTCAGTAACAACGCAGAGAAGGCCCGGGCTCGTCCTCGGTCCTGTTCAAGATGTGGACGGAGCGAGAACGTTCATACCCTTTTCCACGGCTGGCCGGTTACTGAGTTCATCGAACCACCGTTTGACGTTTGGAAAGTCTGCCAAGTCGATATTCTGCCAGTCATAGCGTGCAACCCATGGGTAGATTGCGATATCCGCGATGGTATACTCATCACAACCGATGTAGGCACTCTTTTCAAGGCGACCGTCCATCACAGTATATAGCCGACGGGCCTCGTCACCGTAGCGTTTTTTACCATACGGGATGTCTTCCTTTGCGGCACGTTCGAAATGGTGCACTTGTCCAAACATCGGGCCTACGCCACCCATTTGCCACATGAGCCACACAAGGGTCTCATAGCGTTTAATCTTGGCCGTAGGATTGAATTTACCAAATTTTTCGGCGAGATAGAGCAGAATTGCCCCTGACTCAAACATTGAATAGGGAGTGCCATCTGGACCGTTACTATCAACAATAGCAGGGATTCGGTTGTTCGGACTAATTTTCAAAAAGTCTGGCGCGAACTGTTCATCCTTGCCAATATTGATTAGGTGTATGTTGTAATCGGCGCCAAGTTCCTCAAGCATGATCGATATTTTCCGGCCATTTGAGGTGTTCCAAGCGTAAAGATCGAGGGTCATTGTCTAACCTTTTTGTTACTACCGTTGGATTAATAATATTTCGCGCAGACTTGCAATTCTGGCTGGGATGCTAGACTTCGTCCGGGATGTTGGCAATCCGAACTATCGGGAGCAGATTAAAATGGCGGCTTATCTCATAGCTGATATAAAAGTCACCAATCCGGAAGGCTTTAAGAAATATCAAGAGGCAGTCCCGGCCACGATCGCGAAACACGGGGGTAAGTACTTGGTACGCGGTGGCGATGTTGAACCTAAGGAAGGTGATTGGGCACCGACACGGATGGTCGTGCTGGAATTTCCGAATATGGCAACGTTGAAGAAATGGTATAATTCCGACGACTATCAAAAAATCATAGCGGACCGCACGGATAATTCTAAAGGCAATATGGTTTTTGTTGAGGGATATTGAGCACGATCGATAATATTTATGAGCGACTGAAAGCCAATGCTGAACGGATTGAAACGCCGTTTGGTGACGGCAGTGATCGTTTGATTTGGTGGTGCTGGGGCGAGGGACAGAATGTGCTTATGCTCCATGGCGACTATGGCTCTTGGACGCATTTCATCCGAAATATCGAGTTTCTCTCCGGGCGGTATAGACTAATAATTCCAGATATACCCGGGTATGCGGCTTCGGATTTGCCGGTGCTTGATGATATCATTGTAGATTCCTCCAAAATGCTCTGTGACCATTTGGACACGATCATTGGCCCTAATGGAACGTACGACATTGTCGGATTTTCTTTTGGTGGAATTTATGCAGGCCAGATGGCAGCAAATCATAAAGACCGTGTCGGAACGGTTGTATTGATCGGCGCTGGCGGCATGGGGGTCGGCGAAGCGCCGCGAACCCGCCGGGAAATGCAGCGGTTATCACGTGACATGGACTACGAGACGCGTGCTAGTATTCATCAAAACAACCTTTGTGGTGTGATGTTCGCTCAGGATGAGACTGCAGATGACCTTGCTGTTCTTCTTCAGGATGAAAATACTGGTCGTACCCGCATCCGTGCCCGCGGAATTCCCGAGAGCGACGTGTTGTTTCGAGCCTTTCCGCATTGCACTGCTAAATTTTCTGCGATTTGGGGAGAGTTAGATGCCTACGCGTTGGGCGAGGTTCCTTTACGAGAACAAATGCTTCGAAATTTTTATCCGGATATGGATTTTAGGACCGTTCTTGGGGCGGGGCATTGGGTTATGTATGAAGCATCAGATGAGTTTAATAGGATTGTGGCGGATATGCTTGGGTGACCACAAGGTAGGGCCCTAAATGCAACTACGAGACAGAATTGGTGTTGATATTGGGAGGCGTGTTTCTCTGGAAGAGGGCGTTGACTGGGCAATTGTGAATAACGTCAAATATATTGACGCACAATTAGATATAATGCCAAACGGCTTGATGGATTTCGATGAGGCCCGTTGTGAGCCGATCCGCGAAAAGGCAGGGGAAAATGGAATACATCTCGGATTACACACGCTGTCTGGTGTAAATATTGCTGAATATTCACCTTTTCTGAGCGATGCAATCGACGCTTATTTGGAAGCCTATATCGACGTCGCAATTCGATTAAGGGCCGAGTGGATTGTTGTACACCCTGGTCATCATTTTGGAGATAAAGAGGCTCGAATGGAAGCGGCGATCGGGCATATCGAAAAGGCATCGCGTTATGCGGAAGATGTGGGTGCATTGCTCTATCTAGAGAATATGAATTGGGAACCGGATCTGGCTGAAGTTCACTACCTTGGGCACACGATTGAAGAAGCACAGGTTTATTTTGAGCGACTAACATCTCCAAATTTGAAATGGTCGTTCACAATCAATCATGCCCATCTGGTTCCCGATGGCATTGACGGGTTTATTGATGGACTGGATATAAGTCGGCTAGGCGAAGTCCGCATTGCTGATTGTACAGGGGAGTATGAAGTCCACATGAAACCCGGTGAAGGGAATATCGATTTTGGCAATATGTTCCGTCGGATAGAGGGTTCTGGATTTTGTGGGCACTATATGAATGCGTTTGGTTCGTTAGGCGACATGAATGAAGCACGGGATTATCTCGTCGCGCGCGCAGAAGAGGCTGGTGTGACCGTGACCTGATGCAGAGATCTTAGAATATTTGGAAGCGATGCTCTTTAACCGCAGAGCACTAGCAGAATTATTCCAATAATGACAAGCGCGATGCCGCAAAGTTCCTTGGGAGAGGATCGTTCTTTGAAGAACCAGTATGAAGCGGCTAAGGTGAAAACAAACTCGATCTGCGCTAATGATTTTACATAGGCAGCTTGCTCCAAAGTGAATGCTGTAGCCCAGCCTATAGTGCCCGTGACGCTTGTGATGCCGACAAGAAGGCACACTTTAAAATTTCGCCAAATAATCAGATATTGCGATGGATTGGTTACAAGCACGAAGATGCACATTGCGACGGTTTGCATCGTTAGCATAAAGATCATTGTCAATGCGGCGCGGAAGAGGAAATCATCCATGCCTAGCATGAGGCTTGCTTTACGCATGGTAAGAGATGCGATGGCAAAAAAGAGGCCACAGATAATACCAATCCACGCGGACTTATCCGCAAGAAGGGTTAATAATTGCCCGCCATTGATGCCTGTCTTTGCAACCGTAATTAGAATTACACCAGAAACGCTTATCAGTATTGCACCCCAACCGTAGATGACGATGGCTTCTCCGAATAGCAATGCACCGACGATGGCCGTTAGGAATGCTTCGGTTCGGGCATAGGTTGTTCCCACCGCGAAATTTCGCAACGAAAACAGATAGACCAGCAAAGCTGTTCCAATGATTTGACCGGCACCGGCTGTGGCTGAATATGCTATAAAGTCCAAGCTAATTTCAGGAAATTCTTCTGTCCGGCGCCTATTCAAAAACCAGAGGTACAAGAGTCCGAATGGCAATCCGAAAAGAAATCTCACCATCGTGACTGATATTGTACTCAACTCAGCCGTCAGATGCTTTTGCGCAGCCGAGCGGATGTTTTGTACGAAAGCGGCAAAGATTGTGATCGGAATCCAAAGCCAAGAAAAAGCAATCATGTCGGGCTTACGTTAAAGAAGTTTCATTTCAATACCCATGTGCTGGGTAGGGAATAGATGCAAAAAAAAGTCATACAAAGGATAATCTTTAATGTCAGAATCACATAAATTCAGAGAATTAACATTCATGGCTTTTTATATAGGGAAATGACTTTCTCCGTTTTAGGCTTTCCAGTGTGGTGGCTTAAAAAGCTTAAGCTTAACGGCTCGGTCGATCTCCAGGTAGCTCCTTTGGTCTCAGGATTCGCAGTATGATGGGGCCAATCATCATGATTAGGGCGACATGTGAGAAGGCTATGCCCCAATTCATGATCGTCTCGCCGCCGAGCGCATCCAGAAGCACGCCGAGAACCAATGGCCCGATGAAACCTCCCCCATAGCCTAGCATCGCATGTATAGCAAGCGTTGCACCGCGACGACCGGGTTCCGCGTTGCCGACGGTGCCCGCGGTAAGTGCAGCAGAATCCGCGTATATCAACGCATTGTAAGTCAAACATATTATCGCTGCGACGCCGTATCCCAAACCTGCGCTAAAGCCAATCAATACAGAGAAAATCATGGAAGATATCATGACCATGTATATCCAGCGCCGTCTACCGATACGAATTGCAATCTCATTTCCGATTATACTCATTGTGGTGCCAATGAGTTCCATCAACATGGCGATCACGGTTGGGATAAAAAAGTTCGGCTGTTCTCCTTGGGCGGCTGTAAACACCAGAAAAGCGACAACCCAAGATCGTAAAGTAAACATTTCCCAAGTGTGAACGCAGTATCCGATGGCATATGCCATAGCAGATTTGTTCTTTAAGACAGTCCGGAATGCAAACGTATTAGATGTCTCCTTTTGGGGTGGCGGTTTGCGGCTGGGAACGCAGATAATCATGATGACCAAGGCTATGAAACTGCCAAGTGCCGAGATCATGAAGGCGGTTTGCCAATCCAGGTGTTCCGCGGCATATCCAGCGATAAGGAAGGACAACGCTCCGCCGGCGCCGATACTACCTGCATGGAATGCTACCGCACGGGACTGTTTTGGCCCCTCAATCAAATCAGCAAGCGCTTTCAGGCCTACCATGTAGGTACCACCCCACCCAATGCCCGCGAACATTCGAAGAACTAGACCACCCCAAAATCCCTCTGCAATAAACGCCATGCCTAAATGCGAAATGCTCGTCAATGTCACAAAACACATGTAGACGCTTCGTGGGTCAATACGATCCGTCAAAGGCAAAATAAAGGGTACTGACATTGCATAGGCGAGAAAGATTATTCCAGATAACCAGCCGGCTTCGGTGTGCGTGATCCCCCATTCGGTGAAGAAAACCGGCAATAGAGCGGAGAACGTGAAGGATCCAATTTGCGTGAATGCTTGTGCGATACAAACCGTGCTAATGAGGAAGATGGCTGATGTACGAAGTGCTGGCATTTTTTGCGGCCCGCGCAATACTCCACCTAACTTCGGTGTGGCAACACACTTGATTACCTATTAAGCGAGCGCCAACCGTCCTTTATCATGCCCTTTGATAGGTCGCCTCGCAACAACGCACTTGTCGGTGGCGGTTAAAAAAAGGGAAACGGTAGGCCCATCTTTGGCGTCGCATCCGATATAGATAGAGGCTTTGGAAGAGAGGTTTTTTTTAATTGTCTTGTAGTTTCTTTCTTAGCAGTTCATTGACTACTGCTGGATTTGCTTTTCCTTGGGTCTCTTTCATCACTTGGCCCACGAACCAACCGATAATTTTTTCATTGCCTGAGAGAAACTGCTCAGCCTGTTTTTCACCTCGCGCGATAATTGTATCGACGATCGCTTCTATTTCGCTTGTATTGGTAATTTGTGTCAGGTCTTTTTCTTCAACAATAGTAGCCGCGTCTTTACCCGACTCAAACATTTCTTCAAAGACATCCTTTGCGATCCGGTTGGAGATTGTACCATCCGCTAAGAGGTCGAGCAGACCGCCTAAGGCTCCGGCACTGACAGGGGTTTTGGAAATTGATAGGTCAGCCTTATTCAAATGGGCGAAAAGGTCACCGGTTATCCAGTTGGTAACTTGTTTGGCATCGCGGCCATTCGCGGCTGTTTCAAAAAAATCGGCGGTTTCCCGATCTGAGATAAGAACACCAGCGTCATACGCTGAGAGTTGATACTCACTCATGAACCTTTGTTTTCGTTCGTCGGGCAGCTCAGGAAGAGATGCTTTCATTTCTTCAATAAACTGCTCCTTCAAATCGAGTGGTAATAAGTCCGGGTCTGGTAAATATCGGTAGTCGTGCGCGTCTTCCTTTGAGCGCATAGGCCTCGTCTCACTCCGGTTAGGATCAAATAGCCGCGTTTCTTGTTTGATTTTCCCACCGTCTTCGATGATTTCAATTTGCCGCCGCGCCTCGTATTCGATCGCTAGTTTTAGAAAACGGATCGAGTTCACATTTTTGATTTCACACCTAGTGCCAAGTTGTTCCCCTGGATGACGAACAGATACGTTCGCATCGACCCGGAGTGATCCTTCTTCCATGTTTCCGTCGCAAGATCCAATACAGCGAAGAATTGCGCGCAGCTTTTCAACATAAGCAGTGGCTTCGTCTGCGGACCGCATATCGGGCCTGGAGACGATTTCCATTAAGGCAACGCCAGCACGATTTAGGTCGATAAATGACTTTGTGGGATGCTGATCGTGTATCGATTTTCCCGCATCCTGTTCCAGGTGGAGCCTTTCAACTCCAATACATTTTGTTTCCCCATCCGAAAGATCGATTTCTATCTCACCTTCTCCAACGATTGGCTCTTCATATTGAGAAATTTGATATCCAAAAGGTAGATCTGGGTAGAAATAGTTTTTGCGGGCAAATATCGAATGCTTGTTGATCTTCGCGTTAATGGCGAGGCCGGTTCGGACGGCTTGGCGAACTGCGGTTTGATTAAGAACTGGCAACATTCCTGGCATTGCGGCATCGACCAAGCTGACTTGGGTGTTGGGTTCGGCACCAAATTTCGTTGGTGCTCCGGAGAATAGTTTGGCCTTGGAGGTCACTTGTGCATGCACTTCCAAGCCAACAACCATTTCCCAGTCACCCGTCGAGCCTTTCAAATGGTCAGCCATTTTTTAACTCCCGGCTAGAATCTTGGGCAATGCACTGAATTGAGCCGCATCCTCAAGGTGTTGTGCTACAAGAAAAACAGTCTCTTCATCGAATGGTTTGCCGATTACGTGTAAACCAAGCGGAAGACCATCCGGGGAAAGGCCTGCCGGGATCGAAATGGCCGGAAGGCCTGCCATGGAAGCCGGAACAGTTAGAACATCATTTAGATACATTGCGATGGGATCGTTCATCTTCTCACCCTGTGCGAAAGCGGCGCTAGGTGTTGTTGGCGTTAAGATAGCATCAACTTTCTCCCAGGCATTGCGGAAGTCGTCAGCAATTCTTGTGCGAACTTTTTGCGCCTTTAGGTAATAGGCATCGTAGTAACCAGCCGACAGTACATAGGTCCCAATCATGATACGGCGTTGGACTTCATCACCGAAGCCTGCACTTCGGGTGTTTTCATACATCTCTTGAAGTGTATCACCATCTTCTCTCAGTCCGTAACGGACGCCATCATAGCGTGCGAGGTTGGTGGATGCTTCCGCCGGTGCCACAATATAATAGGCGGGTAAGGCGTACTTAGTATGTGGCAAGCTGATATCGATAATCTCAGCGCCTGCCGCCTTCAGCCATTTGACGCCTTCGTTCCATAGCTTCTCAATTTCAGTTGGAGTGCCAGCAATTTGATATTCTTTTGGGACGCCGATACGTTTACCCTTCAGACTTCCATCCAGCGCGAGTTCGTAATCTGGGACTGGAACGTCGACGCTTGTTGAATCTTTTGGATCGTACCCAGCCATTGCCCCAAGCATGATGGCGGCGTCACGGACAGTCCGTGAAAGAGGCCCTGCTTGGTCCAACGATGAGGCAAAAGCAACAACGCCCCAGCGCGAGCATCTTCCGTAAGTGGGCTTCATGCCGACAATTCCACAAAAAGATGCAGGTTGTCGGATCGAGCCACCAGTATCCGTTCCGGTTGCGGCGATCGCACCGTGGGCAGCGACAATAGAAGCCGACCCACCCGAAGAGCCGCCAGGAACGTATTTCTTGTTTTCCGTTGCGGTAGGATGCCATGGGTTTTCAACGGCACCGTAGTGGCTCGTCATATTTGACGAACCCATGGCAAATTCGTCCAAGTTTGTTTTTCCAAGCATTACCGCACCGGCATTCCACAAATTCGCGCTGACGGTAGATTCATAAGTAGGTAAAAATTTATCGAGGATGTGGCTTGCAGCCGTCGTGAGAACACCTTCGGTGCAAAATAAATCCTTCATGCCTATGGGTATGCCTTCCATTGGACCGGCGTTGCCCGTTGCTAAACGAGCCTCTGAGCGCCTCGCCATTTCCATCGCTTTGTCTGGCGTCTCTGTAATGAATGCGTTCAGTGGCTGGAGCTCTTCTACTGCTTCAATATAAGATTCTGTGAGTTCTACCGCGCCAATTTCGTTTTTTCGTAATTTATTGCGCGCTTCCGCCAGGTTAAAATTCAGAAACTCGTTATTCATTCGACGACTTTCGGGACGGTGTAAAAGGCGCCTTTGGCCTGTGGTGCGTTGTGAAGGACCTTATCTGGATCACCTCCATCGGTGACAATATCCGCGCGCTGAGGCGCGACGGTTTCAATGACTGATGTCATGGGTTGAACGGTGTCTGTGTCGACCTCTGACAACTGCTCGATCCAGCCAAGAATATTATTCAACTCGTCTGCCAATGGTTCGAGATTTTGATTTGGCACTCTGATGCGTGCCAAGGTGGCTATTCGGCGCACGGTTTCCTCGTTCAGGGCCATGTTTCTCTCCGAGTATTAATGGAACGCGGCGAAAGCTATCATCGGCCTTTGTGAGCGGCAAGAGACCGAGGTTAAAAGGTATTGACGCGCGCATAGCGATTCGCTGCGTCCGTTCCTGCTTTGCGACCAAATACGGCACCGCGCATAACGGATGTGGCACCAGTATAAGTTTGATAATAAATGCCCATTGTTTCGCCTGCTGCATACAAACCGGGAATGATGTCACCGTCCATATTAAGAACTTGGGCCTCGGCGTTAGTCTTTAGACCGCCGAAGGTAAAGCATACTGCCGAAATAATAGGCCACGCCAGATATGGTGGTTTGTTGATTGGTCGCGACCAATGGCTTTTCCGAGGCTCCAATCCCAACGTAGCCAAACCGTCAGGTCTCTTTGCATTGAAGGTTGATAAATCTTTCGGGCATGCGGCGTTAAATGTATTTAGTGTTTTGACTAGAGCGTCCTGATCAACTTTCAGTTTGCTAGCGAGTTCATTTAGTGAGGTGGCTTGGATAGGAGCTTGATCGCTACGAATAGCTTTTCGCCAATTATCAATTTCCTCCATCCGGGAATCATGAACTGCATAGGCGATACCTTCGGTTTGCTTTAAAATTTTCCGAGTAACGGCCTCATAGGTAGCATCAACCGAATCGGGCGCCTCGTCAGTGAAACGTGTACCTTCGCGATTTAGTAAAACTCCGTACGCATAACTGAGTACTACCGGCTCCATTCCGCCAGATCTGGGATCAATTGGCTGAGCGTGAAAATTGCTGTAATCGCCTGCGGGTGCCGCGCCAATATCAAGCGCCATCCGTATGCCTTCGCCTCGGTTATAATATCCACCCCGCGCGATGGGACGGACCCATTGTGCGTCGGACCCCATATAATGGCTAAGCATTTCGGGGTTACCTTCGAAACCGCCGCAAGCCAAAATAATACTTTTCGCGTTGAAGTTTATGGGTTGATTTTGTGGGCCGATCGCTTTTAGCGCTCGGACTTTGCCATTCTCATCCATCCCTATAGATTTTGCGGTCGTTCTGTAATGGATCGAAATATCGTCTGGGACGGATTCGACATATTTCGCTAGAGCTTCTACAAGGGCTCGTCCGCCGCCGATTGGTGCTATTCGTGTTGTGGATTCTGAGATAAAATAATTTGGTAGAAAGTCGAAGGAAACGCCAAATTTCTTAAGCCAATTCAAAGTTGGTCCAGCTGCGTCCGCGAAGTCAGAAATAAGGTGAGGGTCTGCAAAATTCAATGTTCGCAGGATGGATGGCCAATTTTCAAAATCACGGACGGCATCTTTTGTTATTTCAGGATCAAGATAATTTCCAGAATTTTTGGCAAAATGAGAGATAAAGTCATCGGATACCTCGTTCTCGTTTTTCATCCGCCAAAAAGATTCTGTGTATCGAGTGTTCCCACCGCGCTGATCTTTAGGCGCACGCTCTAGCAATGCGACTTTAGCGCCCGCTTCATGTGCCGATACAGCCGCAGACAGTCCTGCAATACCAAAGCCGACAACAATAACGTCCGCCTCTATAATCATCTCTTTTTCCTTATCTGCTGGTTGTAATCCATCAATATCATCCAAAAAATTGGTTTGGCGTTAAATAATTGAGGCTTTTAGAAAGGCGCTGCGTGCCCTTAGGGACAATTTATAAACCACACCGCGTCAAATCTTTGAGATCCTATTCTCCAACTCTGTCGCCTCAATTCTTAAATACGAAGGTGTGCAAAAAAACAATGACAAGGAGATCAACGCTTGATCCGCTATAGACTTGGCCTTTTGAGAAAAAATTTTAAAACATGGCCTTCGCATAAAAGGTTTTGTCTGCTGGTTTTAGGGCGTTGTTTATCGGCCCGTGTTTAGTCTAATTTTTAGATGAATCTCCGAAGGTTTTTTAGCATCTTATTTATCGAATAAGAATTGATTTTTTGGTCATTTGGGTGGCTTGCCATGAGAGGGATAATGGCTACCTGTTTCGCAAAGGAGACGGGCATGAAGTATCGGGGAATTGAAGTGCGTCCCGTGGCAGGGGCGATTGGTGCGGAGGTACTTGGCCCAGATTTGTCCGAAGAATTGTCCGAAGAGGTGGTTGCCGCGATTAGGTCTGTTCTTATTGAGCGGTGTGTTGTTTTTTTTCGCGATCAACAAATTTCAGATGATCATTTAGTGCGTTTTGGCCGGCAGTTCGGAGAATTAGCACCCCTGCCACCGCATCGACAATTTCCAGGAAAATTCCCCGAACTTTTAGTTGTAGATAAAAAACCGGAGGACAGGCTGAACTTTGGCTGGGAGTGGCACTCGGACACGAGTCATCTAGAGGTGCCTTCTCTTGGTTCAATTTTAGTCGCGAAAATCGTGCCACCGATTGGTGGTGATACGTTTTTTGCGAATCAATATCTTGCCTATGATACTCTTTCCGGAGGAATGAAAAAAATGTTGGGCCAAATGCGCGCGGTCCATTCGAATGGTCGTATTCTTAGAACTCTTGATGAAGGCAACACTCCGCCCAGCGGGTCGGAGGCGATTTCGGCAGACTGGGCTGAAATGTGGGCAACCCACCCGGTTGTCCGTACACATCCAGAAACAAAACGAAAAGCGCTTTATGTAAACGAGATGCATACTGAACGGTTTGAGGGGATGACAGTAGACGAAAGCCAACCACTTTTGCAGTTTCTCTATCAACATTCGACCCAGCCAGAATTGACGTGTCGATTTCAGTGGGAAGAAGGATCGATTGCTTTTTGGGATAACAGGTGTGTGCAGCATTTAGCATTAAATGATTACCCTGGTCACCGAAGATTGATGCACCGAGTTCAGGTGAAAGGTACCAAACCTGATAATGCAGGAGATTGAACATGTATAAGGCAGATGAAGATACGCAACGTATGATCGATTGGGCTGCTGCCGCAGGTTTGCCGCCACTTCACTCCTTGTCGCCAGAAGCAGCGCGAGCGCAATCTGCGGCTGGCACGGCAAAGACGGCATTGGCTCTCGAACCAGTAGCGGAAGTCAAAAATTTTGACATCGACGGTGGCGGCGGAGCCATACCAATTAGGATTTATCACCCAGCGGATGCTTCGGAAGGGCCGAAGCCGATCGTATTGTATTACCATGGTGGCGGATTTGTTATTGGAAATGTGGATACACATGACTCGATTCCGCGTGTTCTTGCCAATCGCGCAGCCGCAATAGTGGTGTCCGTCGATTATCGCCTTGCACCCGAACATCGTTATCCGGCAGGGGTTGAAGATGCGGTGACGTCCGTCTTGTGGGCTGCGGAACATGGTGCTGCAATTGGTGGTGATCCACAACGCATAGCGGTTGCGGGAGATAGTGCAGGAGGAAATCTTGCTGCTGTTGCTGCTCTTCGTGTGCGAAAGACAGTTGGTAACGCTTTGGTTGCACAAGCTTTGTTATATCCGGTAACTGATCATGGCGATTTGTCGGTCCACAAATCAAGGACCGATCATGCGGATACGTTCCCAATTCGTAAGCCACTGATGGCGTGGTTCCACAATCATTATTTCGGACATGACAAGCCGATGACTGAACCAGACGCTTCGCCCCTACATGAGGCGGACTTAAGCGGGGTTGCTTCCGCTTACGTTATGACTGCTGGCCTTGATCCGCTTTTGAGTGAGGGGAAGGCGTATGCCGACGCGCTTGAAGCGGCGGGTATTGATGTTGTTTACAGTTGCTGGGAGAGCACCATTCACGGTTTTCTGCAGATGGGACAGGTAATTCCTGCGGCAAGAGACGCACTGCACGAAGCTGCTGATTTCCTGAAGCAACGTTTCAGAGGTTAAGACGGGATGGTCGTTGGCAGAGTTTCTGGCAAGACAGCTTTAGTGACGGGAGGTGCTTCCGGTATAGGTGCGGCGATTGCATTGGCTTTGAGTGGAGAAGGTGCAAATGTGGTTATTGCGGATTTAAACGAAACGGCGGGAAAAAGAGTTGCGTCTTCTCTTACAAATGCCGTCTTTATACACCACGATGTAACTACTGAAACTGACTGGGAAGCGTGCATGGCCGAGACACGGCATCAGTTTGGCTCGATTGAAATTCTTGTCAATAATGCAGGCGTTATGCCGGCAACGCGGACTATTGAAGAGACCTCTTATGAGGAATGGAAGCGTGTAATGTCGGTGAATATGGATGGCGTTTTTTTGGGTGTTAAACACGGTATTAGTGTGATGAAGGAGAGTGGTGGTTCAATTATTAACCGCTCTTCGATAATGGGATTGATCGGTGAGGCAATTGTTGGTGCCTATGGTGCATCCAAAGGTGGGGTGCGTCTTTTTACAAAGTCTGCGGCAGTGGGATGTGCTAATCTTGGATATCTAATCCGCATTAATTCCATCCATCCAGGTTACATCGACGCTGGCATGTTTGCGGCTATGGCGGATGAATCGGGAGCTGACACTCTGCGTCAGCGTTTTGCTGCGCGGACACCGATGAAGCGTCTTGGCAGAGCTGATGAAATCGCTAAGGGCGTTTTATTTTTGGCTTCCGACGAGTCCAGCTTCTCCACTGGTTCTGAGCTTGTAATCGATGGCGGCTATACCGCCCGTTAATGAGTTTTTAATGAATAAACCGACGAGCCGGACAGTACCAAACCTTCTCGATGAGCTCGCATGTCTTCAGCCTGAACAGACTTTTGTCATTGATGGTGAAAATTGCCTGACCTACGGCGACTTTCGAAACGTGGTGCGTAGCCATGCTAAGGGATTATTGTCTGTTGGCGTCGAAAGGGGTGATCGTATTGCGATCCTGATGGGCAATCGGGCCGAATGGTTAATCGCATATTTCGCCATTATAAATGTTGGCGCAGAAGTTGTTGCACTTAACACCATGGCGTCTCCGCGTGAACTTGCATATCAACTGACGCACGCCGAAATATCCGTAATAATTTTTGAACCGTGGTTTCGCGATCGCGACTTTTCGGAAGTGTTTGAAGAAATAAAAAGAGAATACAGCTTAGACCCTCTGCCAACTTTGCTACCTGTCGACACAGGTCCCTCGAGTGCTCTTACATTTGGTCAACTGCCAGAATTGGGCGCTTTGGTCAAAGAGGATGCATTAGCGAAGGCACAAGCAAAAGTAAGCCCGAAGGACACCGCCTGTATACTCTACACGTCAGGGTCAACGGCTTTGCCGAAAGGTGTGCCGCTGCACCACTGGGCTATGATCGATAATGCATGGTCGATCGGTAAGCGGCAACACTTGACGCCGGATGACCGGTTGTGGCTAGCGGTTGCCTTGTTTTGGTCTTATGGGTGCGTCAACGCACTGTTCGCGTTAATGACACATGGTGGAGGTATTGTGCTGCAGCATCATTTCGAGCCCGGTGAGGCACTGCGTTTGATTGAGCGTGAGAGGTGTACGGTATTTTATGGAACTGCGGCAATGTCTCGCCCGATGTATGAACATCCGGATCGGCTAAATAGGGACCTTTCATCGCTGCGTACAGGAACCACGATCGGAACGCCAGAACAGGTACAACTGGTCGTCGATCTAGGTGCAAGAGAAATTTGCAATGTCTACGGGTTGACGGAGGCCTTCGGGAATTCCTGTGTCATTGATGCAAAAATGCCACTGGAACGCCGACTGGTAAGTTCGGGGCCGGCGCTGGATGGCGTTAAGATAAGAATTATTGATGTTGACACCGAAGAAAATCTGGCAGCAGGCGAGATGGGCGAAATCCGTCTGTATGGGCATTTAACCAATGGCTACTTGAACGACCATGAGCGAACTGCTGAAGCGTTTGATAGTCAAGGTTACCTCAGAACGGGTGATCTGGGTACTTTGGACGAAGAGGGGTTCCTGACCTATCGAGGACGCCTCAAGGAAATGGTGAAAACCGGTGGCATTAATGTAGCACCTGCGGAAATAGAGGCTGTATATTCACGGCATGAGGCGATTGCAGAAATTTATGTTACCGGTATTCCTGACGATCGTTTGGATGAAGCATTAGCGGCAGTCATTGTGAGTAAGGGTGAACCACCCACAAAACCCGCGCTTGTTGAATTTGGGCGAAAGGTGCTGGCGGGCTACAAAGTGCCGCGTCATTACCGATTTGTTATGGCAGAGGATCTTCCGCTAACGACGACCGGTAAGCTTAAGCGCAATGGTCTGGCCGATCTATTCAAGGAAGATGTTTCTTAGTCATAATTGGGTTTTCGTTTTTCAAGGAAGGCAGCAACTCCCTCTTTAAAATGAGCACTATGACGGACTGCATCCCCCAACTGTTGGTCAAGCGCCTCTTGGGTAAGTGCATGCTCGGCAATTTCTGTACTGATCTTACGTTTAACCGCTTGTACAGCGGATGGACTATTGGCGGCAATGGTCTCCGCCATATTGAGTGCCCAATCTATCAGGTTGTGGGTATCGATGACTTCGTTGATTAGGTCGATCTTGAGGGCCTCTTCCGCCTCTATCAATTCTGCGCCGAGAATTAGTTTCATCGCATGCACGTATCCAATTTGATGGATTAATTTCACGGTCGCACCACCAAATGGATAAATAGAAAGACGCACCTCCGGCAACCCGAACCGGGCATGTGGCGCGGCAGCCCGTATATCTGATGCAAGCATGAGTTCGACGCCTCCTGCCACGCAGTCACCGTTTATTGCCGCTATGATTGGTTTGGGAAATATCTCGGTCTTTAAAAGCGCCTTATTGATTTTCGCCACGGTATCCGGCGACGCGCTTAAGTCGCCACTCACGTCCGCTCCCGCACAGAAACCTTTGTTACCGGCCCCAGTAATAACGACACATCTATGATCAGAACGCGCAAGTTCATCCCAAAGGTCTGCTAAATCGAATAGCATTTGTCTTGTCATAGCATTACGTCTGGCTTCGTTGTCTAACGTAACAAGCGCAATATGCTTTCCAAAATCATCAATGCGAAGTTCTGCCAAAA
>CEUN01001257.1_pt1 | contig 24823 bp, 19 predicted proteins | sample 361501 | NCBI WGS metagenome assembly CEUN01 (sample SAMEA2622801, study PRJEB7988) | marine metagenome | biome: marine biome (ENVO:00000447); feature: marine epipelagic mixed layer (ENVO:xxxxxxxxx); material: "saline water (ENVO:00002010), including plankton (ENVO:xxxxxxxx)" | depth 120 m | reverse complement strand
TAATATAAAAAAAACTTACCAAACCAATAGATACTTCCATTAGGTATAACAATATAAATATAGAGATCATAGAAAGAACTAGACCTTCAATAATTGCAGAAAAAATTAAAAAACTCACAATTTGAAATTTTGATAATGGAGAAAGCGATAAGGTTATTAAGGTTCTCGATTCTAATCGTAAGAAATAAAAATCTCTAAAAATAATCGGTGTAATAATAATTGTATTGATTAAAACTATTAATCCAGGATATACCCACTCCTTATAGGATATATTACCCATTGTTTCCATGATTATATTATTCATTCCAATTGATAATGTTAAAAAAACTATAATTGGTAATACTAATGCTGAAGCTGTTGAAGAAATAAGTCTTTGACGCAAAAGCCAAAATCGTCTAATTAGAAAACCTTGCATTAGTCTAAACCTCTTCCGGCAAATTCAGAGTCCATTAAATCCCGCAAACTTAATTTTTTAACTGTTAAATCTTTCATTAGTTGTCCAGCTGCCTCGTTTAATACTTGAAAAAATACAGATCTTTCTCTACCGTAAAAATGTAATGTATTCCCTATTTTTGAAGGATTAACAATAGTAGAGATTGAAGTTAGTTTATTATAAAGTTCATCAGTGAGCTTTACAAATTCAATTTCAAACTGATGGTATTGTAATGTACTCTCTAATAATTTATCTAAAGTACCATCTAATACAATCTTCCCATTTTGCATAACTAAAATTCTATCATTCGCCTGCTCAACCTCAGGTAGATATTGACTAACATAAATAATTGTTTTATCACCGGATAAGCGGCGAAGCAAATCCCATGTTTTTCTTGTTGAAGGAGCATCCATAAATGATGTTGGTTCATCCAAGACTAGTATAGATGGATCATGGACAAGCTCACGGACTATCATAGCTTTTTTCATATTCCCAGGTGAAAGCGAACCTGCAGGTTTATGTAACAAATCTAATAATTCTAAATCCTTTGCATATCTATGAATTCTTTCATTTACTTTTTCTGAATCTATACCATAAACATATCCAATAAACTTAATGTTCTCTTCTATAGAAAGTTCAGGATCTAAATCTGAATTATGAGGCACATACCCAGTATATATTTGGGAATCCTTTCTTCTTTTAACTAAATCTACACCATGAATAAAAACATTTCCATAATCTGGGTTTTCTATTCCAGCTAATAATTTTAACAATGTAGACTTTCCAGCATTATTTTCTCCAATAATCGCGACTAATGATCCTCTTTCTACACCAAAAGTCAATCCTGCAAGTATTGTTTTATCTTCAACAAGTTTGCCTACTTTTTTTAATGTTATACTTGCTTCCATCTATTTATAAATTTTTATATTATTAATGAGCATCAAACCAACTGATTCCCTGACCACAATCTACTACTAAAGGAACTTCAAGAGGCATGGCATTAACCATTTTATCTTTGACCATTTTTTCAAGCTCGCTTATTTCATCTTTTGGGGATTCAAATAATAACTCATCGTGTATTTGTAATATCATACGCGATTGATAATTATCATTCTTTAAAGTTTTATTAATATCAAGCATTGCAAGCTTGATCATCTCTGCTGCAGTACCCTGTATAGGCATATTAATAGCCATCCTTTTCGCTGCTTCTCTTTGCATCCTATTTTCACTATCAATATTCCATATATTCCTTCTTCTTCCTAATAAAGTCTCCACGTATTTATGTTTTTCTGCATTTTGAATAGTGTTATCCATGTAATTCCTAATCCCAATATATCTTTCAAAATAAGTATCAATAATTACTTGGGCTTCGTTCCTAGGAATTCCTAATTCTTGACTCAAGCGGAAAGGGCCGGCGCCATACATAATACCAAAATTCACAACTTTTGCAGTTCGACGCATATCCGGCAATACTTCTGTTAAATTTACGCCATATACATCACTTGCAGTTCTTGTATGGATATCTTCATTATTATTGAATGACTTTATTAGAGATGGATCTTTACTTAAGTGAGCCATAATTCGTAATTCTATTTGAGAGTAATCAGCAGATAAAATTAACCAGTCCTTTCTTTGTGCTTTAAATGCTTTCCGAATTTCTCGACCTTCTTCAGTGCGAATTGGTATATTTTGGAAGTTTGGATTGCTACTTGATAAGCGTCCTGTAGAAGCAATAGTTTGAGCAAAAGTTGTGTGAATTCTACCAGTATTTTTATTTATTAATGGAGGAAGACTATCAACATAGGTATTCATTAATTTTGATAATTTTCTGTATTCTAGGATTAGATTTGGTAAAGAATGTTCCTTTCGAAGTGCTTCTAGTACGGGCTCAGCAGTAGATCTCTGTTTAATTTTTGTCAGTTTTAACTTATCAAATAAAATAGCTGCTAGTTGTTGAGTGGAATTAATATTGAATTCAGTTCCAGCTTGCTTAATAATTTCTTTAGTAAAATTTTTAATTTTTTTACCTAAATCTATAGACATTTTTTCTAACATTTTTTTATCTACATATGCCCCTTCATATTCCATATTTAAAAGAACATCAATTAGCGGTAATTCAATTTTATTGAAAAAATGATCCAAGCCAGCATTCTTAAGCTCTTTCAAAAATATATTTGTAAGCTGTAGAGCTATATCTGCATCTTCACAGGCATAATATCCTGATTGATCCAATTCAACTTCTGCCATAGTTATCTGGTTTTTCCCTTTTCCAATTAAATCTTCAATTGGAATCATCTTATAATTAAGATATTCAATACTTAAATTATCTAACTTGTAGGAACGTGCCTCAGGTTTAAGCAAATGAGCCGCTAACATACTATCACATATTAATCCTTTAACATTTATTCCATATCTTTTGTAAAGGAGCATATCAAACTTAACATTTTGTCCAGTTTTTAAAATACTTTCATCTTCCATCATTGGACGAATTAATTCAATTACAGTTGTAATATCATCATTACCAAAAATATTTTTAGATTTATTTTTAAATTTTATCGGAATATATACACCAGTATTTTTTTTGATTGAAAAGCTAAAACCAACAATTTCATTTTGCATGGCATTTAGACCATCTGTCTCAATATCAAAAGAAAGTATGGTGTTAGGTTTAACTGATTTGACAAAATTAGTTAAATCATCTAAGGATTGAATAATTTTATAGTCTTTTTTTGATTTTTTAATGGTTTCATCAGGTAATTCGGATGATCCAGGCAACTGGTTTATAAGTGCATGAAACTCGTATTCTGTCAATAAAGATTCTATAGAATTTGTATCTAAATCTTTATTCTCAAAATCTTCAATATTGTAATCTAAAGGCACATCTCTTATGATCGTAACAAGATCTTTACTTATTATAGCATTTTCTTTTCCTTCCAATAGTCCATTTCGAACTCTTTTATTTGTAACTAATTCTGCATTACTAAGAGCATCTTCTAATGTCCCATAATCATTAATAAGCTTCATTGCCGATTTAGGCCCGACTCCAGAAACGCCTGGTATATTATCAGAAGAATCACCCATTAAACCAAATAAATCTATAATTTTATCTGGAGGAACCCCCCAGCGATCTTCAACGCCATCTTTATCATATATTTTATCAGGTTTGTTTTTTGTCCCAGGAGCATATAAAAAAACATTATCGTTTATAAGTTGCATAAAATCTTTATCTCCACTAACAATAAACACTTCAAAATCTTTGTTTGCACCATGCTCAGCCAATGTTCCAATTATATCATCAGCTTCATACCCTTTTTTAGATAAGTTTGGTATTTGTAAGGCATCAATTAATTTCCATAAATGTGGGAGCTGAACCTGAAGCTCTTCTGGCATTGGATCACGATTTGCTTTATAATCAGGAAATTTTTTATGTCGAAAAGTTTTTTCTTTTCTATCAAAAACTGTGGCAATGTAATCAGGGTTTTCTTTATTTAATATTCTGAATAATTGATTTAAAAAACCAAAAAGCGCACTAGTTGGCAATCCATAAGATGTAATTAGTGGATTTCGTATCATTGCATAATGTGCTCTGTATAGCATAGCATAACCATCAATAAGAAACATGCGTTTTCGGGTACTTTTCTTTGTATTCATGGATCAATGAAGTTACCATTATGTCTAAGCAAGCTCAACTCACAAATTCACTATGAGTATATTTGATATTGTTCTAGCTAAATAGTAATATACTATCTTGAATTAATTAATAAAGGTATATGATAAAGATTTCAAAGAATATTTACATTAATAAATCAGATATAAAGGAAAACTTTATTAAATCTTCAGGCCCAGGAGGACAACATGTAAATAAAGTTTCCACTGCTGTACAACTTCGGATTAATGTTTTCAAATCTTTAACTTTATCAAATAATATGATTAGCAGATTAAAAAGTCTGGCTGGATCAAAACTAAAAGAAAATGGGGATTTAATTATTGAATCTAGCAAACATAAATCTCAGATTCTTAACCGTAAAGATGCATTAGAAAAATTAGTAGATCTTTTAAAAGAAGCTTCTAAAAGACCAAAAAGTCGAAAATATACTTCTCCCACTAAAAGTAGTATCAAAAAAAGATTAAAAAATAAGCGAATTCAGAGTTTAAAGAAAAAAGACCGTCGAAAAATTGATCCTTCTGATGAATAATCAAATTTTCTCAAAATTTGTAATCTATAGTTAATCCTAATTGCCTTGGATCTCCATAACTCAACCACAGCTTATTTTCAAACTCTGGAGGAATTAATCCAAAATAAAAACCTCTAACAGGATAACGTCTATCAAAAATATTTTTTGCCCATAGTTTAACATTAATTTTTTTATATGATTTTCCAATTGTAATGTTTGTCAATGAATAAGGTTTTGAAATATTATTATGACTATCAGAAAAATAATATTCGCTTTTATAAGAAGTATTAGTAACTATATATAAATTCAATATTGAAAAATTAAAACCAAATGAACCCATTAATGTTGGAGCCATAGCAGCCTCTCTTCCCCCTCCATAGTTTTTCCCATTAGCGGTTATATAACTAAATTTGTCTACCCAGGTTTTCAATATTCCAATACTTGTATTAAATGATAAAAATGTTATTAGATCATGTGAATGGTCAAATTCTATGCCAAAATTTTTCCCTGATCCTGCGTTTGCTGTATAAAATAGAAAACTATTTGGATTGCCTTCATCTTGTTGACTTGAAACTGAAACTTGTTGGTTAATTCTATTGTTTAAAAATAATGTAAAATTTGATCTATGCTTATTGGTCTTTTGCTTTAAACCAAATTCAAAACTTCTAACATATTCAGGATCATAAGTCCGATTAATATTAGATAAATAAGGTTGTTGGTTTATTCCGCCAGATTTGTAACCTTGAGAAAAGGCACTAAAATAGTTAGTTGAAATATTTTTATTGTAAGTAAATGCAGCGCGAAAACCTACCATTCTATCATTAGTTTTGAATTGAACTGAATCTAAATATACTTTTTCCCAATTCTCATTATACCCTTTGGATAATCCATTATAATAGTAGTTATTTTGTTCAATTCGAAAATTCGCTTTAAAATTAAATAAAGTAGAAAAATTATGCCTGTATTGAGCGTAACCAGCAATCGCTTTAAATTGAAAATCGCTTGTTGCGTCTGTTGCCTCTCCATCAAATAGCCAACCCATAGCCTGATCCTTTTCATTTAAATCTTTATAATAAATTCCAAGTAAAAGAGGGCCAAATGAAGCTCGTAATTCATGGGTAAAATTTGATCGATTTTTATTATTTTGATCAAAGTACTTATATAAATAATAGCTATCTGGAAAAGATTCTGGACTCCAATCATGATTATTTGCCCAATATAAACTATCTCCCCAATCACTATCATAAGAATGAACTAAATCAGTTTTAGTAAATGAAGAAATTAGAGTGATGTCGTATTGACCATAAAAATTTGAGCGGAGAGAATAACCATAAGAAGTTTGGCTATCTAAACCATTATCATCACTATAAGTTTTAAAATTTGTGTTATTGTTTGGCGCCCAAGCATCGTATCCATTATTTAAATCAGAGTAAATAAAAGTGGCTAAAAACTTAAATTTCTTATTTGGAATAAAATTCAATTTCATTCTGGAAAATAATTCTTCACGCTTATTAGTATTTGATATATTTCGGGTTATATTTTCTCTAAAACCATCAATATAATTATAACTTCCAGAGAGCCTGATAAATAAATCATCTATAACCTTAAGATTAATATGATTTTTTATACTTGCATGGCTATTAGACCCCCCGCTTAAAGATATACCCATTTCAGAATCCTTTATAGGGTCTTTGGACTTCATAGAAATCAATCCTGCTATTGAATTAGGCCCATAAATAGATGATTGCGCTCCTCTAAATATTTCTATTTGTTTCAAATCATATAAATGTGCAATCATCCCAAGGCCACTGAAATCCATATCATCAATAACAAATCCTACAGAAAAATTAGGCGGCCCCTCACCAAAGTAATGACTTCGTTCTCCAATGCCTCTAATTTGAAAATATCTTGGTCTACTCGTACCTCCTGCCCAATTCAAATTAGCAATTTGATCAGTTAATATTTGAAAATTGTCTGCTCCAGATTTGCGAATATAATCATCAGTAAATATATGAATACTTGTTAGTGCATTTTGAATTGACTCATCTAATAGTCCTGCTGTTACAATGATTTGGTCTGATTGAATTACTGCTGGAATCAGTTTCACCGTCATATCTTCTTTTGCTACTTGCAAAATTGTTTGATAAGCAATATGTGAAAATTCTAATTCTACCCCAATAGGAACATCAATTAAAAATTTTCCCATTGAATTTGTAACGGCTCCAAAATTCCCGTCTGTTATATTAACATTCTCAATGGGTCTCCCAGTATTCAATTCTGTTACAATGCCAGAAATTTGCGCAAACAAAATTGTATTGTATAGAAATAATCTAATAAGGTATGATTTAATATTCACATTTTCCCTACGCTGGCATTATCCATATCAGGTTCAAAGAGTTTTCTCTCAGCCATTTAAAATAAATTAAATAGCACCCCTTGTTAATATAAATTTACATTTAAAGATATTTTGTACAAATAGGAAAGAAATTATCAATCTTGCTAGGATTATTATATGTAGCTAGTTTCAGACAAACAACTTTAAAGAAGAAATATGAAAAATGAGATTACTTTCAAAGCTATTTTGCTTGGGATTATACTATCCATGTTATTATCTGGAGCCATGGCATATCTTGGATTATTTGCTGGTATGACTGTATCAGCTTCTATTCCTGCAGCTGTATTATCAATGGGCATACTAGCGCTATTTAAAAAATCAAATATATTAGAAAATAACCTAGTTCAAACAGCTGCTTCTGCTGGTGAATCTCTTGCCGCTGGTGTGATTTTTACAATTCCAGCACTAATATTAATGGGATATTGGCAAAGCTTTGATTATCTCGAGGTAGCAAAAATATCAGCTATTGGTGGTATAATTGGAGTAATGTTTACGGTGCCATTACGTAGAGCATTTATTTTAGTTGCCAAACTTCAATATCCAGAAGGAATTGCAACAGCAGAAGTTCTGAAAGCAGGTGAAAAAGCTAGAGCAATTTCTGATAATAAATCTAGTAGCGGATTAAAAATGATTCTTATGTCCAGTCTAGCAGGTGGGCTAATGAAGCTATCAGAACTTGGTTTTTCTATGTGGAACGTTGTACTAGAAAAAGCTATAAACTTTGGAAACGTAATTTTTGGATTAGGTACAAATTTATCACCTGCATTACTATCTGTTGGATTCATTGTAGGGAGAAATATTGGAATACTTGTTGTTTGTGGTGGATTAATTTCCTGGGGTATTGCTATTCCTATATATTCTAGTTTATATGGGTTTGAAGGCGATCCATTGAATGCTGCTTATTCTATATGGAACTCAAAAATCAGATATTTGGGTGTAGGGGCTATGGTTGTGGGAGGAATATGGTCTTTAATTAAACTTTTTAATCCTCTAATTATTGGAATAAAAGATAGCTTGCAAGCTATAAAAGGGTTAAACACATCCACTCCAAAGGAAGAACAAGATATTCCTATTAATTTTGTAGGAATCGTTTTACTCATAATGCTGATACCAGTTTTCCTTCTTTATTTGAATATTATACAATCTACAGGTATTGCGATTTTGTTAACATTTATATTGATTATTTTTGGTTTTTTATTTTCTGCAGTAGCTGCGTATATGGCTGGTGTTGTAGGGTCCTCAAATAATCCAATTTCAGGTGTTACTATAGCAACAATTTTATTTTCATCTCTTTTATTATTTTTTCTATTAGGAGCAGATAGTAACTCTGGATCTGCTGGAGCAATAATGATAGGAGCAATAGTATGTTGTGCTGCAGCAATTGGTGGAGATAATCTACAAGATTTGAAAACAGGATATATAGTTGGAGCAACACCCTGGAAACAGCAAATTATGCAAATCATTGGTGTATTAAGTGCTTCAGTTGTTCTTGGGGTTGTTTTAGATATTCTTCATACAGCGTATACCATAGGATCTCCATCATTATCTGCTCCACAAGCTACGCTTATGAAATCTGTTGCTGACGGTGTTTTTAAAGGTAATCTACCATGGGATTTTGTTTATTTTGGCGCTGCGATTGCAGTAATTATAATTTTACTAGATATCAGACAGGAAAAACGTGGTTCTGAATTTCGCATACCTGTATTAGCTGTTGCAGTTGGTATTTATTTACCAATTGAATTAACAGTTCCAATATTCATTGGTGGAATGATAAATCATCTAGCAAAAAATACTGGTACTTCAACATCATCTGAAGAAAATGGACTACTTCTGGCCTCAGGATTAATTACTGGAGAAACTTTAATGGCAATTTTTATTGCATTACCTATCTTTCTAACTGGAAACAAAGATTGGTGGCCCACTTTTCCTGGGTATGATATCCTTGGAATCTTGTCTTTTATAGCAATTATATTTTGGATTTATAATACAGCAATAAAAAAATGAAAATAAATGCTTCTTTACTTCAAAAACTTCCTAAAGTTGAACTTCATTGTCATCTCGATGGATCTTTGAGAATTCCTACAATTATCGATTTAGCTAGTCAGGATAAAGTTGGTTTACCTACATCTAATTCAGATCAATTATCCAAAATGTTGACTATTGGTAAAAAAAGAGGTTCGTTAGAAGATTATATTAAAAGGTTTGACATTACATTGAGTGTTATGCAAACGCCTCAAGCGCTTGAAAGAACTTCTTATGAATTAATACAAGATGTCTCAGAAGAAAACGTTCGCTATATAGAAGTAAGATATTCACCAATACTTCATACAGAAAAAGGAATGACAATTAGTGAGTCTGTTGAAGCTGTAAGATCTGGATTAAAGCGTGGAGAAAAAGATTTTGGTGTAAAATCAGGTATTATAGTTTGTGGTATAAGAAATATATCTTCAGAAGCGTCTTTAAAACTAGCTGACTTAACTGTTCGATATAAGAATAAGGGAGTTGTTGGGTTTGATTTAGCTGGTGCTGAAGAAAATTTTCCTGCAAAAGACCACAGAGAAGCTTTCTATATGATATTAAATAATAATATAAATGCAACAATTCATGCTGGAGAAGCATTTGGCCCAAGTTCTATTCATCAAGCAATTCACCATTGTGGGGCTCATCGAATTGGGCATGGCACAAGACTCAAAGAAGACAAAGATTTAATGAATTATGTAAATGATCATCGAATTACATTAGAAGTATGCTTAACATCTAATTGGCAAACTCGTTCTATAAGATCATTAAAATTCCATCCATTAAAATTCTATTATGATCAAGGTATTAGAGTTACCTTGAATACTGATAATAGATTAATGTCTGGAACAAACCTTACTAATGAATATCTTCTAGCACATAATTTATTTGGCTTTAAACTACATGATTTCAGGGAAATGATTATTATGGCTATTAAAAGTGCATTTATTCCTCATAATGAACGAAAAAAAATTATAAGGAAAATTGCAAATGAATTAGAACAAGATTTCGGTTTAATGCCTGAGTTTATTCATCGGAATAAGTAATTATTATTTGTAAAAAGATTCAAAATGCTTTTCTCTTTGATCTTTCATCATACCAATTGTTTCATCCATAAATCTATTTCTATCAACACGGTTATTAAATACCCAAATGCAAATTGTATCTTTGCTATGATAAATAGCTTTTAATTCATCATCAATATCACATATTTCTTTTGGGATTTGAGTTTTAATACATATCATATTGCAACTTCCACTTTAATAATTATTAATTAATTACAGCAATTTTTTCAAAACCATAATTCCCTTTAAGCTCTGTAAAACTTATTAAATATATGCCTGTATTTACCCATCTGCCTTTATCATCTTTTCCATCCCAAAAAGTCTGATATCCATTTACTCCTTTATTAGAAATAGGAAGTGTCCTTAATACTTGTCCTGTAATAGTAAGAACTTTACAAATAGTTCCATCCATCAAACCATCAATTACAAGAGGTGAACTATTTGGTAAAACATATGGACTGGGAAAAATTTTTACATTATTATAGTTTTTCTTTGGTTTTGAAAACGGTATACGTAAAACACTAATTCCATTATTTGTAGATATATAGGCGAGTCCATCATTATTATCAAAAGCTATATCTGATACTTCATTTGATAGTAACAAACTATTATTTTCATTTATACCTCCAACATCTGGCCAATACGTCGAAGATTCAGTAAGGATATGAACACCATCAGTTGGAGATGAAGCCCAGATATTATTTCTAGAATCAATATGCAATTTAGATCCTTTACCAAACGAAATATTTGGAAAATATGTATATCCATACCGCTTTATTGGATTAGAATTAGAATATTGTAAAGTTAATTGCTTCAATCCAATTGGTGTCAACAAATATAAAATATCTTCATTATTTATTACTAGAGACCATACTGTGTTATTATTATATCCAGGGTTAATATCAATTTGACCCCATTCTACATTTGATGGGTCTAATGGGCCTCCATCATAATCCATAAAAACTAAACCTCCATTTTTTGCTGGAGGACTATTTAACTCATCTTCAAATGAACCAATCCAAATACGGTCAAATGAATCAAACCCAATTGTATTTGGAGTATAACTTAAAATATTATTAGAGCTGGATAAACTAATTGAACCCCATTCATTATTTATATCCTTTATTGCAATGGGATCCCCTCTTGTAGTAGCATATGCATTAGCTGCCCACATTATGCCAGATTGATCAAATTCAATATCCTTCACTACCATATATTCATCAGCATAATAATCTAAATACGCCGTATCAATGAGTGTAAAATTTTGCAGATCATCGATATCAATAATTATAATTCCACCACCATGACGTCTAGGCTCAGGATATGTCCCACGAACAGCGCAGTATAACAATCCATCAGGGCCTTGTTCAAGATCAGAAATAAATCCTCCAAAATGAATTGGCAAATAATCAACAACATATCTTGATGGGTCATAGGAATTAGAAATATTAATGTCATCTGCTTCAGCAATATTTCTCCACCCCCATGATTCTTTAATAGAAATACCAAATTTTGATCCTGCAACTAACCGGCCATCATCTAATATTGTTAGAGCAGATATTTGATTTGTTAAAGGAGCATTTGGAATCTCATAGTTAATTGACTTGGAATTCTTATCTACAATTATAATCCCTTGTTCCGATCCAATAAATAATTGACCTTTTGAAAGTCCTGTAAGAGAAGTCAAAGAATAACTATGATCTAAATCCATATACCATTCAATCCCCGAGGTCTTTATTTTTATTATTCTTCTGTTAAGAATTCCCCAAAAAACCCCTTCAGAATCTTTAATGATTGTAATTAACTGGTCCGATGGGTCTAAATAATTCCATATGATTTCTATTGAGATTTCTTCATAAAGATTTAATTCATATATACTGTTATTATATACTAATAGAACGCTATTTTCACTTGATTCCAAAAGATTAACCTCTCCAGATAATCCCATCTCTAATTGTTCCCAGTTATTTGGATCCTTTAAATTATTTTCTTTCCAATTTCCGATTAAAAGACCCTGGTCAGTGCCTACCAAAACTTTGTCATTTGAAATTTCTAATGAGTTAATAAATTGAAAATCTATAGGCCAGTTTCTATATATATCTCTGTAGATCCATTTATTATCAGCAATAATAAATTCCATAATACCCCAGTCTTGATTCTTTAAAAAGGCAACAAAACAAATTGATTCTGAAATGGAAATATCAATGATTTCAGTTAATCCAAAATCGAACTCTGCAATACTTTGAAAATTATTTATATCATAAATTTGCAAAAAGCCATTTGGACTGACTCCACCAAGCCATATAAGGCTATCATTTCCAACTTCAATAACATTAATTGCTGTCCCTTCTAATTGATCAACCACAGTTAAGGTAGTAAAATTACCTTGATTTTGGTTGTAGACTAGTAAACCACCATTAGTAGCACAAAGAATTAGATTATTATATTCGATCAAATTATTTATATATAAAGGAGATGTATATGCATCCCAATCTCCTACTCTAGATTGAGATAGTAATAGTCCAATTAGTAAAACATATATATAAAATATTCTCATTCTAAATTTTAAAGGGAGTAGGAATAAAACATAATATGAAAATAAGTAAACATAGATAACCAATATATTTATTTTTTTTAGATAAAGGGGTAAGAATATCATTAATAGGCGGATGCTTTGCTGAGCGCATTAATACAAATATTAACAAACCCCAAATCAACCAATTTAACGATAAAAAGCTAAGAGGAAGTAAGGCTGATAATGCAACCCAACCTATTAAGGCCTGTTGCTTGCCAAACATTGCATAAGCTATATGCCCTCCATCTAATTGACCAATTGGTAACAAATTTAGCATTGTAACTAATAAACCAATCCAACCTGCAAATGCAACAGGATGTAGTAAAACATCATACCCATCAATAAGATCTGGAAAAATAATATATGTAAGAAATTTCATCAATAGTGAATCGCCTAAAATAATCCCCTGATATTGATCATTAATTAAAATGACTTCAGACAACAGTAAACCTATGATTAATGCTGGCACAGCAATAACAAATCCCGCGATAGGTCCAGCTGCTCCAATTTGTAATAGAGCATCTTTTTTATAAATAGGTGATTTTATCTTTATAAATGCACCGAATGTTCCAATAATAAACAAATATGGAGGTGCAGGTAAAAAATATGGCAATGTTGCATCTACATTATGTTTTGTAGCATAATAGTAATGTCCAAACTCATGGCAACCTAATATTAACATTAATGTAATAGAAAATGGTATACCTCGAATGATATCAGAAGGGCTATTTAAAAGATCTCCTCCTTGCATAATAGATCCTGCTGCTAATGTGGAAATGATTGTCAAAAAAAATAATATTATATGTGTTTTAGAAATATTCCGAGAGTTCATAATACTATATCAATCTAAAAAAGTGTTAAATGAATTTTATCGTTTAATATTTATGAATAATAATAACTACTAAATCATTTAAACTACTATTATTTAAAAATGATCCAGAAATAATCTAATAATACTTTTTCTTTTCATTTTATATTTACCTAACGAATTTTACATATGAATATAATGTTATTCTTAGGATTCCTTACTTCTCTTTATGGAGGTAATAACAATGAAGAACTTCTTCAAATTGATATTAGGGAAAGGATCGTTAATAATAATCAGATTCGCATCGTTGTTCAAATTGATAATAATACTAAACGAGAAATAAGTAAGTTAGATGGATTCTTAATGCAGATTGATAATAAAGGAATTGTCATATCTGAAAACCGTTTAACTTTCTTAGAAGTTTCCGATGGGGTACTTAAACCGAACCAATCAGTTTCTAAATTTATGGTATTCCCATTAAATAGAATACGGCCTGATCATTATGAATTCTATGTTGGTAAAATACGATTTCAGAATGATTATCGAGTCTATACTTATCATCCTTCTATAGGATTTTATCGGGTAGATTAAAAGTTAAATCCAATAGAAAATAGTACCCAATTAGAAGGTAATTGTTTTTGATTTGAACTTCCAGCAGAATAATACCTTGTAATTAAGTCAATTTTATTTTTTCTAAATGAAAGAATAAGCCCACTACTAAATGATCTAGAACCAAGGACTGATCCAGCTCCAAAATCAAATTTAATACGGTTTAGTATTGCGATACTTGACTCTCTAATTCCAGCTTGAATGAATATAGAGTTTTGTTGCCCATTAAGATTTGAAGAAAAGTTGATTATCCCTGTTTCGAATCGAATTATTGATTCAAGATTGTTGGTCCTAAAATGTAAAGGTGTTTTAACGATAAGATTATAGCTTGATCCTGATGAATTTAGACTATCCATACTATTCCACTGATTAACGCCTCCTGATATACCAAAACCCCATCCCTTGACTAATCTCTGATACCAAACAGCTTTATCTTGATCTTTATCCTTTTTTAAAGGTGATCTAGGCCTAATTAACACTTCTTTTCGCTTATAATCTGGCCCTCTACCATACCTTTCACTAATATCAAATGGTTTTGATAGATGTTTATCTAATTTTGCTGCAAGAATTTCAACTGACATAGAATCTGCACTTGTTCGTATGTTGTTCACCCAGAACCTAGTCTCTTCTATATATCTATAAATTACTTTCTCTGATATTCCTCCAATCCTCATGTTTTCAATGATCACTGCTGAAATAACAGGTATAGAGTTATGTTTGGGGTCAGAATAAAAGTTATCTAGTGCGCTAATTAGTTCTTTGTATCTTAAAAGATCTAATGGATCATTGTATGTTCCTTCTGCTACAGATGGTTCAATCTCCCATGCTTTCAAATAATAATATAACCTACCATCTAATAGTCCATTTAAATGCGCAGCTTTAATTTGATAAACCGATGAACTTTCTTTACCTAATTTTGTGGCTATACGATTCCAATTGCTCCCATCCCAAAAGATTCGATTTTCTCTTTGCGCAAAAAGGATAACAAACATATATCCCACTAAAATTATTTTGCGGGAAATCATACTTAACTACTGATTATTCTCTAATATCATTCGGTTAATCCAATCTTTAGAGTGACGTATATATTTGTCAATCTTATCCATTGGAATACGCTCACCAAACATATTACATATAATTATTGCTGAAGGTAGAGGGATATAACCATTTATTGGATCAGCATAAAAATTATCCAATACCTTTACTAACTCTCGTGGCGATAAATAGTCAACAGTCTCAGCATATAAACTATCTGCAAAAGCTTGTTCCATTGTCCAAGCTTTCAAATAATAGAATAATCTACCATCTAAAACCCCATTAATATATCCAACCTTCATCATATAGGACAAATCTGGATCATAATTTGCAGTCTTCTCAATTCTTCTCCAATCACTACCATTCCAAAATAGCCTATCCATTTGTTGTGCTGAAGCAAAAATAATAAAAATAAAGTTTATAATTATAAGACGATTCATTTTATTACTACTGTTTTTATATTTACAAATTCTAATATTCCAAACTCAGATAGTTCACGACCATAGCCAGATTCTTTTATCCCTCCAAATGGTAATCTTGGATCAGATTTTACAAAATCGTTAACAAAACAAGATCCTGCTTCTAATTCATTCATTGCAATCTCCTCTCCACGTTCTATATCATTAGTAAAAACAGCAGCGCCTAGACCATAGTTAGTCTTATTTGCTAAATTAATAGCATCTGTCTCATCTTCAGCAGATATTATAACTGCAACAGGACCAAATAGTTCATCATCAAAAGCTGACATACCAGGTTCTACATTTGATAATAAAGTAGGTGGATAAAAAAACCCATCTATATCAGGAATCTTACCTCCAGAATGTAATCTTGCTCCTTTTTTAATACTTTTTAAAACTTGTTGATGTAATTCATCTCTAGCCTCAGGATTAACCATTGGACCAATATCTATATTTTTATCTAATGGATTGCCCATTTTCATGTTATTAATTCTATTCTCCACTTTATCTATAAACTTCTCTAAGCGAGTTTTAACAACAATAAATCGTTTTGCAGCAATACAACTTTGTCCTGCATTAAGCATTCTACCAGAAATACAAGCTTCTACTGCTTGATCCATATCTGCATCATCTAAAATAATATAAGGATCATTACCTCCTAATTCCAAAACAGTCTTTTTTAATAATGAACCAGCAAAAGATGCTACAGATTTTCCAGCAGGTGTACTACCTGTTAAAGTAATAGCTCTAACTAAAGGGTTTTTTATAACATTTCTAACCTTTTTTGACCCAATAACTAGATTCGAAAAAGCATATTTTGGGAAACCAGCTTCTAAAAACAGATTCTCAATTTGATTAGCGCAACCTTGCACATTAGAAGCGTGTTTTAAAATACCTACATTTCCAGCCATTAGAGTTGGTGAAGCAAATCGGAACACTTGCCAAAAAGGAAAATTCCATGGCATAATTGCTAATACTAATCCAATTGGTTGAAATGAAATAAAACTTTTATTTGATTCCGTTGATATTTCTTTATTGGATAAAAATTGTTCCGCATTATTTGCATAATACTCACAAACCCATGCACATTTTTCAGCTTCCGCAATACTTTGTTTAATAGGCTTACCCATTTCTTGTGTCATTAAGGTGCCTAATTCTTCTTTTTTTTGTTTTAATAATTCAGCAAGATCTAACATCCTTTTAGATCGATAAGTAATACTCTTTTTTCGCCATTCGAGAAAGCAATTATGTGATGAGTCTATAATTCGGTTTACCCTATTTTCAGTAAATTGTTTATGAGATTCTATTATCTTATTATTGGATGGATTTATTGATACAAGATTCATAAAAAATAATTCTAATATTTTATCCCAGCTAAATCAATCAAGAATGCATAATTAAGAGCAAGTTCTTTATACCGGCGAAATCTTCCTGACTTACCCCCATGACCTGCATCCATGTTTGTATAAAGATAAAGTTCATTTTCTCCAGTTTTATATTCTCTCAATTTTGCAACCCATTTTACAGGTTCCCAATACTGGACCTGGGAGTCAAAATACCCTGCAGTAACTAACATATTTGGATAGTCAATATTTGAAACATTATCATATGGCGAGTATTTCATAATGTAATCATATTCTTTTTTATTTCTGGGATCTCCCCATTCATCCCATTCATTTGAAGTAAGAGGAATAGAAGGATCCATCATTGTATTAATCACATCTACAAATGGAACTGCTGCAATAACCCCTTTATATAGATCTGGAGCCATATTCACTACAGCACCCATTAATAGTCCACCAGCGCTACCACCCATTGCAAATAAATGATTAGGATCCGTATATTTTTCTTGAATCAAGAATTTGCTGCAATCTATAAAATCATTAAATGTATTGATCTTATTAAACATTTTACCATCTTCATACCACTGCCTTCCATAAGTTTGACTACCCCTAATGTGAGCAATTGCATATATAAATCCTCTATCCAATAGACTTAAACGGTTTGAATTAAATGATGGGTCTATCGTACTACCATATGAGCCATAAGCATATAATAATAAATTATTCTTTCCATCTTTATTGAGTCCTTTTTTATAAACGATTGAAATAGGCACTTTATTTCCATCTCTAACTGTCACATATAATCTTTCTGATTGATATTTATCTGATTCATAACCTCCGACAACCTCTGATCGTTTTAATAATTTTGATTCTTTTGAATCCATATTGTAGTCATAAGTAGATGAAGGAGTCGTTAAAGAAGAAAATTGATATCTGAGAAGACTGGTATTAAAAGATGGGTTTATAGATGTATAGGCAGAAAAAGCTTCTTCACCAAAATCAATGTAATGCTCATTTCCATTATCTTGATTTATGATTCGTATTTGAGGAATCCCATCCTTTCGCTCACTAATTACAAGGTGTTTGGAAAAAACATCTATATCATTTAACAGAACATCTTTTCTATGCGGTATAACCTCACTCCAGCTTTGTTTTACTGTGCTTTTTTCAGATGTTTCCATTAATCGAAAATTGGTTGCGTTCCAATTTGTAACGATATAAAACTTATCTTTAAAATGTTCTATAGAATATTCATGTTCTTCTTCTCTTGGACTGAATTGTCGAAATGTTCCACTTGGGTTATCCGCGTTCAAAATATGATAATCACTAACTAGGGTACTGCTATTATAAATAATAATATATTTATCTGATTTAGAACGATAAACGCCGATATAAAATGAATCATCATTTTCAGTGAACACTATCTCATCTTCTGACTGCAGATCCCCTAATCGATGCCTAGCAATTTTCTCTGATAATAAAGTAGTCTTATTCTTTAACGTATAAAAAAATGTTGAATTATCATTTGCCCATGCAGCTGAACCTTCAGTTCCATGAATTTCATCATTTAATAATTTTCCTGTTTCTAAGTTTTTTATTTTAATTGTATATATTCTACGACTTAAGGTATCAACGCTAAACGCCAATAATTTATTATTAGGACTTACAGATAAATTTCTTAATGAAAAATAATCATGACCTTTAGCCCATTGGTTAACATCCATTAATATCTCTTCTTCATTTTCTAATGATTCTTTTTTTCGACAGTAAATAGGGTATTCATAGCCTTTTTCATATTTTGTATAATACCAATATCCATTATCAAAATAAGGAATAGATGTATCATCTTTTTTAATTCGACCAACTATTTCATTATAAAGTTTTTTTTGAAGCTTTTCTGTATGCTTTAATTTATTTCTTGTATAGTCATTCTCTTTATTGATATAACTAACTACCTCCATTGTTTGTTTGTCAGGCCAACCTTCATTATTCTTTGCTAATTTTTGCTTATCAGTTAACCGAATCCAATGATAATTATCAACTCTATCTTGACCATGCACAAGAGTTCTATGTGGCTTCTTATCTGCAATCGGTGGTTTCATATCTAATTGTTCGATTTGGCTTCTCAAGTAATACAATATCATAATAATTATGATAATTGAATACCATGTAAAATTTCTATTCATTGTACTCTTTCTCCCCTCTTAATAAATATAAAAGGAATATATGCTAATAAAAAATGGGCTAATGCTACAAACTCAGCTGCAAGAATATACCAAGGCCAAGGACCTAAATAGTCTAATAAAGATGGTACATGCTCTCCTAATTGATTAATTGGCTTACCACAAATCCAGAAATAATTTGCATCAAGCAATATATTTGCAATGATTGAAATCAATAAAAAGATATTTAAAGCTAACATCGCTTTCCATACACTTTTTAAATTTGGTCGCATATCATACACAACAGTTGCATAAATTAAAGCTATAATCATACCATGATGGGCAAACCAAAATCTAAAAAATTGAAAATGTGGAAAACCTGCTGCAATATCAGGAGTTATAACAGCTTGCAGCATACCTGAAAGTCCCCAAAAATATAGAATTTCATAGAAAAAAAAGCTTCTTGTGACCATCACAAGAGGAAGAAGTAAATTAGCCATTCGGCAAAGATGTATAGGCAAATGTAATTTTAGATCAAATGTTCCTGCTATAATTTCTAATATGGTCCAAATAATATAACTACTCATTACAAGATAGCCGATTATACTACCGAGTATATATTGATAATGATCAGATAGTTTATTCTTTGCAAATATTGGGATAAATATCGCAAGAATTATTGCTATACCTATTGAAATTATATGACTTGTACCAAATAATATAAACGGTTCATAAGTATTTAAATACTCTTCTACTATTTCTCTCATACTATCTATGTATCATTAATCACTTAATTCAAGCTATATTAATTTGTTACATTATTAAAATTATTTGTCCACCATTTCAATTCCTCTTCTACCCATATACCATACTCTTCTTCTTGATAAATCATCGTGCCATCTTCAGAGAAAGAACGCCAAATTCCTTTTGGGAATCCATTTGAATACTCACCCTCAATAGCTGGATTACCATTATTAAAATACCAAATCCATACACCATTTTGTTTTCCATCATAGAAAGATCCTTCTAAGCGATTATTCCCATTTTCAAACCATTCATGTATTTTTCCAATTAAAATTCCATTTTCAAAAATATAATGAAACTCTTTTTGTCCATTTTTGTACCATGAAATCTGTTCACCATCTTGTTTTCCAAGAAACCAAAATAGCTTTAATCGATGGGCACCATCTTCGTGCCATCCAACCTCCCATTGATGTTTTTTACCCTTTGTATAGAATACCTCGGTGTATTTTCTTCCATTTTCATGCCAATGTGTAAATCTTCCATGCAAAATATTATACTTATAGTTAGTCTCTGATAATTTTTTTTGAGATTCATAATATTTGGTCCACAAACCTTCCTTATTACCCTTAAGATACGCACCTGACTCTTGTAGTTCTCCAGATTGGAAGTATGATTTAAAGGGACCATGTTGAAGATTATTTACAAAAGTAACCTCAGATTTTACCTCACCATTTACATACCACCAAGTCCACTTACCTTCTTGCAAGCCGGAAATTAGATTACCTTGCAACTCTTTTTCACCAGAGGAATATTTTTTATAAACAATTCCCTCATAAGGAATTTTTGTATTCGGCAAATATCTTTTCCCTCTATCATCTAAATCCTCTCTTATAATTAAACTATCAATATTTATTCCATTGGCATTTATAATTGATTGCAGTAAACAGAAAGTGAGAATTAAAACATGCATCTTTATAAAAATGAAAAATTATTAATAAATAAACTCGTGAAAAGAATCTGTATCGTAAAACAAATAATAAGTAAAATTTTATGCAAAATTACTGAAGTTGTATCCCTCTATTATCAAAAACTGAATATAATTTGCTATCCCAAAATTTGAATTCACGTTCATCAATTACTAACTCCTGTTGATTATTCATAATACTAAATCGAACACGTTGTAAATGAAATGTGCCCCTTATATAGGGATCATACCATTTAATATATTTTATAGAATTATAGTTAATAATATTTTCTTTCATCCATGGATCAATAATATTAAACATCGGCAATGACTCAAGAGGGCTATTAATTGACGGTATTAATTCTTTCTTAGCCATTGCAGCTGATCTATAATTATCTACCCAAGAATTTGTATTCATTTTTTCATTTATTAGTATTGATGCTTCTTGAGCAGCTGCAATTGACTGATATTTTCCGGAACGAACTCTATACCATAATAAACCACTTTTGTCAACATACCCTTGTTGTATATATGCATCAATCCCTTTTGATTTAGCAATATTTATCAATGATTCTGCAGCATTAAGATCTTTTCCCGAAGTTATTTGAACAGTATAAAATTTTTGAGAATTATTATTTGATTGATTATCTATTTCTTGACCCAATCTATTTACATCAAACTGTATTGATCGATTATTATTTTTTTCATTTTCATTATCGTCAATACTAGGAGTATCGTTATAATCATAATCATCATTCATACTATACGTTTCTTCATCAGCTTGATCATTATCATCGTTATTCTCAAAATCATCATCTATGTTAGCTTTATCAACAATATTTTTCATATCTTGAATTGTAGCATTTGAATCTACAGTAACAAAAAACATGTTTATCCAGCCTATTGTATCTTCATATACAACTTGAAACCAAGTAGTATTAAAAAGACCTTTTTTGATATCTTTTATTTTAATTACTTCTAGTTCAGTTCCTAAGGGAACAAAAGTGATTGGGGATTTTGTTTTTGGATCATCAATGAGCCTTGCAGAATTATCTTTTACTATTACCTTTTTAATTCTTGGAGAATCATCAGAACATCCAATTAGTATGAGTATTACAATAAGAAAAAAATTTAATCTATCCCTCACGATATAAATTACCACCTCTCATAATAAAATGAACTCTTTTCTATTGGGATTTCATGAACTTTACCAAACATAAATTTTACGTAGAATTTTACTGATTCAATTAATCTACCATCTTTACCATATTTATACATAATTTTTCGAACAACAGTCCCATTTTCATCAAACATTTCAATATCAATAATATTTCCTAATTTATTATACTGATATATTTTTTTTGCAACACCTTCATAGTTATTTATTAAGCTTCCACTATTATCAACAAGATTCCATTCTTTTAGATTATCATTTTGATCATATGCATATAGATCTTTTAAAGTTAGATTTTTGTTGTAATCATAAAATTTTTCTTCAACAAGTCTTCCTTCAGAATCATATGTATATATAAAATCACTACTCCTCTTCCCATCAGAATAATAAGAGGTTTCTTTTGCCAAAATTTTCTCTGAATTATAACGGTATGTATTACTAATAAATTTAGCTCCCTCACCAACAAGATAAGAAGACTTCTCTATTAGATAATTATCGTTATTATATTTATAATTATCCTCCCAATTTAATGACCCATCAAAATCATATGATGCCTCATTAACAATTTGTTTTTTCATATCATATTTGTAAATATTTTTCCAGACTAATAATCCATCTGATCCATAGCTTGAAAGTTCTGCTAGCAATCCATCATTATTATAAAAATAAATATCTTTGCTTAATAATTGATCTTTCCCTTTATACTTTACTACTGAGGATATATTACCACTTTTATCATAATTTGTTTTAATCTGGTTCTGTAGAATTTCAAGATATTCGCCAAATTGATTATGGAACTCATATTTTAACTCTGTTATTAGTTTAACTATTTTTGTTTCTGATGTATCATCAGCAATTACATAACTTATTATAATAAAATAAAGAAATAATAATCTAAACAGCAAATTCACATTCATAATCTTTATCATAAAAATTAAAATCTGTGATTAATTTCACGAATCATTTCAATTTTTTATCCGGTATCTGATCAAGAATATATTCAGACATAGCTGTGATCGTTAAACTTGGGTTTACGCCAAGATTTGCTGGAACTATAGATCCATCTGCTACATAAAGATTATTATAACCAAATATCCTACCTTTATAGTCTATAACTCCCTTATCAGAATTTTCTGCCATAATACATCCTCCCATAATATGAGCTGTAGTAGATGTATTAAAAAAAATCTCCGTTATGCTTGCAGCAGGATCTCCTCCTATTTTATCCGCAAGTCTCCTTGTATATTCATTCGCTATAGGAATATATGCTGGTACCTTTTGATCTGTATCACAGTTAGAGTTCATTGACTTTCCACCCAATCTCCACCATCTACGCTTATAATCAAACTTCATATAATTACTAATTGTTTGCATTACAAGTACATAGGTGGATTTCTCTGATATCCCAATTGGATTAATACTTCGTAAAAATACTAATGGATTACAAATAATTTTCCATAACCATAAAATTGGACGAGGAATATAATCATGTTTATCCACTAATAATGTTGCCAATAAAGACATTGCACCTTGACCTTTACCATAACGACAAGTTTCTATATGAGTATTTTTATCAGGATAAATGCCTGAAGTAATAGCAATTCCTTCAGAGAAATCAATATCTCTTCCTTTTGAAACCACACCTTGGATAGCTTCACTATTTGTTCGAACAAAATTTCCTAATTGATGAGAAATTTTTGGCAAAGATCCTCTTAGCTTACATTGGTGTAATAATTTAACTGTACCCATTACTCCTCCTGAAAAGAATACTCCTGATGTACAGTATTGATTTTTCCTTTTTAACAAGCCTGTAACTTTTTTGACAGAAATTTTGTATGTATTTGAATCATTAGGTTTTACATCAATTACTTTTGTCTCGGGAATAATATCTACTCCAAGCTTCTCAGCAAAATAAAGATAATTTAAATCTAAAGTATTTTTTGCTCCATGCCTACATCCTACCATACAACCTCCACATAACGTACAACCAGTTCTATCTGGACCCTTTCCATTAAAATATGGATCAGAGACTTTTTTCCCAGGTTCACCAAAATATACGCCAACATCATTTACGTGAAATGTATCACCTACTCCAGCATCTTCTGCACATTCTTTAAGCAATTCATCTGCATGTGTAACAACTTTACTTTTCGTAACGCCTAACATCGTTTTTGCTTTATCATAATACGGTGAAAGCCTATCTTTCCATCCAGGGCCACCCCATAATGGATTATCAAAAGCCTCATCTGAAGGGACTAAAAGATTATTAGCATATACCAGACTTCCTCCGCCAACTCCAGCGCCATGAAGTATAAATACATCTTTTAAAAATGTAAGTGCTTGGATTCCATAAAATCCAATTTTTGGAACCCAAAAATATTTTCGAAAATTCCAATTCGTTTTGGGAAAATCATTCGCTTGATAACGTTTCCCTTGTTCAATTACCGCAACCTTATATCCTTTTTCAGCTAAACGTAAAGCTGCCACTGACCCCCCAAATCCTGAACCAATTATGATATAATCATAGTCTGACATTTAGTTTTTATTATTTTTGCTTAGAAACCATTTATATAATTCTGGATTATCATAGGTTATTGTCCAAGAATCATGGTGCAGTTCAGGGTATAAAGTGTAACGAAACTCTCCACCTTTATTTTTCAAAGCCTCAATCATAATCTCAGATTCTTCAGGAAAATGAACGTTATCTAGAGCACCTTGAAATACCCAAAAAGGTAATTTAGTTAATCTAGAAGCTGTTACTGGATCTCCTCCTCCGCATATAGGAGCCGCAGCTGCAAAAAGATCTGGCCGATATGCGGTTATAGCCCAAGTTCCTCTACCACCCATACTCAATCCTGTAACAAA
>CEUN01031748.1_pt1 | contig 24893 bp, 25 predicted proteins | sample 361501 | NCBI WGS metagenome assembly CEUN01 (sample SAMEA2622801, study PRJEB7988) | marine metagenome | biome: marine biome (ENVO:00000447); feature: marine epipelagic mixed layer (ENVO:xxxxxxxxx); material: "saline water (ENVO:00002010), including plankton (ENVO:xxxxxxxx)" | depth 120 m | reverse complement strand
AACCGGGCAGGGCGGCTGCACAAGTCCTGTTGATCAGCACCCGTCCGCAGAGAATCTGAAGTATCTGATCGTTGCTTTTCTGTTTTCGAATATGGAATAGGATAAAGTTTAGAACAAAACACGAAAATAGAGAGTGCCATGATCCCGTTGTTGTTCCCGTTTGTGTTTCCAAGGACCACAATCCGCTGCTTGCCTTGCATTGCTGTGGTCATCGTGCTGGCAGCCTGTGCTGCCGTGCTGCCCTGCCGCCGGAACCTCAGAAGGTGGTGGCCCATGTCGTCCGTTTCCCGGACTTCACTGCCTATCCCGAGAACGCCAGCTTTGCCGCCGTGCCGCTGGAGCACCAGACCGCCAGTGCGGCGTTTAATCAGTACCGGCGCGAGATTTCAGAACTTCTGGTTGTCCAGGGGCTCGTGTCCGCCAACGATGAGGCCGAGGCCGATTTCCTGGTCACACTCGACTACGGTCTGCGGTTCCGTGACGAAACCGAACTCGTCGAGGAGTACGGCGTGATCGTGTCGTCCCAATGGGCCACCTTCACGGAAACCCACTACAACAATTACGCTGGTCTCTACGAGCCCTACGAGACCACCGAGTACATACCCTCGGTCACCGATGTGAAGGGCTATCACACCGAAACCAACACCTGGTACGACCGTTATCTTGTGCTGCGCATGTTCGACCGTGTGCGGTCGACGCCCGAGACGCTCTATCCGGCCTACGAGGGCACCGTCACCAGCTCCGGTTCCACGCCCAGCTTCGTCGGTGTCAGCACCTGCCTTTTCCGCATGCTGTTCCGGAACTTCATGCGGCAGGGAACCGAAGACACGTCGATCCTGTCGGAAACCTGCATGCGGTGAACTGAGCAAGGAGGAAAGAGGAAATGAGGAATGAGAAAAGAGGCAATAAACAGGCCCTCGTTCCTCTTTCCTCACTCAGCCAAGCGGTTCGCCGCTGCGGTGATCGCCAGCAGGCTGGCCTGCACGATGTTCTTGTGCACGCCGACGCCGAACACCGTCTTGCCTTCGGTGTTGCGCGCCTCGACATAGGCCGCCGCCATGGCGTCGCTCCCCTGGCTGATGGCGTGTTCGTGGTAATCGACCACGGTCATGTCGACACCGACCTCCTGCTTCAGCGCATCGATGTAGGAATCGATCGGGCCGTTGCCAGTGCCGTGGATCTCCCGGGCGTCGCCGTCGATCGTGACATCGGCGGTCATGCGCCGCAGCTCGCTTGCGTGGGTGTCGGGCACCGTGCGGTAGGTCACGAAGCCGATCCGGCCCTCGGGCTCGACATAGGTCGCCTGGAAGGCGGCCCGGATGTCTTCGCTGGAGAGCTCGCTTTCGGTGTCATCGGTCTGCTTCTGCACGACCTGGCTGAAGTCGATCTGCAGCCGCCGGGGCAGGGAAAAGCCGTGGTCCTGCTCCATGATCCAGGCCACGCCGCCCTTGCCGGACTGACTGTTCACGCGAATGATCGCCTCGTAGCTGCGGCCCACATCCATCGGGTCCATCGGCAGGTACGGCACCTCCCAGATGTCGGAGTTCGACTGCTCCATCGCCTTCATGCCCTTGTTGATCGCGTCCTGATGCGATCCGGAGAAGGCGGTGAAGACGAGGTCACCGGCGTAAGGGTGGCGCGGATGCACCGGAAGGCGGTTGCAGTGTTCCACGACGTTGATGAGGTTGTTGATGTCGCTGAAGTCGAGCCGGGGGTCGATCCCCTGGGTCATCATGTTGAGACCCAATGTCACCACATCCACATTGCCCGTACGCTCGCCGTTGCCGAACAGCGTGCCTTCGATCCGGTCGGCGCCGGCCATGCAGGCAAGCTCGGCCGCGGCCACGCCGGTGCCCCGGTCGTTGTGCGGGTGGAGCGACAGGATGATTGATTCGCGGTCCTTGATCGTGCGCAGGAACCACTCGATCTGGTCGGCATAGACATTCGGGGTCGACATCTCGACCGTGGCCGGCAGGTTGAAGATCACGGGGTTGTTGGGCGTGGGCTCCCACACATCCATCACCGCCTCGCAGACCTCCACGGCGTAATCGAGCTCGGTGCCGGTGAAGCTTTCGGGGCTGTACTGGAAACGCCAGCGCGGGCCGGGCATGGCTTCGGCGCATTCGCGCACCAGCCTGGCACCGTCGACGGCGATCTGCTTGATCCCCTCGCGGTCGGAATCAAACACCACGCGCCGCTGCAGCGTGCTGGTCGAATTGTAGAGATGCACGATCACGCGGTCCGCGCCTTCGCAGGCCTCGAAGGTGCGCCGGATCAGCGGTTCGCGCGCCTGGGTCAGCACCTGGATAGTGACATCCTCGGGAATCATCTCCTGTTCGATCAGCTCGCGAGCGAAGTCGAAATCGGTCTGGCTGGCGCTGGGGAAGCCGATCTCGATTTCCTTGAAGCCCATCTCCACGAGCGTGGCGAACATACGCCTCTTGCGTTCGGGGCCCATCGGTTCGATCAGCGACTGGTTGCCGTCGCGCAGGTCCACGCTGCACCACATCGGCGCTTCGGTGATGATGGCATTGGGCCAGGTCCTGTCCGGCAGCACCACAGGCTCAAACGCCTTGTAGCGGCCAAACGGCATCGACTTGGGAACAATGGGGTCGGGTCGGGTCATAACAACAGTCCTTTGATGCGATCACGCGCTTCAAGCGCGTCCAAAAGTCTTCAGACGAAACAGGGCCCGCAGGCGCCAAAAGGCACGGCGGACCCGCGCGTTAGTCGCAGGTCAAAACGCAGTGCTTCGTAGCGGCTCAGGGCCACAACGGCAAACAAATCGGAGAGGAAAGACGGTTGATGACACATGGGATCGACAGGCTGTTGGAAGGGCACGGCACACCAGCCGGCGCCCCGCAGCGAGGCGCCGATCAGATTAGAGCTAGGCCTAGAGCCAGTGTCCGGATCGTGTTCATTCGCGGAGAAATAGGGGCGAAGGGGGGAGGTGTCAAGGCTGAGCGGTCCGGTGAACACATGTTATGGTTGGCGACGACACATTGATCGGGCTCAGTGTTGCCATGAAGACAATGGGCTCAATTCTGGTCGTATTCGCGCTCCTGCTGATGCTCCTGTCATCGCAGGGAACCCGCGCGCAGGACGCAGTCTACATGAGTGGGTTCTTTGTTGAGGAGCCGCTGGTCGCATCGTCCGATCCGGCGGCGACCGTGTTGTTGCCGAATTATGCCGAGTACATCTTCGTCGCGCCCCAGGGCGACTTTCTGGCAGGGCCCTTGCGGTTGACCTGGTGGGCCAACGAGGACGCTTATGCCTTCATAGCGCTGCCCGAGGAGCCGCTGCGGGGTGTGCTCTATCGGCCGGTCCTGCTGGGAGAGAACACGATCCTGTGGCAGTCGGCCTATCCGTTCGATCCCGACGGGCTGGTGCTTTACGAGGTCTTCATCACGCTCCACTACAACGACGCGCTGATCCCGCTCCTGATCGATGCCGACAAGTTGACCTGACGCTCCAGATGGCAGGCGTGATGATGGTTCCGACACCGCAGACACCCGGGCTCGTGAATGTCTCCGACATCTGGACCCTGGTCGGCCACCCCGGCGCCATCGCCGGTGGCCTGGCCGCAGTGATCGCGGTCGAAAATGCGGTGATCTACGACCACATCATCGTGCTGGCGGCCCGCTGAACCGTGCGATCGGTGCCACCTGAAGCCGCGCGCGCCTACTCCTTGGCCACACCCCACCGGACCGCCGCTGCCAGCACGGCCCCGCCGGCGATCATCGAGGCGACGGGCACGGCACTTTCGGCCTGAATCGCGCCCATCAGCACGGTGGCGATGGCGGCAAAGGTGAACTGTAGGCAGCCCAGCAGGGCGCTGGCGCTGCCGGCGACCTGCGGGAAGTGGGCCAGCGCCATGGCCGAGGTGTTGGGCAGCATCAGGCCCAGGGCCGAGATCGCCACAACCACAGGCACAACAAAGCCCGGCACGCCGCCCCAGCCGGTCGTGGTGACCAGCACCAGCACGGCCGAACCCAACACATAGACCGTCGTGCCCGCCGACAGCAGGCGCGCCGGGCCGAAGCGGGGGATCAGCCGGCCGTTGAATTGCGCGGCTGTGACAAACCCCAGGGCGCTCAGCCCGAACAGCACAGCGTAGTCGTCGGGTGCGAGGCCGAAGAGGTCGATAAAGACAAAGGGTGAACCTGCGACATAGGCGAACAAGCCGCCCAGCGAAAGCGCGCCGATCAGGGCATAGGCTACGAACCGGACATCACACAGAAGCCTAACGTAGATCCGCACGATACGACCCGGCTGCAGCGACTGGATGTGTTCGACCTTCTGGGTCTCGGGCATGCGCCAGATCACAGCAGCAAGGCAGACCAGGCCCACGCCACTCAGGAACCAGAAGATGGCGCGCCAGTCGGCCCAGATCAGCAGCTTGCCGCCCAGCAACGGCGCGAATATCGGGGCCGCTCCCATCACCAGAATCAGGGCGGAGAAGATGCGGGCGGCCTCGTCCCGTTCGAAGAGATCGCGCACCACCGCGCGTGAGATAACACCCCCGGCGCAGGCCCCGAAGCCCTGCAAAAGGCGCAGCACGATCAGAGCCTCGATGCTCTGGGCGAGCGCGCAGCCGATCGAGGCCACAGCATAAAGCAGCAGGCTGCCGAACAGCGGTGCGCGCCGCCCGAAGCGGTCCGACAGCGGCCCGAACAGCACCTGGCCCGCGGCGAAGGCGATGAAGAACGAGGCGAGCGAAAGCTGCACCGTGGTGCCGTCGGTCTCGAGCGCTGTGGTCAGCGTCGGGAAGGCCGGCAGGTACATGTCGATCGACAGCGGCGCAAAGGCGGTGAGCAGGCCCAGAATGACCACCAGTTCGACACGCCGGCACCCTGCCGGGACATGGGTCACGGTCGGTTGTCGCACCACAGTTCCTTCACTGAAGCGGCCCGCCGAAGACGCTCAGAGGAGCGGGCCGAACCCCACCCAGTCTCGCCGAGCCCCGCCACGCTTGCAATGACAGGATATCCGAGGAGAGTAAGGACATGATTTGTTCTTATTTGAATGATCGCCTACCCGAGACCACGGCTCGTCTTGTTTCCCCTCTCCCCGATGGGGCGAGGGGACTTGATCGGCAATGCGGTCAGAAAATCCGTGCCAATCCGGCACAGAACGGTGGTGGGTTCTACTGTACATGGGGTTAACCGCCGAAAAACCGGATCTGGGTCTCCCGTCGGCGGTTCAGGCGTCCGCGCCGGCGGCCCGGGCGCGTTCCTTGAAGCCGACGGCCGCCATGGCGAAACCACCGTCCGAACCGTCGATGAAATGAACGTGTTCGCTCTGTTCCAGACTGAACACCAGACAGGCCATCAGGGCCGCACCCGTGGTGTGGACGCCATAGATCAGATGACCCTGCTGGTAGTCCGGCTCCAGATAGGCATCGACCGCCTCGGCCTGTTCGGCGGTGACGTCGAGCACGGTGCGCAGCACGTCGTCGAACTTGCGGAAATCCGTATTGGTGCGCAGTTCGGCGCGGTGCTTCGGCGCATCATAGTCGCCGGCCTTCCTGTCGAATCTCTCACACAAGGCCTGCACCAGACCGGTCCGCCGCGAGCGAGACCACGGGCTTCGCGGTCGGCGCCGGCGGGAGGAAAGCGAAACCGCATGGTGCGCTGTTGGTTAGGTCATGACCTAGAATCCTGACGATGTTGTCCAGCACCCGACGCAGCAGGGCTGCCTCGGCCTCGGAGTCGCGGTCCAGGCCCTTCACCATCAGTGTCATCATCTGGCCGTCGCGGCTGTTGAGTGGCTGCCATCGGCAGCTCAGGCCTTCCAGATCGGGCGGTTCCCGTTCGGTCTCGGCTCGCAGCAGCCAGGGATTGTCGGGTGCCGGGTCCTTCACCAGATCGTCGGCCAGCTCCGCCCCGCCGCCCGCCAGTATGGCAAGGTGGTTGCCCGGCGAAAGCGTGAACTTGCGCACACTCACGTCCTGGCCACGCTCCCGGATCATGCTGACCGGCACCGCATCCACCCGCAGCTCCAGATCGTAGAGCGCGACCGATCCGCCCTGCAGGTCCAGCAGGGCATCACAGGCCTTTTCCCGCAGGCTGCCCGGCACCACCAGTGTGCCGCCGTCGCCGCCGAAGACAAACGGCACCTGGGTCGTCTCGCAGGCATTCAGCACGGCGGTGATCGTGGCCGCACCGCCCATGTTGACGTCTTTGTAGCGCCCGGCGCGGATCGCTGCGGTCGAGTCCACCACATCGGACATCACCAGAACCCAGTCGTCGGACACCGGTGTATAGGCGGCAAAGTCGATGACACCTTCGAAGTCATCGAAGGTCGGGAGGTCCTCATAAAAGCGGTCGTTTGTGGACGTCATGTCGCTGACACGTGAACGATAACCCGTCACCAGATCGGTTTGCCGCTGCCGGGCAGGCCGAGGTCGTCCCACAGAGCGTCGACCTTCTCGATCACGGCGTCGTCCATGCGGATCTTGTGGCCCCATTCGCGATCGGTCTCGCCGGGCAGCTTGTTCGTGGCGTCCATACCCAGCTTGCCGCCCAGGCCGCTCACGGGGCTGGCGAAGTCGAGGTAGTCGATCGGCGTGTTCTCGACCACGGTGATGTCGCGCGCCGGGTCCATGCGGGTCGAGATCGCCCATATCACGTCCTTCCAGTCGCGTGCGTTGATGTCATCATCCACCACGATCACGAACTTGGTGTACATGAACTGCCGCAGATAGGACCACACGGCCATCATCACGCTCTTGGCGTGCCCGGCGTAGGCCTTCTTCATCGAGACCACGGCAATGCGATAACTGCAGCCCTCGGGCGGCAGCCAGAAGTCCACGATCTCGGGGAACTGTTGCTGCAGCAGGGGAATGAAGACCTCGTTCAACGCCTCGCCCAGCACGCTGGGTTCATCGGGCGGCCGGCCTGTGAAGGTCGAAAGGTAGATCGGGTCCCTGCGCATCGTCACCGCGCTCACGGTGAAGACCGGGAAGGGCTCAACAGAGTTGTAATAGCCGGTGTGATCGCCATAGGGGCCTTCGTCGCCGTAGTCGGTCAGCGAGACATGACCTTCCAGCACGATTTCGGCCTCGGCTGGGACCTTGAGCGGGACGGTCTTGCAGTCGATCAGCTCGACCTTCGCACCGCGCAGCAGGCCGGCGAACTGATACTCGCTCAGGGTGTCGGGCACCGGTGTCACGGCCGCCAGAATCGTGCCGGGATCGGCGCCGATCAACACCGCGACAGGCAGAGGTTTGGGCTTGCTGTCCTTCCAGCGCTGATGGTGCTGGGCGCCGCCCCGGTGCTTCAGCCAGCGCATAAGCGTCGTGTTCCGGCCCGTCACTTGCATGCGGTAGATGCCCAGGTTCGGCGCATCGCGTTTGTCGCCGCCCGGGCCTTCGGTCACCACAAGCGGCCAGGTGATCAGCGGTGCTGGCTCGCCCGGCCAGCAGGTCTGAATCGGCAGACGGCCAAGATCGATGGCGTCGCCTTCCAGCACGATCTCCTGGCACGGAGCATTCGAGACCGTCTTGGGTTTCATCGCCATCACGGTCTTCAGCAGCGGGAACATCGCCATGGCCTCGCGCCAGCCGCCGGGCGGTTCGGGCTGCCGCAGGAAGGCCAGGGTCTCGCCGATCTCGCGGAGTTCGTCTGGCGTACGCTCCATGCCGCGCGCCACCCGCTCGACCGTGCCGAACAGGTTGACCAGAACCGACATCTCGTGAGCCGTGCCGTCGGGATGCACCGGATTTTCGAACAGCACCGCCGGTCCGCCCTCGGCCAGAAGCCGGGTCTGGATTTCCGTCATCTCGAGAACAGGCGACACTGGCGCGGAAACCTTCACCAGGTCATCCGCAGCTTCCAGCTTGGTCAGAAACTCACGCAGGGATCGATATGCCATCCGCCAAGACCTCGCCGGCTGGTTTTCCCCCCGAGGGGGAGGGTAAGGATAGAGGGGCTGCTTCAGACGGGGTCAGACCCTTAGAGTTCCGCAAGAATCGTATCGCAAACGGCATCGGGGTTGTCGAACACGTCGAGATTCCAGAAGCGAAGGACCCGGTTTCCGACGGACGAAAGCCAACCGGCTCGCTTGGCATCCTGTTTTGTTTGGACCGCGTGCTGGCCGCCATCGATTTCAATGACGAGCTGCCGCGCCCGGATGGAAGACATGCACCATCATGCCGGTACGCCTGTGCCTCCGCAACAGTACTTGATCCCCTCCCCCCGGCGAGGGGAGGGTTAGGGAGTGGGGGAGCGCGGCACGCTTTCTGCGCCATGCACGCCACCGGGCTTACACCCCCCATCCTGCCCTTCCCCCTCAGGGGGGAGGGAAACCAACAGTGCTTGTCGCTCCATCCGGTCTTCGTGCGGCAGGGACCGGGCGGGGTCAAGGGGGCGTAGGACTTGACCGGGCGGTCCCGGGCAGCGACAAGGTGTCCCGACTTGGTTCACACAGGAGCGTTTCCATGGTCGATAAGCCCGAGATGTGGGGCGATCACGCCGTTACCGCGACCGATCTTCATGTCTTCCCGCAGGAGGTCACCTATGCCGGTGTGCCGAGCTTTCTGCGTCGCCCCTATCGCAAGGATCTTTCGGACGTGGATGTCGCCGTTGTCGGCGTTCCTTTCGATACCGCCACGACAAACCGGCCCGGCACACGCTTCGGTCCGCGCGGCATTCGCACTGCCTCGGTCGCTCTTGCCTTTGAAGAGAAGGTCTACGGCTGGGACTTCCATCCCGTCTCCGAGATGAAGATTGCCGACCACGGCGACCTGCCGTTCGACTTCGCCAAGCCCGCTGACGTTCCGGATCAGATCGAGAAATACTTCACCTGGATGCTCGAGCACGACGCCATGGTGCTCACGCTCGGCGGTGATCACTTCATTTCCTATCCGCTGATCAAGGCCCATGCCAACAAACACGGCAAGCCGATCTCGATGATCCATTTCGACGCCCATTCCGACACCTGGCCCGACGAGCACGACGACGGCGTTAACCACGGCACCATGTTCTGGCATGCCACAAGGGAAGGGTTCCTCAAGCCCGAGACCTCGGCCCAGGTTGGCCTACGCACGGTCAATGACGACCTCATGGGCTTCAACGTCTTCGATGCGCCCTATGTTCACTCCCATGGTGTCGACAAGGTGATCGCAGAGGTCCGTCGGGTGGTCGGTGATGAGCTGGTCTATCTGACCTTCGACATCGACTGCCTGGATCCTAGCTATGCGCCGGGCACCGGCACGCCGGTCTGCGGCGGCCTGACCTCGCATCAGGCACGCGCCATCCTGCGCGGCCTGGAAGGCATCAACATCATCGGCGCCGACCTCGTCGAGGTCTCGCCGCCGTTCGACCATGCTGAAATCACGGCGCTGGCCGGCGCCACGCTGGCCCAGGACTTCCTGTGTCTGATGGCTCGCGCACCCTGGCGCCAGGGCTAAGGAGCGGAACGATGGCGATACTGCGCTCTGTTGGTCTTGCCGTGGCGACTCTGTTGGTCTTGCCGTGGCGATGATGGCCATGGCGACCGTCGCTGTTGCTGACGACTCGCTTTCCGGCCAGGAGCTGCAGGAGAAGATCGCCGGCCACACGATCACCGGCATCACCGGTGGAGGCGACCAGTGGTGGGAAATCTACCACGCCGACGGCAAACTCGAGGTCCAAGCCTATGACCGCCTGGTCTATGTGGACACCTGGAACATCGACGACGACATGATGTGCTCGACCTTCCCGGATGCGCCGGAGTTCGACGGTTGCTGGGCCATGCGCCTGGACGGCAACGTTGTCACCTGTATCTCCGAGCACGGTGAAAGCCCGGAGAAGGGTGTGCTGGCCAACTGATCGTTGTGCCGGATCGCACGGAGCCGGCCATCCGGCCCCGTGCCTATCATCGGCCCTTGCGGGATCAGCCCATCGCGAGCTGAGCGACCATGTCGTCGGTGTCAATGCCGGCGACCGGTACAGGCTTCTTCATCGCATCGCGGCGGAACGGTTCACCCAGTTCCTGATTGAGCAGGACTTCTATAAAGGTGGTCACGCCCTGCTTCTGGACTTCGCAGCCTTCCTTCAGCGCCGTGGTCAGCTCGTCCATGGTCGTCGCCTGCACACCCTTCAGGCCGCAGCCTTCAGCGACCTTGGCATAGCTCAGGTTCGGGTTGAGCTCGGTGCCGACGAAGTTGTTGTCGTACCACAGTGTCGTGTTGCGCTTTTCGGCGCCCCACTGGTAGTTGCGGAAGATCACCATGGTGATCGTCGGCCAGCCGTCGCGGCCGCAGGCGGTCATCTCGTTCATGGAAATGCCGAAGGCGCCGTCGCCCGCAAAGCCCACCACAGGGACATCCGGACAGCCGATCTTCGCACCCAGGATCGACGGAAATCCGTAGCCACAGGGGCCGAACAGGCCCGGCGCCAGATACTTCCGGCCTTCCTCGAAGGTCGGGTAGGCGTTGCCGATCGCGCAGTTGTTGCCAATGTCGCTGGAGATGATTGCATCCTCGGGCAGGCCGGACTGGATCGCGCGCCAGGCCATGCGTGCCGACATGCGCTGGGGCTCGGCGGCACGTGCATCGGCGTTCCAGGTTGTGCCGGGATCATCATCCTCGTGATCCATGCTCGACAGTTCCTGCAGCCAGGCCGACTTCGTCTGGTGGATGGTTGCCTTGCGCGCGTCGCGGTTGTTGTCGCCCGCCGTCGGGGTGAGCTGGACCAGGATCTGGCGTGCGACCTTGCCGGCGTCACCGCAGATGCCGACCGTGACTTTCTTGGTCAGGCCGATGCGGTCGGGGTTCATGTCGACCTGGATGATCGAGGCATCCTTGGGCCAGTAGTCGATGCCGTAGCCCGGCAGGGTCGAGAAGGGGTTGAGCCGGGTGCCGAGCGCCAGCACCACGTCGGCCTGGGAGATCAGCTCCATGCCTGCCTTCGAACCGTTGTAGCCCAGCGGGCCGGCGGCCAGGGGGTGGGAGCCCGGGAAGCTGTCGTTGTGCTGGTAGCCCGAGCAGACCGGGGCATCGAGCCGTTCGGCGAGCGCCTGACAATCGGGGATCGCACCGCCTATCACGACACCCGCACCCGAGAGGATCACGGGGAAGCTGGCTTCGGACAGTAGGCGCGCGGCCTCGGCAATGGCCTCCTCGCCGCCACCCTGGCGCTCCAGGGGGACCGACTGCGGGATCTCGACATCGATCACCTGAGTCCAGAAGTCGCGCGGCACGTTGATCTGGGCCGGGGCCGAACGGCGCAGGGTCTGTTCGATGACGCGGTTCAGGACCTCGGCGATGCGGCTGGGGTCACGGACTTCTTCTTGGTAGCAGACCATGTCCTTGAACAGCGCCATCTGCTCGACTTCCTGGAAGCCACCCTGGCCGATCGTCTTGTTGGCCGCCTGCGGGGTGACCAGCAGCATCGGCGTGTGGTTCCAGTAGGCGGTCTTGACCGGGGTGACGAGGTTGGTGATGCCCGGTCCGTTCTGGGCGATGACCATACCGATCTGGCCAGTGGCGCGGGTCAGGCCATCGCACATGAAGCCTGCGTTACCCTCGTGCGCGACATCCCAGAAGGTGATGCCGGCCTTGGGGAAGAGGTCGGAGATCGGCATAAAGGCTGAGCCGATGATGCCGAAGCAATGTTCGATGCCGTGCTTCTGCAGAACCTTCACGAAGGCTTCTTCGGTGTTCATCTTCATCGGTGTCGTTCCTTGGCGATGGGAGTGGAGAGCGCGACTCGCGCCATGTTGGTCCGGACTCTAGCGCCGTCGGCTGGCTCCGGTTTAGGACCAGATCGGGCCAAGACGGCAATCCAGAGCGGTGTCAGATCGAAACCTGCCGCCGTGCGATCCCGGCCAGCAGCGCGATGCCGGGTTCGATACGCTCCTCGGGAATCGAGGAAAAGCCAAGCCGCAAGTAGCGCCGGCCTTCGGCCGGATCATCAAAGTAGATTCCGCCCGGTTCGATCACGATGCCATCTTCGAGCGCATCGTCGGCCAGCTGTCGTGAGTCCAGGCCTTCGGGGCCGCGCAGCCAGAAGGACGTGCCGCCGAAACCGGGCGCCCGCGCCCAGCCGGGGAAGTGGGTTTCGAGCGCCGCACCCAGCGTCTTCCAGCGTGCGGAATAGGCTCGGTGCAGCCGTGAGACGACGGCGTCGTGATGACCCAGGGCCAGAAAGAGCGCGACCACGCGCTGGTTGTTGCCGGGCGGGTGCCGCAACATCAGGCGGCGCAGGGCACGGGCCTCGGCGATCAGATCACGGGGGCCGACCAGAAAGCCCATGCGCAGGCCGGGCATCAGTGATTTCGACAGACTGCCGACATAGAGCACGCGTTCGGATGCGGTCAGCGACATGAGCGCCGGTGTCGGCGTGCCGCGGTAGTTGGTCTCGAATTCATAGTCGTCTTCGATAATCAGGGCGTCGTTGTCGGTCGCCCACTGAAGCAGCGCGTAGCGCCGCTCCAGGCTCATGGTCGCATTGGTCGGAAACTGATGACTGGGCGTGACGTAGACCATGGAGGCATCGGCCAGGGTATCGACGCGAACACCCTCAGCATCGACCGGCGCAGTGCGCACATCGGCCGACATCAGGCGGAAGATGTTCCGGACATCGGGATAGCCGGGGTTCTCGATGGCAACCGGTGTCTCGGGCTTCACGAGAAGGCTCGAAAGCAGATAGAGCGCGTTCTGGGCCCCCAACGTGACGAGGATTTCGTCTCCGGATGCCATGATGCCACGCCGGATCAGGACACGTTGGCGCAGCTGTTCGACCAGCATGGGGTCGTCTTCGTTGAACCGGTCGTCGGTCCAGGCGTCGAGCCACTTGCGGCTCATGGCCTGGCGTGTGCAGTCGCGCCAGTCGGCCACCGGGAAGAGGGCTTCATCGGCCTGGCCATAGATGAAGGGATAAGGGCAATCGTGCCAGTTCTTCGGTTTGGTGATGTTCTCCTGACTGCTGGGCTGGCGGCGCAGTCGCTTTTCCCAGGTGACCCGCTCGATATCACGGTCGTCGGCGCCGGCTCCTGCGCCGGCCTGTGCGACCATGCTGTCGCGAAGCTCCGGCGAAACATAGAACCCCGACCGCTCGCGCGATTCGAGATAGCCGTCGGCGGCCAGGGCCTGATAGGCCAGCATCACGGTGTTGCGCGAGACGTTCAGCCGTTTGGCCATGGCCCGGGTCGAGGGGATCGGCGCCCCGGATGGCAGCTGGCCGGACAGTATGGCCTCCACGAGTCGCTCGCGAATCTGGTTCTGCAGCGTCGAGGTCTCGGCCCGTTCGATGTGAAACATACTGTCGCGCATCGGCCCGCTTCCTGCCGGACCCGAGTGCCCGGTTTCTTTCAGGGTGGTCCCATCGCTGGGCTCATCTGGACCTATGGCCGGACCAGATCATCACCGCAGTATCAGCCCCATCACCCGATTCCAAGGGTCTTGGAGGCCATGCGCCATGAATGTCGTTGCCAAACCGCTCGAGAAGTTCGTCACCAATTCGCTGGAACAGCACTGGATGCCGTTCACCGCGAACCGTGAATTCAAGGATGCCCCGCGCCTGATCACCAAGAGTGAGGGCATGTATCTTTGGAACCAGAACGGCGATCGCCTGATCGATGGCTCCTCCGGTCTGTTCAACGTGGCTGCGGGCCATGGCCGGCGAGAGATTGCTGATGCGGTCTATGCCCAGATGCTCCAGAACGACTACACGGCACCGTTTCAGCTGGGACAGCCGACCTCGTTTGCCCTGGCCTCCAAACTTACCGGCATCCTGCCTGATGCGCTCAACCACGTGTTTTTCACGAACTCCGGGTCGGAATCGATCGATACGGCACTGAAGATAGCGATGTCCTACCACCGCGCCCGTGGCGACGGCCAACGCATCCGATTCGTGTCGCGTGAGCGCGCCTATCACGGCGTCAACATGGGCGGTGTCTCGCTGGCCGGTATGGTCAAGAACCGGGAGACCTTCCCGGCTGTGATGCCGAACGTGGTGATGATGCGTCACACCTGGGATCCGGATAACTGCTTCACCAAGGGCCAGGCCGAGCGCGGCGCTAAGCTCGCCGACGATCTGCAGCGCCACTGCGAGACCTATGGTGGTTCGACGATTGCCGCCGTGTTCGTGGAGCCCGTGGCCGGATCGACCGGCACGCTGGTGCCGCCCAAGGGCTACCTGCAGCGGCTACGCCAGATCTGTGATCAGCACGGCATCCTGCTAGTCTTCGATGAGGTCATCACCGGCTTCGGCCGTCTGGGCACACCGTTTGCCGCACACGCCTTCGATGTGGTGCCTGACATCATCACCATGGCTAAGGCCCTGACCAACGGTGCGATCCCGATGGGCGCGGTGGCCGTACGGGACGAGGTTTATGAGACCGTCACCGAAGCGGCCCCGGAAGATGCCATCGAGTTCTTCCACGGCTATACCTATTCGGCCCACCCGGCAGCCTGTGCTGCCGGTCTTGCAACCCTGCAGATCTACGAAGACGAAGGCCTGTTCGAACGTTCGGCGCAGATGTCGGAGTATTTCCTGGATGCCATGTGGTCGCTCAAGGACATCCCCGTGGTGCGCGATCTGCGCGGCATCGGTATGATGGCTGCGGTCGAGGTGTTTCCGGAAGAAGGCAAGCCCGGCACCCGTGGCAACGGTTTGCAGAAGAGCCTGTTCTGGAACGGCTGCCACGTGAAGTGGACCGGCGACAGTGCGATTGTGGCGCCGTCGTTCATTGCCGTGAAGCAGCACATCGACGAGATCGTCGACTGCCTGCGCCGTACGCTCGAGGAGATCTGACCCGACGTGGCGGACACGATCCTGGCTCTCAACTGCGGTTCGTCGTCGGTCAAGTTTGCGGCCTTCGATGATGCACTTGAGTGCCGATTCCGTGGTCAGGTCGAGAACATCGGGTCGGGTCTGAAGCCGCGCCTTCGGCTGGGTGGTGCAGCGCCCGAGACGCTCGATGCCGCACTGGACGATCACGCCTCGATCATCGGGTATTTGCTGGACGAGGTGATTGCACCGCGTGCCGGGGCCTTGCGTGCCGTGGGCCACCGTGTGGTGCACGGTGGCACGGTTTTCTCCGAACCGGTTCGAATCGATGACGACACCCGGCGGTCGATCACCGAACTGGCACCATTGGCGCCGTCGCACCAGCCGCACAATCTTGCGGGCATCGATGCCGTTGCGGCATCAGCGCCGGGTGTGCTGCAGGTCGCCTGCTTTGACACGGCCTTTCATCGCACCATTCCCGAACATCGCCAGCTCATGGCGCTGCCTCGCCGTTTTGCGGATGAAGGGCTACGGCGATTTGGGTTTCACGGCCTTTCCTATGAACGCATCGTCTCACGCCTTCCTTATGTATTGGGCAACAGGGCAAACGGACCAGTCGTGATTGCCCATCTGGGCAACGGCTGCAGTCTTTCGGGTGTGGTCGCCGGGCACTGTGCCTGGACGTCCATGGGCTTTACGCCGCTCGATGGGCTCATGATGGGTACGCGGCCGGGAAGGCTCGACCCTGGCGCCGTGCTGTGGCTGGTCGAGCGCCATGGCGGAGATGCGGCTGCCGTCGATCGCCTGCTCAACAAGGGCTCCGGTCTTATGGGCGTATCCGGTGTGTCCCCCGACATGCGGACCCTTTTGGCTGACGGGAGCAAGGATGCGGAGCTTGCCGTCGCCATGTTTGTCGACCGGCTGGTTCAGGAGATCGGGTCGGCAGCGGCAGCGATCGGCGGATTCGAGGCGCTGGTGTTCACCGGCGGAATTGGTGAGAACGCGGAAGCGATTCGCGCCCGTGTCGTTGAAGCGCTTGATTGGCTCGGTCTTGTTCTCGATCAGAAGGCCAACGATCGTCATGCCCTGACGGTAACCACAAACGGTTCGGCCCGATCTGCCCATGTGATCGGGACAGACGAAGAGGCTGTGATCGCGGCCGCCGCTCGGTGTTATCGACGCGACTAGTCCGGCTCCCTGTCGGCGGAAAGCGTTTGTCCGGAGTTCGTCATACAACTCTGCCTGGTTAGGGTGAGGATGTTCATTCAGTCAATGAGGCTGTGATGTCACGGATACTTGCGGTTCTGCTCGTTACAGTTTTCGCTCTTTCCACGGGAGCGTGTGCCACGGTGGTTGAGGGCGCCAGTCAAGATATCAGTGTCCAGACCATTCCCTCCGGTGCGACCTGCAATATGAAACGCAACGGTCTCAGCATCGGCATGATCGAAAGCACACCCGGAATGGTGCATGTCTCGAAAGAGAGCACGCCGATTGAGCTGACCTGCCCGAAGGAGGCGCATCTGGCCGCCACCGAATGCCTGCAAGCTTCGTTCGGCGGCACAACGTTGGGCAACATCCTGATGGGTGGCGTCTCGGTGTGGTGATCGAAGCCTCGTCAGGCGCCAACAACAAGTATCCCGACAGTGTCACCCTTGCGCTGCCGCCGGAACGGTTCGAGAGCGAAGCGACCCGGGATTCGTTCTTTGATGCCCTTGCCGAGGACGCACAGCGCGAGAACGACCAGGCCCGAGAATCGGCCACCAACAGCGCTCTGTGCCGCAAGGATCCTGAAGCCGCCGAGTGCACGAACCTGCTCGCCGGCGTTGATGCTGGCGAGTTTCGAGGACTTCAGCGTCGGCAATCTTGTGTTCGGCGGGATGATCGGTGTCGTGATTGATGCCGAGTCCGGTGCTATCAACCAGTACCCGGACGAGGTCTCCCTGATGGTGCCGCCCGGTGGGTTCGCAACCGAGGCCGAGCGTGATGCGTTCTTCGACGTGCTCAAGGCCGATTCCGAGTGCCGCGCCCAGCAGGCACTGGAAGCCGCGAACATCAGCGGCGTACCGCTGAAATCATCGGCTGATCACACGGCCGAGTCCTCACGGATCATCGCCGCGCATCTCTCACCGATCATGATGGCCGGTGCATTGGTGTTACCGGAAATGACGGTGGGCATGATCGAACAATCGGCGACACGCAGATTGCCGACTCCCTTCACACGCAGCCGTTCGTCGACCACGGCCATGGGATCGGAACCCATCTTGCAGGTGCCGCAGGGGTGATAGATCGTACCCCCGGTCTCGCGAACATATGCGAGCAAGTCGTCATCACTGATGACCTCGGGGCCGGGCAGGGTCTCGCGGATGACGTGGCGGTCATAGGCCGGTCGTGAGGCGATCTCGCGTGCGACCTTCAGGCCGTCGACCATGGTGCGGCAGTCGCCGGGGGTGTCGAGGAAGTTTGGCTGAATTTGCGGACGCGCCATGGTGTCGCCTGATCGTGCCCGGACATGACCACGGCTCTCGGGTCGGAGCTGACAGATCGAAAGCGTGACCCCGGCATAGTCGTGAAGCTTGTGTTCCATCGGTTTGTCGGCGCTGAAGCAGATGAAATGTGCCTGCACATCGGGCGTCGCGAGCTCTGGCCGAGTCTTGAAAAACAGCCCGACCTGGCCCGCCGCCACGGTGAGCGGGCCAGTGCGCCTGATGGCATACTCCAGGCCGACGCGAGCGCGCTTGAACAGGCCTGCCACATCCTCGTTGAGCGACTGGCCGGGATGGGTCTCGTGCACCAGCCGTGACTGGTAGTGATCCTGAAGGTTCTCGCCCACGCCCGGCAGGTCGACCAGCACGTCGACACCGATGTCGCGCAGCAGGTCGCCGGGACCGATGCCGGAGATTTGCAGCAGTTGGGGCGAATTGATCGCCCCGCCGGAAACCACAACATCGCCGTTCGAGCGGGCCTCGACTTGACGGCCATCCTTCAGGTAGGTCACGCCGACCGCGCGCCCGTTTTCGATTAGGATGCGCGAGGTCATCGCGTCGGTTTCGATCTTCAGGTTGGGCCGGCCACGCGCACGCGTGAGATAACCTGCGGCCGCGCTGCTTCGCCTGCCGTTGCGCGTGGTGGTCTGATAGTAGCCTGCACCCTCCTGAACCGCGCCGTTGAAATCTGGATTGCGCGGGATGCCATGAGCCTCGGCCGCATCGATCAGAGCTTCGCAGATCGCCCGGTGTCCCCGGATGTCGGAGACCTGCAAGGGGCCGTCAGCGCCGTGAAAGTCGTCAGCGCCGCGCTCGTTGTCTTCGGCCTTGCGGAAGAACGGCAGAACGTCGTCGTAGGACCAGCCGGTGTTGCCGAGCTGACGCCAGTGGTCGTAGTCCTCCTTCTGGCCGCGAATGTAAATCAGCCCGTTAATCGAGGACGATCCGCCCAGCACCTTGCCGCGCGGCCACACCATCGGCCGGTTGGCTGATCCCGGTACGGCTTCGGTCTCGTAGCACCAGGAAAACTTCGGATCGTACATCATCCAGAAGTAGCCGCCGGGCACATGAATCTTCGGACTTGTGTCACGACCGCCCGCCTCCAGCAGCAACACCCGCCGAGACTGATCCTCACTCAACCGTGACGCCAGTGCACAACCGGCGGATCCGGCCCCGACAATGATGTGATCAAAGGTTTCCATGAGCCCAGTCATGGCACGGCGCGCTCAGAAGGTGAAGCTGCCTGAAGAGAGGTCGTCTACATTGACATTCACCACACGGATTGAGTTGGTGCCGTGGTTGTCGCTGCTGTCTTTCGGTGCGCCTTCGCCTGCGCCGGTCTGGTTGTCTTAGGAATCTATCTGATTGACGGCATCGATGTTGCCGTCGAGGTCGGGATGGCTGAGCTGGATACCGGTATCCAGCACGACCACGGAGATGCCCGAACCTTTGTAGTCGGGCCAGATTGCGTCGATGTTGATATCGAAACCCAGCGACAAATCGAGGTGCCACTGGTCGTCGAAATAGGGTTCGTCGCTGGCGATCAGGGCACGCTCTGATCCGGTGTCCGCCAGATCGTCGTGCTCCGGCGGTGGCGTCCACAAGACATCATCGCCGCGTCCGACATGACGCACCGAAGCGGATCTTACATCCTGAGCTTCACGACCTGGCGTGGCGCTCGCTGATCACCCGTTGCATTCGTCTTGGCGACGCGAGCCCCCAATTAGACGCGTCTCGCAACGTTTTCCGCCCCAGTAGGCGGCGACTTTCGTGCATTGCACAACGCTCGAGTGTGTCACGGCAACGCTTGCGGGGTAAATGTTACGACATCAGGTGGAACGTGTGTTGGCAGACAGGCACTCCTGCAGAAAACGGCAGATCAGGTCGTACTCGTGAGCCGCGTCGGCACTGCGAAAGCGGGCACGCATGAAACCGTGAATCATGCCGTCGGCTTCGCGATAGGTTACATTGTTCCCCGATTCGGCCAATTTGGCTGCGAAAACCCGGCCATCGTCACGAATCGGGTCGATCCCGGCGCTGTGAACCCAGAACGGCGGCAGGTTTGACAGGTTCTTGGCCATCACAGGTCGGGCATAGGGATCGTTGGTGTCGCGATCATGGGGAATGTAGAGGTCGCGGTACTTCACGGTACCGGCTGTGGTCAGGCCAGGGCCGTCCGCGAACTCGCGATAACTCGGCCTATTCTGATCGAGACCTGTGCCCGGATAGATGATGGCCGCGCCGCAGAGTGACAGCGCGCCAGTGTCACGCGCCTTCAAGGCCATCACCGCACCCAGATTGCCGCCCGCGCTGTCTCCGGCCACGGCTATGCGGAGGCTGTCGATCCCCAGCCGTTCGGCTTCCTGTTGCATCCAGAGAAGTGTTGCCCAGCAGTCGTCGACGGCGGCCGGGTAGGGGTGCTCCGGCGTGAGGCGGTAGTCGACCGATACGACCACCGCGCCGACCTGCTGCGCGAACCCCCACGCTACGGCGTCCGAGCTGTCGAGATCGCCCAGCATGAAGCCGCCACCGTGCATGTACATCACCGCCGGCGCCGGGCTCTCCAGGCCCGCAGGTCGGTAGAGCCGAACCGGCACGGCATGATCGCCCATCGGAACCGCCTCATCCCAGACCTCCATGTTGGCCGGCGCGGGTTCGTTGAGCGCTGCCGTGTAGGCGGTCCAGAAACGGCGTTGCTCTTCGGCTGTGTCGCCTTTCGGCCCGGCAGCGTCACGGGCGTCGGTCAGGATCGTCATGTCGGGATGCATGGTGGTCATGGTCTGCTCCGTTCGGTTCCGGCGATCATAGCGATTGACCGGTTATCCCGCACAGGCCAACGTTTGCATGATGGTGAGGAGGATCAAGCCATGACATTGGGTGTCTGGAAACTGCCCTATGGGCGGCCTCATGAGGTCGTGGGCCTGGCCGGTGGGTTGGCCTTTGTCGGCGGGGCCGGTGACTTCGATTCCACAGGTGCCATCCGCCATACCGGCGATCTCCCGGCACAATTGGACGGCGCGCTCGACAATGTCGAGGCGGCGCTGGCTGTTGAAGGCTGCGATCTGGCCGATGCGGTTCGCATCAAGCTCTTCTACACATCCGATGTGGGGATGACCGAATGGGAGATCATCGCGGCCGTCCATCGCCGCGTGGGTGAGCAGCCCGCCCCGGCAGTGACCGCCAACCCCGTGCCATTGCAGCCGTTTGATGGCCAGTGCGTGCAGATCCAGGTGATTGCATCGAAGGGCTGGCGTGACGGCGGTGACATCCGTGTTGCTGCCGAACATGTGCCTGCCGATATGGCTGCGCTGTTTGATGTACCGAAGGTGACACGCGGCCTGCGTGCCGGAGAGTTCTTTGCCGTGCCCGGCCGCACGGCGGCGGATGCCGGAGATGACAGTGTGCCGACGGACGACGGCATCGAGCAAACCCACATCGTGATGAAGCGTCTGAAGGACACCATGGCCGAGCTGGGCGCGGGCTTTCAGGATGTCATCAAGAAGGAAGGGTACTACTTCGGCACCACGATGGAGCAGTGGGCCGGCATGGCCGCGACCCGCGCCAGCTACTTCCGGGAACCCGCGGCAGTGGCGACAGTTGTGCCGTGTCATCGGCTTTTTCCCGATGCAGCGGTCACCAAGGTCGAGGTGCTGGGTTACCGCGAGGAATGGAACGGGTTCGACAAGTACATTCCGCGAGAAGACACTTGGCCCAAACGGGTCTGGGACTGGCCGATCTCCGTGCCCTATCGACAGGGCAGCCGTCTGCGCGGTGCGATCTGGACCGGCGGCCAGGTTCCGTTCGAGCCCGGTTTTAACGGCGGGCAACCGGTCTATCCCGGTGATCTCGTGCGCCAGACCCGTTTTACCATGAGTTATGTCGATGACATCCTAAGGGGCTTTGATGCCGTGTCGTCTGATCTGCGCCTGCTGGTCTGCTATTTCACGTCCGATGGCAGCCAGGCCATGACCGAGCGGTTCCTCGATGCTGTGGCCGATTGTCTTGCAGGCCCGCTGCCGCCGATCACCTGTGTGCCACAGACTCATATGCACAGCGAAGACATGACGGTGGAAATCTGGGGTGTGGCCAAGGGGTGATGGGCGGTCCAGCGGGCTTTACGGTGTTTCCATAATTGAGAGCTTCGGCGATATCCGGACGGCAGCGCTGCTGAAGGGCTGGGCCGTCAACGGCATGCCGCATGCCCTTCAGCGCCCGGCGATGATCCGGCTGCCCTGTATGGTGGTGCACCGGGAAGCTGGTGTATCGCGCTAGACGACGACTGGCGTTTGCGCTTCGTCTGGCCCGCAGGCGGACCCTGCGCTTCGTCTGGCCCTTAATGCATCGCGCGGGACGATCTCGACAGGGAGATGATCGACATGAGCTTTGTGACCGAAGGCAAGCGGCTTAATGCCGTCGATCCCTTTGAAATCCTCAAGGAACAGTTCCTCGATCCCGCCGACATTGGCGTCTACGCGCTGTCGAATGCCATCAAGGTTCCGCGCAGCCGCACCAACGACATCGTGCTCGGACGTCGTGCAATCACCGCCGACACGGCGCTTTGGCTGGGTCGTTACTTCGACACTTCGGCGGAGTTCTGGGTGCGCCTGCAGGCCCACCACGATCTCGATGTCGCACGCCGAGAAGATGGCAAGGCAATTGCCAATGAGGTCGTGCCGCAGGACGGCTGATCAGCCCAGCCCCCTGTTGTCGCGGGGCGGGCGTTTGTCGGCCCAGGGCCGGCGTGCTTCCAGAATGTAACCCAGAGTCAAACACAGGGGTTCGGCCCACCAAGGCCCGACGATCTGCAGACCTGTCGGCAGGCCGTCGTCGCCGAAGCCCGAAGGCACGGTGAGTGCAGGATTGCCCGTTAGGTTGAAGGGGTACTGATAGGCGGTCCAGCTCTGCCGCGTGATGCCGCAGGGTTTGCCGTTGATCACGACATCGCCGGCGGCGTCGAAGTCGGCCGAAAGGGCGGTGCAGGCCGTGGTCGGAGACATCAGGACATCGAACTTACCGAACAGCTCCTGCACCCGTTCATAGAGATCACCGCGTGCAGCCTGAGCGTCCAGGATGTCACCGGCGGTCCACACCGCACCCCATTCCGCAAAGGCGATGTAGCTCGGGCTCAGGCGATCCTTCCATTCCGGCAGCAGGGGTGCCACGGCATGGTGGATGGCGGCCTGGTAGAGCACGCGGCCTGCCTCTTCGGCCCAGTCGAAGCTGTCGTCGATGGGCTCGACCCGCGCACCCAGCATCTCGAACTGGTCGAGACAGGCGCGGGCGTTCGCCGCGACATCAGGCGCGATCTCAGGATTGGCCATGGTTTCGGCATAGCCGATGTGCAGGCCGGCAAGGTTCTCACCCTCAAAGCTGGGTTTGCGCACCCGGCCCCGGCCCATGCTCCAGGGGTCGCTGGTGTCGGGTCCTGCCATCACGCGCAGCATCGCGGCGGCATCGGCCACGGTGCGGGTCATCGGCCCTGTGGACGACTGATTCCCGAACGGATCCGATCGGGCGGGATGCGGCACCATGCCGTGTGTCGGCTTTAACCCGACCAGGCCACAGGTGGCGGACGGCCCACGGATCGACCCTGCACCATCGGTCCCGAGCGCCAGGGGGCCGATTCCTGCCGCTGCTGCGGCCGCAGCACCGCCGGAGCTGCCGCCCGGCGTGCGGTAGAGGTCCCAGGGGTTGCGCGTGGTTCCGCTCAGCAGCGAATCTGTCAGACCCTTGTGGCCAAACTCCGGTGTGGTGGTCTTGCCGATGACAATCGCACCGGCGGCCCGCAGGCGGCGCACCGACGGCGCATCGTGCTCCGGGACATCCTTCTCGCAGGTCAGTGAGCCGTTGCGGTTGGGCAGGCCCGCGACGGGGATCATGTCCTTCACGCTGACCGGAATGCCGTGCAGGGGTCCTGTCTTGGCTCCCGATGTGATGGCGTCATCGGCTCCTTTGGCGTCTGACAGCGCGTCGTCGCGACAGATCGTGACAAAGGCATTGAGTGTCGCCTGGCTTGCCTCGGCGGCGTCGAGCACTGCGGTGACATAATCAACGACCGTCAGTTCGCCATCACGGATACGCCGGGCTGCACGGCCGGCGGAGAGAAACAGCAGAACATCGTCCATGACCCATTGGGCGCGTCTGCCAGGTGGACGTCAAGACCGCCCGGCGCGACGATGGGTCATGGTGCATCCATGGTGATCGAACAGGATGGGTTGGTGTTTCGGATCGGGGCGAAGGTGCCGATCGCGCCGCGTCCGGTGTGCCAGGCGTTCCATCACGGCCTGATCAGCCGGATCGCCTGGCCAATGTTCGCGACCTTCTGGATTCTGATGACCTTGGGTCTCGGTGCCGACATGATGCGCAGCGGTGAAACCTGGGGGTTGCTGATGCCGGGGTTTTTTCTGCTGATCGGTGGCTGAATGTGGCTCTTCTGTGTGCGGGCCTCGGCGTGGAAGCGCGTCGTCGAGATCGCGGAGACGGAGGTCAGTGTGACCCCGACCAGCACGGCGGGCCGGGAGGCCTGGCAGGAGTCGCTGGCAGCCTATCGGGGTGTGGCTCCGCTCGACGTCCTGGTAAGAAACGAGGGGCGGGAGCGTCAGATTGCTGCCGTCGTGCTCGACCACGAGGATCCAAACCGCCGGATCGTTCTTTGGAGCATGTTAGTGTCGGGTGGACGGCGTGAAGCCTGCCAGGAGTACGCTGACTGGCTCGGCATGGACGTGGTAGAACCTCTGGCGACCCAGGGGCAGGACAAGACGATCAGGCGTGCCTGATCGATGATAGGTACACACTGGACCATGGCGCTCTCCTCACACGGATACACCTTCGATTTCGACAACACGGTCTCGGTCGGCACCTTGCCCACGGCCTTCAAGACCCAGGGCAACGTGCTGGGTGCGGCGATGATCATGATCTTCGGGCTGATGTGGGCGCGCGCCGGGTCGATCATCACCTGGGGTCTGTTCCAGGAACCATTTCCGGCTTCGCTGATTCCCCTCGCACCTTTGGTGATCGGTGTCGGGCTCTTCCTGTTCGGGCTTTACTCCGACCTCTTGCGGGTCGAGACGGTGATCGATCGAAGCCTGGTGACAATCAGACGACGGACCTGGTTCCGCACACGGACTCATGCTGTGTCGCTAGCGTATTATACCGACATTCTGCGCGTGCGTGTCACCTACACCCGCAACAAGCAGACCCATGTCGCCTAGCTGGCCGCACTGCCCCACGACGACAAGGACAAGCGTGTCGTTCTGGCCGCCAGCCACGACGAAGTGGAAGGCCGCAAGCTTGTGGAGAGTTAAGCCCAGTGGCTTCAGATGACGACGCTGGAAGAAACCGCCGCCGGCTTCGACATGTGGGCCCCGGGCGACGTCGACCGCCCGCTTGCCGAACTCGCGGCCGAAGGCAAGGTCGGGTCGGGCTACCACGAGGGCAAATCCGCACCAGCCGAACTGAAGGTTGAACGCGGCGCTGATATGATCGTGCTGCATTTTCTGAAGGCGCCGATCTCGCTGAAGCTGGTGGTGATTATCACGGCCGTCGTCGCGCCCATGCTGGTTATGCTGTTCCTCACGGCCTCGGACATCGCGACCGGCCTGATCGTGCCTGCTATCGCCGCGTTGATGATCGCCGTGGTGCTATTCATGAGCCTGGGCAAGCTGCGCGCCCGCCGCCAGCTCATCCTGCGTCT
>CEUN01032470.1_pt1 | contig 24925 bp, 24 predicted proteins | sample 361501 | NCBI WGS metagenome assembly CEUN01 (sample SAMEA2622801, study PRJEB7988) | marine metagenome | biome: marine biome (ENVO:00000447); feature: marine epipelagic mixed layer (ENVO:xxxxxxxxx); material: "saline water (ENVO:00002010), including plankton (ENVO:xxxxxxxx)" | depth 120 m | reverse complement strand
CGGGAACTCGTTTGGTTTCCTGAACCTATCGCTGGAGCAGATTGTTATAGGGCAGCACTACCCGATCCCATACTCTTGCAGCAATTATTCCCATCAGCTTCAAGAATTACTGCTCGAGTATCTGCATCACGACAAGATAGGTTTACGTCTTGGCTACCTATGTTAACTCCCCCACATCGTGATGGGGGAGTCGGAGCTGTGCGTGTTGAAATTAGAGGACGACTAGAAAATCATAGAGTCACAAAAGTAATAGGGGCAGTCAGTTCCCCATCAACTGCGACAGCGATCGTAACCGAGGTGCTATGCGAAATGTTTGTGAAGAAAGAGCTCAATAATCGAATCGGCGGGGTTGCTTCAGTATGCGATTCAACTGTTCTTTTGCAACAAATAAAGAAAAAAGGAATACGTGTCGTTGAATTTGATGGCATTCCTGAAGAAAGGAATTAACTGTTTAAGAGGGTTAACAAATCTTCATGAATTAAACCGTTTGTTGCTACCCACCCAATCTTGTCTTCAAGTTCAGTTTTTCCATCCCACGAAGAGATACGACCCCCACTTTCTGGAATAATTGTCAACATAGGAGCCACATCATACGTAAATAGCGGCGGATCAATCATCGCTTCAATACGACCAGTAGCTACAAGAAAATAACCGTAACCATCACCCCAAGTTCTTGTCTTGGCTCCACTTGCAGCAATGTTTAAAAGGGACTTTTCAGGCCACCATGGCACGTCAAAGCTACTGGAAGAAATACAACTACTCGAAATATGTTCAACTGAAGAAACAGTTGTGTTTGGCTGTGAACTGGAAATACCAATACCTCTTCCGGCCGCTATAAATTCATTAAGGGCAGGAAGATGAATAATGCCAACAGCTGGCCCGGATTCATCAAACATTGCTAAGAGTGAACTAAAGAGAGGAACACCTCTAGCAAATGAAGCGGTCCCATCAATAGGATCAATGATCCACTGCCGTGACGTCTTTCCAGAAAAATTTTCTGATTCTTCACCAATAATCGTGTCATTAGGAAACTCTTTGCTTATCGCTGTGCGCAAATATTCCTCAACAGCTTTATCAGCATCCGTTACTTCAGTATTATCAGCCTTGATCTCAATCTTTAAGTCATGTGATTGAAACCAATCAAGCGTTAGATTTGCCGCCTCAGCAGCAATCAATTTTGCAAATTGAAAGACATCATTGTCAACTGGTACTTGCATCACTCACAACTCTACTTTCTAACCATTTATCTAATGCTAACCACTCAAAATCAATGAATCTTAAACATTCCCCCCGTTCGTTAGGAATAATTTCAGCTGGAATCTGTTTCATATACATTTCAACAGGGTCAGTAAAAGGAATATTTGCGAAAATCTCTTTGAATGAACCAAAAGCTTCAAAACCTCGATGTGCAACTAGAAAAAGGTCAGATTCGGGGCTTGCGTTCACCATTGCTAATAACCCCCCAGGCTTTATGGGAAGAAGATATTTCAAACCACGTACTCTTTCTGCACGATCAGGATCAGATACAGTGATCTTTTGCATAACACGCTCATACCTGTCTTGTGTGCGAAATGTTCCCTCTGGAAAAATAACCAAAGCATCAGATCCTAAATCATTCGCCAGACGTCGCACGCCATCCACCTCTTGTTCACTGTTTTTTGACCCTCGATTTACAAACTGGTTAGGCAAACGGTTTCCATAAATATCTAATGAAGGGGAGAGCAAAAGATCCGATTTTAAAACATGTCGAGGGATTACATTTCCAGAGTATTTCCCTATCAAAATTGTTGGAATCAATGCGTCAAAGAAACTACTATGCTGTGCCGCTATGATGAACGGCCCACTTTCAAACGTAACTGTATTTGGAAAGTTAACTTTAGTACGGAGAAAAATTTCAGCACCACCCAAAATAGAAGCAACCCAGAGATATTGAACTACTGCATGAACGCGCTGAGACCTGTCTGATGAAATGGTGAAACCGAACATGGTTACAACCCAGAGAATTAAAGCAATCAGGACACCAACTAATTCCATAATTAAGTACCAAAGCAACATAAGAGCAAGGCGAATGTGACGATCTGGCTTATCTCCAAATACAAATAGGAATATTGCTATGAGTATTGATGCAACAACATAAATTCCAGCTACTCCAATGGCAATAGGTAGCATACCGACTGTAAAAAACCTTCTCACAAAGGAATGAGAATGAACGAAGCTAAGCATGCTAAAAATATAGAACCGAATTTAGACTTTTAGCCGAATGCCCCATTTTCACGCAGGTCAGATATTCGACTCTTATCATATTCAAGTATTTCTATAAGAACCTGCTCGGTATGTTCACCGACATCTGGCGCTTTTGTCGGTATCGGTTGGTCTTCCCCTATTATCTTTACTGGAAGCGGAAGTTGTTCAGCTCCTAAGTCATCAACTGAATAAAAAGGTAGACGATGCTGGAACTGAGGGTCGTTAGGAGCAGTTTTAGCGTTATAAACAGGTGCTATAGGTGTATTTTCCTCTTCGCTAAATTTAAGCCATTCATTCGTAGATTTACTTTTAAAGATTTCTTTGAGTTCAAGGTGAAGTTCTCGATTTCCTTTTGCATGATCTGCGTATTTTGAACCAGGCCACTTTTCAAAGAGTTCTGGCCTTCCAATACCTTCACAAAAGTTCTTCCAAAAAGCCTGCTCCGATGCCATAAAAAGAACATGACCGTCAATTGATTCATAGATTTGGTATCGAACGCCTTCCCACATCCCTGCAAGGCCTGGTGGCCTTCGTTCATAATCGTCGGCTGGGTTTCCAGTAACAACAGTTTCAGAACGCTCATATGCTTTCCAAGTTTCAATACGATACCAATCCATATATGCCGCAGCATCAGACTGAGCTAATTCCATTTGGCATCCTTCACCTGTTTCACGTGCACGTGTAATTCCTGCTAGCAATGCAAATGCACCAAGCATTGGGCCGACGTTAATTCCCACGTTTGGCATATCGCGGGGGATCCTAGTGAAGCCTTCCTCATCAACTACGGGATTAATCAATCCAGCCCACGTATCGTAAGCAATTCCATGACTGGGCATATTTTGGTATGGGCCAGAGGATCCGTACCCCGATAGGGTACAAAAGACAATTTTCGGATTTATCTCTTTCAGAACATCAAAACCAAGCCCCAGTTTCTTTAAGGTTCCAGGTCTCATTGCTTCAACGACGGCATCTGCTGAAGAGACCAGATCCTTATAAATATTCAACCCATCATCAGTTTTCAGGTTTAATGCAATACTTCGCTTCCCTCTATGTGTATGCAAATGCAAAAGAGAAACCCCATCAATTATTGGCCAAGTCATCTGACGAATGTAATCGCCCTGCGGTGGTTCGACTTTGATTACGTCTGCTCCTAAGTCTGAAAAGAATGTAGATATCAACCCAGGCCCTAACAGTGAACTTTCAATTATTCGAACACCTGACAGCAGTTGGCTGGTACCCATTCAATCAAATCCTTACGATACTCTATGTAAAGGAATACTTTTCTATTCCACCCTTCTATCATCACACACCCTAGGCAACGGCACCACTCAATGAACAGGGGAAAGGAATAAATATGCTGCGAGAACTGAAAGAAGAAGACCAAGAACCCTTACTAGCATTAAATAATGCTTCGACTCCGGCTGTAAACCCTCTAACTTTAGAGGAGCTGAAAAGTATCCTATCTATTGCTGAAAAATGTTGGATAGAGGAAATAGATGGAAAACTTGTAGCAGCACTCATCATAATTGGCCCAGATCAGACCTATTCAAGTGATAATTACACGTGGCTAGAGACACAATTTTCTAATTATTGCTATGTAGATCGAATAATGGTTGATCAAAATCATAAGCGTAAAGGATTCGGAAACAAGTTATATCAAGAACTTGAAAAACACGCTGAAAATAACGACGCCCACATTCTGCTCTGTGAAGTAAATCTTGAACCCCCGAACCCGCAGTCCATCGCATTTCATACCCGACTAAATTGGGAGCCCTTTTTCGAACGCGAACACGGTCCAGGTAAAAAAGTTCAATATTTTAAAAAGGACATAAACCCTGCTCAGCAATAATATTCTTTAATTCGATAATTCGGGAATGTCGCTCTTACTTTCACTCCAGCTACCGTTTAGGTATGTCAATCTTTGAAAATGACGCAAAGAGCTCAACAACTACTTCCACTTTTGGTGTTTCAAAGCGAGAAAGCCATAATTCCGACCCCTTTTATAAAAGATTTCCACCCCTTCAACAAGATAAAAAAACTGAGCCATCTACACCCGTCACGATAGACCAACTTTATGTTGGTGATTCATCAAATATGGGAGAGATCAATGCAAATTCAACAGCCTTAGTCGTAACATCACCACCATATTTCGTCGGGAAAGATTACGAAGTTGATATCGAAAAGGAAGGAATTCCAGCGAGTTATATCGAATATTTACAGATGCTCAGATCTGTGTTCACAGAATGCTGGAGAATTCTTGAACCTGGCGGAAGAATAGCTATCAATGTTGCCAATTTAGGAAGGAAACCCTATCGGTCACTTAGCGCAGATGTTACTCAAATTTTACAAGAAGATATCGGGTTCTTATTACGCGGAGAAATCATTTGGGTTAAAGCTGAGGGGGCATCCGGCAGTTGCGCATGGGGATCTTTTCAATCTGCATCCAATCCAGTTCTTCGTGATGTAACTGAGCGCGTTATCATCGCTAGCAAATTACGATTTGATAGATCTTTAACAAAGAAACAGCGAGCCTCTCGTGGCTTACCGCACGTCGACTCTATTCGAAAGGAAGACTTCTTAGCGTGGACGATAGATACCTGGCGATTTCGTCCGGAATCGGCAAAAAAAATAGGACATCCCGCACCTTTCCCTCAAGAACTTCCTAAACGACTCATCCAACTTTACTCGTACGAAGGTGACCTAATCGTCGACCCGTTTTGTGGATCAGGAACTACCGCCGTAGCAGCTAAATCTGCCAACAGACATTACGTTGGGTATGACCTTAATCCGGAATACATATCTTTAGCGGAAAAGCGATTGCAAGATACCTAGACCTTAGTGTTAAATCCAACCAACGACTCTCTTCACTAGCACATCAACAAACGTTTCATCACTATTTTGGAGCTCTGTATCAAAAGCGTCCCTACTTCCAACCAATCGATGCGCCAACAGTAATTTCGTTAACTCAACATCATCTACCAACTCTTCATATGGATAATCAGTTATACCTTCAAGCAAAAGAGTCTCATGATAGTGCTTAAGCATTGTCTCTTCTTCACTTTTATGATCTGCTGATAACGCTGTCGTAATAAAATATGCAACATCCCAACCAGGACGACCTTTACAAAGAAGTTGATAGTCAATAACAACTATCTCCCCATTTGAACGAAACATAATATTATCAAGTCTGTAATCACCATGAAGTAGTGTCCATGGATCCCGAGCTAATGGTGCTAACAGGTCCTCCAGACGATCCTGTGCATCATCAATAACTTGCATCTTCTCTTTTCCTACAAGATCTCCAAACCTGCCAACAAATTCTTCGCGGTTTCTCGCGTAACTAGCTTGAATAACTTTCGGTAACCGATTAACGGCCCATATCCGATCAGATACTGCTATGGACTCTTCATTCATCCAATGATGTGCATGAAACTTAGCGAGTGTTGCCAACGAAATTAAAGCATCATCAAGGGAACCACCTTCTACCTGACTTGGAGGCCTAGCATCTGAAATATCTTCTAGCACCAATACGTATCGTCGCAGCTTCGGATTTTTTGAAGCTAACTGAAGAAATTTCACAGTAAGCCAACTCACGCCACCAAGTGGAAGACGAGAAAAGAGAAAAGTAATAACGGTATCTAACCACGGTGTCGGGTCATCGTCCATAGCACTGTGCAGAACGTTCGGCATGGGTAAACCCATATTCTTTGAAAGTTTTTCATAGGCGACAACTTCTCGTTCATAAAGTTGCAAACCTTCACCCAAGCTACGATTTAAAGGAAGCTTGGAGGGAACCTTTACAATAACTGACGTTGGCAGATCATCTCTATTCGCATCCCATATAAGAGAACACCGATGTATTTCACCCACGAAACCGACACCAGTTCCAATTACTTCTCGCGATATATCTAACACCGCAGCACCATACTGCTCTTGAAACAAGTCTGTGAACCAATCCGCCGTGAACTCACTACCTTCTTGAGGAATGAAAGCTGCTTTTTTCTTTGCCATACCACGCACCAACCAGAGTCGTTTTAAGATTGCCAGAGAAATAACAAATCATCAAAAGATGTCAAACGAAACACAACCAGAGCAACCACATATCGGAACACTGAATGAGGGGTCACTTCATGCTGATCTCAAAGAACACTATTGGGAACCAGGCGATCTAACTGAAGCCCCTCTTGGCGATTTTGTCGTTGACTTATTACGAACGCAGAATAACAAAAACATCATTATCGAAATCCAAACAACGGCTTTCGCCTCAATGAGAAAAAAACTCAATGCTCTACTAGATACCTACACAATCACTATCGTCTATCCGATCCCAATACATACAACGTTATTGAAGCCTGATAAAGCACCTAGAAAATCACCAAAGCGAGGTGACCTATTCACTATTTTCGGCGAACTCGTGTCAATCCCAGACTTGCTTCATCACCCCAATCTCTCTTTTGAAGCTGTATTAGTCAGCGTTAACAAAGTACAAAAATATGAAAAGCAATTGAGAAGAAACAGAGGTGGATACAGGACAATCAATACTCAGCTGGTTTCAATACATGAAACACACACTTTCAAACACTTAGAAGACTTTATGAATCTCTTACCTGATGGACTTCCTGCTGAATTCACGACTGCAGACATATCAAATCTTGGAAAAGTTTCACGAAGTACCGCTCAACAGATGGCCTACTGTTTCCGCAAAGCGGGAACAATTGATGAAATCGGTAAAACTAAAGAAGGAAAAAAATACGTGAAGAGGGAATTTAATTCTCAAGAATGACACGAGCATCCGTGTCAACAACATGATTGAAAATTCTCGTTACATATGCTTCCGCCATCGCCGCTCCACGTTCATTTCCAGTATCGAAAGAAGCAATTAATGACATGGCGCCAACTGTGTAATACAAAACGGCTTGTCTGTATCCACGAATTGCATCCTCCAAACCGTATTCAATGCCATGCTTTGAAAGACCAGTCAACCATCGCTTTATATACGACTCCCAGTTAGCTGCAGCGACGTCTCTAGGCACACTATTCCCGATAATATACGCAAGATCGTTAACTCCATTCCCACGTAGACACAATTGAAAATCAATAAAAGCAACTTCATCAGAACCATCTTTTGAAAAAAATATGTTATCTAAACGTGTATCTGCATGGGCAAAAGTATGAGGCCGCTCAGAAAACATCTCCATAATTTCCTCAAACCTAGGATCTAGAAGCGTTGCCACTTCAATACTTTCCGGCATTACACGATCAGACCATTCTTGTTGAAGAACTGGAAGCCCTGCGCGAAAAATACCAGGCACGGTAGCCATATAAGCAGGATCATTCGGAACAGGAAGCCACTCTAATAATTCAAGTTCAGGACTTTCCCACCACTGAGCATGAAAATCACTTAAAGCATCAATCACACATTGAACTTGTTCATTCGTAGCTCCGACGACCTGATCACCGACAGAAAAATTAGCTGACAAATCCTCTATAAGTAAAACAAATCCTCCATCGTCATCTAACTGAGAATAGAAACACTCTGGAATACGTAAAGAAGATGATTTACCCACACTTTCATAAAAAGAAACTTCTCGAGCATAAATACCAAGTGCCTGAGCTACAGCAAGATTTTCAGGCTCAATGCACGGCAACTTCACGACCATAGACGCCGGGAAATCACCATCAGAAGCCCACGAAATAGTAAGCAATCCAATCTCCCCAAAAATTCCAGTACCTTCCCCAATATTCTCGCAGGAAACGCTCTCAATCTCTACGCCATTGAATTTCTCAGATGGTTGAAGCACCGACTCCAACCAATCAGCTGTTACCTCTGATAAACCTTTTGGTACATTCATAAATCCTCCTACCTAGGACAGCATTTCAGGACAAGTTGGGAAAATCAAAACATCACCACTTTTGCTCACCATCAACTCATACAGCCAACGATACGATGAAGCTAAGATGAATTACTTCAAAAGAATTCAAAAGAGAGTAAACGACTACAGAGAATCAAAACATCTCTCTGATGACCCGCTAGTGGCTGACCTTCAGAAAGCACTTGAACTTGACCGTGTTCTAGAAAATCTAGATGAGAGAATACTGTACTCCAAAGATGAATCTGTTTTTGAAGGCGGAATAGCTGGACCAGTGTGCTTTCCGATAACAACTTCCGAAGTACAAACCATCATGAAAATAGCTGAGAAACATGACAGACATGTGATACCCCGTGGAGCCGGAAGCGGTCTAGCTGGAGGCGCAATCCCACTAGGAGCTCCAATTGTCATAGCCATGACAAAAATGAATAACGTACTCGAAGTGGACATTGAAAACAGAATCGCATGGGTTGAGCCAGGTGTTATCAATCTTGAGTTGAGTGATCATCTTAAGCCTTTTGGTTTCCACTATGCCCCAGACCCGTCAAGTCAACAGATATGTACTCTTGGCGGAAATGTAGCAAATAATTCCGGAGGCCCTCATTGTTTGGCTGACGGAGTCACTGACACCCACGTTCTGGCCTTGGAAGTTGTACTCCCAAGTGGAGAAGTCACAACTTTTGGTGGATTAGATGCAGAGCCAACTGGGTTAGATCTCCGTGGCGCATTTATTGGTAGTGAAGGAACGCTCGGAATAACAACAAAAATTGCAGTGCGTTTGACCCCAAACCCTGACGATGTGCAAACCCTTCTTATTTCTTTTCCCTCTATGAGAAAGGCCGCTGAAACCGTAAGCGCAATTATTGCTGATGGAATTGTTCCTGCAGCAATGGAAGCTATGGATCAAAAAACAATAGAAGTGATAGAGAAACATATTCCGTCGGGATACCCAACTGATGCTGGAGCCGTACTATTAGTTGAGGTTGAAGGATTAGTGGATGGAGTAGAGATTGAAGCTCTTCGTATTGGGGAAATAGCTGAGAACCATGGTGCCAGCGACATAAAAATTGCACAAACTTCGTACCAAAGAGATGCACTTTGGAAAGGAAGAAAATCAGCTTTTGGCGCAAGCACATACCTAGCACCTAACTACTATTTACATGACACGGTTGTACCGCGATCAGAACTTGCCGACGTGCTGGATAAAGTAAACGCTCTTGCTGATGAGAATAATCTTACGATTATGAATGTATTTCATGCCGGTGATGGAAACCTTCACCCACTACTCGTATTTGACGCAAGCGAAGAAGGAACTTTAGATCGCGTTCATCAAGTGGCCGCAGAAATTGTAAAAATATCTCTTGAAGCAGGGGGAGTTTTATCAGGGGAGCATGGAATAGGAATAGAAAAGCAAGAATTCATGCAACAATTATTCACTGATCAGGACTTAGAACACCAAAATAAACTCCGTAGCTCCTTTGATCCTCACTGCCGAATCAATCCAGGAAAAGTCTTACCTACTGGCCATTCATGTGCCGATATTCAAACTTTGAATAAAATACCTGAAGGAACTTGGGTTTAAAAGTGGGCGACCCAATAAATAGCAGCATTAAAAACTTTTGTTCAGAAATCGGAACTGAAGGACCTGTCGCCGTAGAAGGCGGAAAGACGCGATGGAACCTAAATGGATTTCCTCAAAAAGACACCCGGTTCGTAAAGGCACCAGAAGGTATTCTGTCTGCTAAGCCAGACGAAATGATCGTCACTGCACTAGCAGGCACTACCGTTGCTGAATTGCATAAAGAATTGGGACGATTCGGTCAACGCACTTGCCTTCCTGAAAGGGGAGGAACAATTGGAGGAGCAATAGCAGTTGGAGAAAATGATATTAGCGTGCTTGGAAAAGGGCGAATACGAGATTCAGTTTTGCAACTCCGTTACGTGTCAGCAGACGGCAAAATCATTACAAGCGGAGCTCCAGTTGTGAAAAATGTCAGTGGGTTCAATCTACATAAGTTGATGGTCGGGTCATTCGGAACCCTAGGGCTATTCGCTGAAGTCACGATACGAACAAACCCTATACCAACGACTAGTAGATGGTTCACTGCAGCATCTAAGAACCCACAGGGTGTTCTTGAAAATACATATAAACCATCAGCGATTCTTTGGGATGGAGAAACAGTGTGGGTACATCTAGAAGGGCATAAACCTGACGTTGAAAAGCAACTGAAGAAGCTTTTATCAATAGGTAATTATGAAGAAGTTGAGGGAGCTCCCGGTTTGCCCCGATACCGGTGGTCTATTGCTCCTGCAGATGCACTCAGGATAAACCGAAAGGACACTGGTAATTTTGTGGCTTCAATCGGTGTTGGGAATGTCTGGGCTGATAAACCTCAGAGCAGAAAAGAAATAGATCCTGCCATTACTCAAATTACGAATTCTTTAAAAAGAGAGTTTGACCCAAACGGTAGATTGAACCCTGGAAGATACGCATAGTAGATATAAGTTCGCCAGTTTCCTGATTTGATATGAAAATATAAACAAATCACGGTTATTGTATGAATAGGACGTCTTGACGTGGAAAGGAAAGACAATGGGAAGCATAGGAACAGGTGAACTCATAATCGTACTGGTAATTCTTTTGGTTCTCTTTGGCGGTGCAAAACTGCCATCCCTTGCACGTTCTTTGGGGAAAGCCCAAAAGGAATTCAAAGCAGGACAACGTGAGGAAATCGAATCAGCCGACGATGATTCATAAGACAAACGTCTTATTTATCAGCGATAACACCTTTTGCTTTTAAGTTTTCAATACCCTCATTTGTAAAACCGTATTCATACAGTAGGTCTTCAGTGTGCTCACCTAAGTGATCAGTAGACCATTTGATCTCAGGTTCCGTTGTTCCCCATCTAACAGGTGGTTTAGCCATTTTTATTAGACCAGCATCAGGGTGCACCCATTCATGAATTATTGCGTTATTGACTACCTGTGGATCGCTAAAAACATCATCCACACTGTTTACTTGAGCCGCTGGCACCTCTTCTTCGTGAAGACGTTGCATAATATCTGTGGTTTGAAAACCGATAAATGCGTTGTGTAGTAGCGAACCTAAAATTTCAAAGTGCTCTGGGACCATTCTTTGTTTAGCTGTTTCGAAGCGTTCATCATCTATCCATTCTGGATGACCTAAGGCCCTAGATAAACCTGCGAATTCTTTATCCGATGCATAGAAATAGACAAGGTGCCCATCTGCAGTTTGTTGTAGGCGGTAAATCTGATAGATCAATGGACCAGGTTCTACATCATCACCGAACATTGTGTGGCCCATAAACACATCCGGCCACATCCAATAAATAGCTGAATCAAGCATAGGAATTTCAATATGTTGACCAGCTGACTTCCCTGATGCACGTGCGAATAATGCTGCTGTTATTGCATTTGATGCAGTCAACGCAGTTGTCTTATCACACACAATGGTACGAACAAGATCGGGAATTGGAATATCAGGACTTTGTTGTATAGAGACCACTCCAGAAACTGATTGCACGATTGGGTCATACACACGCCAGTCTCGATAAGGACCATCAGGACCGAAACCTGAGATAGAGACGTAGATGAGGTCTGGATTAATTTCCATCAAGGTATCTGGACCAATTCCCATCCTATCAACAGCACCTGGGCGGAAGTTCTGAACAATAACATCAGCGGTTTTCACCATTTCCTTCAAGACAGCAATGCCATCTTCTTGCGATAGGTCTAGAGCTATTGATCGTTTACCACGATTAGCAGATGCATACATTGCAGATATATCTCCAACGCGAAATCCACCTATTCTTGTGATATCGCCCATACCGAGAGGTTCAACCTTTATAACCTCAGCGCCCTGATCACATAAAACCTGACATGCCATTGGTCCAGAGATCACAGCAGACATATCAATGACTTTTATTCCATCCAAAGGACCAGACATACACACCTCCTGTTTTTAGAGACGCTAGCTGATTACGTCACCGCCGTCACCTTAGCTATTGCGATATTTCCCCAAGAAAATCCTTAATTGCATTCGCAACCTCTAATGGTTTTTTACGGTGCACAGAATGACCAGCATCTTCAACTACGACGGAAGTTTTGACATTCAAGTACTTTTCAAAAACTGACATTGAAGCCCTGAATCGTTTGTCATGTTCGCCAACAATAACGAGTGTGGGCACCTTAATTTCGCTCAAGGAATCAATCACCCAAGCATCTGTATGTAATGCAGTTGCTTCAGAGCCCTCAGGTAGATCTAGCTTTTTCGCACTTTCAATTACAGAACTGTTCCATTGATCTATGGATTCCCTTTTCCTAAACCCTGGACCTGCTCCCACAAGAATTAAGGCTTCAACATCTTCAGGGTAGAGAAGAGAGTGAGCCAATGAGAGGTATCCTCCCAATGAATGGCCAGCCAGAATAACCTTCTCTTCGGATCTTTCAGTTATTGCTTTGAGGTCGCTCAATGTGTGGTCACGCGTGTAATGTCCCGGAGGGGGAGCAAATGACTCACCATGCCCACGTATACTCCACGCTATACATCGAGCGTGATCGTTTAAGTTACTAATAACCCCATCCCAAGCATTTCGATTATCGGTCCAGCCGTGCGTGAAAACAATGGTGGAACCAACCCCAGAGTCGTATGTGTCTAAGAAAAAGTCATCATTCATGAGTAACCGATCATAGAGGAATTATTTGTGGGAAATGCATTTTGCTATCAGACGATGTTGTAATCATCAGAATTAATTTCGCGAGTCTGTTCCCAGTACTCTAGAAGAGAGAACGGCCAGTTTTGTGCAGTCCTGCCACTCGCATTCTTGTACCAGCTGTTCACGTCAGATAATCCCCATGCCATTCTGCGGTTTCCTTCGTCAATGCGCTCATTGTATTTATCGTGCACATCAGTTTTAACGTCAAGGGAACTCAACTGGTTTTTAAGCATATGTTTGAGGCACTGTGTAATGTAATGAACTTCGCACTCTGAGAAGTAGATGATGCTTCCGTTGATGACAATGTTTGTATTGGGACCGTATAGAAAGAAAAGATTTGGAAAGTTTGGAGCAACGATACCGAGATACGCTCGCGCATCACCATCCCATTGGTCATGTAAATTCACTCCATTACGGCCAGTCACAGTCATTGGCATTAAGAAATCAGCTGCTTTAAATCCAGTCCCATAGATAATGGCATCAAAATCCTTTAAACCTTCTGATTCTGTGCTGATTCCCGATGAAGAGATGGACACAATCGGGTCGGTGCATAGTTCAACATTGTCAGCATGAAGAGTTTTTGCCCAAAGTCCATCATCTATTACAAATCGTTTAGCACCCATCGTGTACGTGGGGGTTACTTTCTCCAAAAGGTCAGGCCGATCAGCAAATTCACTCTCCAGATACATTCGCAGGAGTACACCTAGTTCATGATTTGCTGCACTAATTGAGCTATCTCCTGGATCTTCCCACGATTCATCAATTTCTAAACGTGACAACAAGCCTTCATGGCTTCGCCAAAATAGATGTAATCGAAACCAGTTGTGATAGTTCGGTATATGTGTAAAACACCATACGAGACTCTCTGGAAGACTTTGCTGGTATTGCGGTCTGGGCATTAACCAGTTTGGCGTTCGCTGAAAGATAGTCGTCTGCTCTGCCTGCTTAGCTACTCGAGGAATAAATTGTACAGCGCTACATCCAGTTCCCAGCACAGCTACTCTTTTCCCATCTAAGTCATAGTCATGATTCCATCGAGCCGAGTGCCATGACGTCCCTTCAAAGTTTTCGATTCCAGGAATTGCAGGGTAGGAGGGTTGGTTCAATTGACCTACAGCACTTATAACGGCCTGGCAGCTAAAGATTTCTTCAGTTTCTGAAGTCAAAATATTTAGTGTCCAAGTACTTGAATCCTCATCCCAAGTCATTGAAGACACACTCGTGTTAAACCTGATGTTGTCTCGTATTTCAAATTCCGTTGCACAATCATTGAAATAGTTCAATAAAACATCTTGAGTGGAGTGATAGTGAGGCCAATCATGCTTTTGCATAAATGAATACGAGTAGACATGGTTTGAAACATCAACCCTGCAACCGGGATATGTATTTTCCAGCCATGTGCCGCCCGTGCCATCGTTCTTTTCAAAGAGAACAAAATTAACTCCAGCTTGCTTCAATCTGTACGCTGCGAGAATTCCCGACATTCCAGCCCCAATAATAGCTACAGTAAATTTTCGGTCTGCTGAAAAGTCTTGAACATTCCAATCTGGAGATCGTAAGTCCCTATCACCAGGTGCTAACTCCTCCATCATCATTTGCAAATACGAACCTTCTAAATTAGTTCCGCATGCCCACGACATAATCGTCCTTAAATCTTCATTGCGTGTAATGGGTTCTATGTTTGTGTTGTCTCGCAGTTGCTTTAATCCCTCCAACGCACGCACACGAATAATGGATTGTTCACCTGGTGTCAAGCCACCCTGTTCTTCAAGTGTCTTCGAGGGATCTAAATGAATATCTGGGGGAATGAAAGACAAATCTCCAGTTGCAAATGCAATTGATGGAAGTAGAGGTGGAAGTTCTACTCCAGGATCTGACAATAGTCGCTCTAATTCTTCATCGGATTCGGTAATAGGTGAAATAGAAGGCTTGAAGCTCATAGTTGTAAAACATTAATCTCGTCTTCTAACATCATCCACTTCAACCCATCGTAAATTATTCCTTTTCTAATCCAAGCAAAACGTTTTATCTACAAACGATTTATTATGGAATAATGGCATTGGGGGTCAGATGGGGCAGGCAATTCAAAGTCTTACACCAAAACTAAATAAGATAATCGTCTGGATTCAAAAGCAGAATCGGACAACTACGATTTTCTTAAATTTGGCAACTTTCGGCTTACTTTGGCTTGGCTACTCAACTGTTAGAAGGATCACTGCTGACTCAACTAAAATAGCTGCAGAAAATGCAGTTAATCTTGTTAAATTTCAGGACTGGATGGGTTTTCCAAATGAAGCTACATTGCAGGGCTGGTTTATTGACTCGGAAGTATTAATAAAAATTGCAAATACGTTTTACTTTGTAATGCATTTCCCATCCATGATTGTTTTCTTGGTATGGGTCATGGTTAGAAAGATTGAATGGATGCCACAAGTCAGAGCATCGCTCTGCCTCGCAACGTTTTCTGGTCTAATCATCCATTTGTTGTTCCCGTTGATGCCGCCAAGGTTGATGGTCTCGTATGGCTTCATTGATACAGCAAAAGTCTTTGGTCCTGATCCGTACTCATTAGGAATAGCGAAAGCGGCAAACGAGTTCGCTGCAATGCCATCCTTACACGTAGGTTGGGCATTACTGATAGCTCTCGCAGCAATACGAATTCTGAAAACACCAGCACGCTGGTTGATGCTCCTCCACCCGATCCTAACAACCATCGTTGTAGTCATAACTGCCAATCACTTTTGGCTCGACATCATAGTTGGGGCAATCCTTGCGCTCGCTGGTTGGCAATTAGCTACGAAGTATTGGCCCATTCAAACCATAAAGAAAATGAAAGACCAATTCTTTATGAGCGAAGAAGATAGGAAAGTAGCTGAAGAAAAGTTAGAGGAATTAAAAGCGACCGCTAAATCCCCATCTCATGGTGGGGAGGACAAAGAAAGTCCGCTATAGCATTTGCTCTTCTGTGCAAGAGTTCAACGGTGTCATCCAAGTCACGTCCGATGATGTACCGGCGTTCCTTCACTGCTGCAACAACAAATTCTCCCATTTCATCCAAGTCAGCAACCTTCACATCTCTTCCTGCTTTTTCAAGAAGTGATTTTAACTCTTCAAAGGACATAGATTTTCGTCCTGTTCCACCTCGCACGCGTTCCAACTCCTTTGGGCGGTTGCGCTGCGAAGTAAACAAACCAGTATTCATTAAACCCCCTGAAGGGTAGAACACGGACGCTCCCATATTGTCTGTTTCTTCGAGTAGTTGATGATTTAATGCCTCAGTGAAACAACTGACAGCGGCTTTGCTTGAAGCATAAACAGATGCCATCGGGACTGGAGCAAAACCACCGTCACCTGACGATGTGTTAATAACATGGCCGGGTTGACCAGATTCAATCATTTTTGGAACAAATGAGATAACTCCATTAGCTGGTCCGAAAACATTAACTCCAAAGCACCATTTCCAATCGTTAGGTTCGTTCTGCCACGCTTTTCCTCCACCGCCTGAACCAACTCCCGCATTATTAAAGAGAAGATTGCATTTCTCATATTTATCAAAAACATATTGTGATAAATCCTCAACAGATCCTTCGTTTGAAACGTCTGTGACGTAACCTTCGACAGGCCCGAACTCTTTAAACTCTGCAACAGTTTCCTGAATTGGTTGTTCTTCAATATCTGCGACAACGACCGTTCCACCATTATTTAAAAGGGCTTTAACTATACCTTTCCCAATTCCACTAGCTCCACCAGTAACGACAGAAACAGAACCTGCAATATCTATAGGTTCTGCCATTATCCGACTTCCTGTACTTGGTTTAATGGATTCATACCCGGACAACCTTTAGCAGTTTCGGGAATATCTGAATAGGAGATAGGAGTTGAAATTTCATCTTTTGTCGGGCAGTACTTTTCGGCTAATGGCTTTAAGGCCTCAAGATCAAATCCATATACTCTTGCAGAGTTCGTTGTTAATAGTTTGGTGACATGTCCGAGACTTAACTCTGAAAATGTTAATCGTAGATGTTCCTTTGTATGAGGGTGAGAGCCTTCAATATGCGGGTAATCCGATCCCCACAAAATATTGTCGATACCTATTTCAGCACAGAGCGGTGCCTCAGTCGGACGTAGGAAACTTGCTCCAACATGGCACTGCCGCAACCAATATTCACTTGGCTTTAAGGTCAAGTGTTCAACGGCCATTCCGCCGAAAATAGACTCTGAACCATATTTTGAGTATTTCATTCGATGGTAAAAGGAATCTAATTTCTCCAACGTATCGGGCACCCATGCAGTACCAGTTTCAGTGTTGATCCAACGTAGTTCCGGATAGCGCTCAAAGACACCTGAGAAAATAAGATGCCATAATGCCCGCTGTGACCACCAAGAAACCTCGAGCATAAACACAGCTAATGATGAAGGAAAATGGTTACCAAAATTTGGGGTCGCTCCTCCAGCATGGTGGTTTAGTGTCATGTTATTTGCTGCAGCTGCCGCCCAAATAGGTTCATATGATGCTGAATACAACGGTTCAAATGGGGAGTCAGGTGGTGCTCCCGGAACAAGGATTCCGCCACGTAATCCGTTTTCTGCCGCCCATTCTATTTCTTTTACTGATCCCTCGACGTCGCCAAGAAATATTTGAGCAATGCCCGCTCGTTGGATTGGAGCTTCATCGACAAAATCTTTCAGCCATCTATTGTGTGCGCGTAGACCCGCCCATCTATGTTCAAAATTATCGCTGTACGGAGGTGCTTCAAACTGCGTTGCAGCCTGTGGGGCAAATGGTGGTTGGGTATTTGGGAAAAGAACAAAAGCCACAACGCCATCTTCTTGTTGGTCTTTAAGTCTTCGTTCAGAAGAATAGTTTTTATCAGCATCTAACTCTGGATCTCCGTCAATGCCTACGTTTCGTGTAGATCTTCCTCGCCCAGCGAATAATGCTTCTTGTTGTTTTGCTGCTTCTTCGCTTGCTGCCGCCCATTCTTCGAAATCGTCATGGTATTTCTTTTCCAAGTAGGGTTTGTAGCCTCGAAGATCTGCTCCGCAATGGCTATCAGCAGAGATGACAATATGATGATCTGTTTCAGGGAGTTCAATGCTCATATTTTCCTTAATTTCTCTATAGACCGTTTTCTGGCCCACTCCATTCAATTCCATACTCATCGAACCACCATCGTGCGTCACGCTTTGCTGTTGGGCTGGTGCGTAGTGCAGGATCTTGGTTGAGTTTTTCAGGTGTGGGTCCAATCCTGTTTGCCACTGTAGTGAGTCCCTCAACGTCTAAGTTGTAGCATTCAATAGCGTTTAATCCGAGAAGCCTTCGAGTGTCTTCAATTGAAACGTCTTGGAAATCATTTTCTAGGCGATGCACAGTGTTTGGCCATGATCCTTCAGGGTGGGGATAATCAGTTCCCCACATCAGTGCGTCAATTCCATTGCGATGACGCTCTCTGATTTCGTATCTGCTCATGGTGGAGGCACCTATAAATACGCTGTCTCCAAAATATTCGGAAGGGAGTTTCGTTAGTAGTCCTTTCATTCGGCTACTCATCTTCTTTATTTTCCAACTTGCGCCAAAATTTACATCTGCTTTCCAGAGCAGGTCTCCGACCCACCAACTTCCACACTCAACAACGCAGTATTTAAGGCCAGGGAATTTATCAAACTTTCCACTGAATAATAATTGCCACAATGCTCTATGGGTCCAGAATGCAACTTCTGAAACGTACATGGCTATGTTCTCCCCGTAGCTTGGGAAATCTGCTTCTCCGGAATGGGTGTGTATGACTAACCCAGCTTCGGCGCATGCTGCCCAAAATTTATCATAATGATCGGTGCCGTAGGGCGGGGCGTCATGCCAAAGCGTGGGGATCATTACCCCTTTAATCCCTGGCTTACCAGCAAGAGCCTCAACTTCTTTAACTGCTTCATCAACACCATGGGTTATAGGAACAAGTGCAACTCCGGCACGTCTTTCAGGACTCGTTGAACAGAATTCTTCTAACCATCTGTTGTGTGCCCTTGCTCCCGCATATGCAAGTCGTGGATCAGTTATTTGTCCAGCTGCAAGACCTGCACCAAATGGGGGAGATTCCATTCCGGTAACCGCGTCACCATCAGCAAAGATAATCTCTCCGGATATGCCATCTGCGTCTAATTCTTTATCGCGAATATCTGGGTCATATGCTCCTTTGAGACCTTCAGCATTTTTCCCTTCCCATTCTGCAACGTATTCGCCGTTTATTTCCTCGGTGAGTCGCCGGTGTTCGTGGCGTTCAGCTACATATTCATCAAATTCTTCATGCACTGAGGATTCTAAGTACGGTCGGTATTCTTCGCATTGGAGGCCCGCATGTGAATCAGATGAAACAATTATGTAAGGGTCATTTGAAAGGTTGAGCTCATTAGACATATCATTTCCTTGGAGTACAAAATTAATGAGGTTCATTAATTAGTGTTATTCCCGAATCTTAGTGCCCCCTCAACGAAAATGAAATTCTCATCAGTCATCAAACTAATTAACAAAAAAATTTGATGTACGATATGAATTAGAGGAGTGAAATGAACATCAACGATATTGATCTACTTGATGCTGATCGATTTGTTCGGATGGAGCATCACGACATGTTCACAACACTGAGAAATGAGGCTCCACTCTTTTGGCACGACCATCCCGATGGAGGGGGTTTCTGGAATGTTGTTCGACATGAAGATGTTAGAACTGTCAACCGAGATAATGAACTGTATTCAAGTGAAGTAGGCGGTATCAGCATCCCCGAACCCACTATTCGCCTCGATGATGGCGGGTTTGTAGATCAACGCGGTTTAAACATGCTCTATACCGACCCTCCAAAGCACACCCGTTACCGGAGACTGGTCAGTAAAGGATTCACTCCGCGAATGATGCGCCTACTAGAGCAGTATCTTGCTCATCGCGCAACTCTAATTGTTGACAATGTTATTGAGAATGGTTCTGCTGACTTTGTAGAGGAAATTGCGGCAGAACTACCACTTCAAGCGATAGCAGAAATCATTGGAGTACCTCAAGAAGACAGGCATCTGCTTTTTAAATGGTCAAATGATCTTATAGGGATAGATGATCCGGAGTATGAAGGAGACCCTGGAGTTGCCGCAATGGAGTTATATGCGTACGCCCATCAACTCGCTGCTGATCGAGGTGTTGACCCTCAAGACGACATCATGACAAAGCTAGTTAATGCAGAAATAGATGGGGACCGGCTAACAGAGTTAGAAATAGATGTCTTCATGCTTCTTCTATCAGTTGCTGGGAATGAAACAACAAGAAATGCTACTGCACACGGGATGCATGCGTTACTCACAAATCCAGAGCAGTTTTCCCTTCTCAAATCAGACCCCGACAAATATATGGACACAGCGGTTGATGAAATTATTCGCTGGGCAAGTCCGGTTCTCCACTTCCGGCGCACAACAACAGCGGACACGGAACTACTTGGTCAAGAAATTCCTAAGGATACTCGAGTCGTTATGTGGTACATCTCAGCTAACAGAGACTCTGACGTTTTTGTCGATCCCTTTACTTTTGATATAACTCGTACACCAAATGATCACATTGCATTCGGCGGCGGAGGTGCTCATTACTGTCTGGGTGCAAATCTAGCTAGAGCAGAACTGCGACTAATCTTTAAAGAAATTGCGCTTCGTATGCCAGATATGAAACTGGAAGGTGAACCTCAGCGGCTTCGCTCAAACTTTATTGGCGGAATTAAACATCTTCCAGTCAGTTGGACACCAGGAAAACGTATTGATCCCCCTCCCTATGAGCGGGACGTCAGTCTTCCGTAACCAGTTATCGCATGGCAGAACCTGAATTTCCTTCAGAATTTCTCAGCGTCATGGCGCGTATGGGAGCAAGACCGGATTTAAGTGATGTGTCTAAAGGTCATGTGATTGTTAATGAGAACCTGACGTCGCATGGAATTATCCGGATTGCTCCACTAATGCTTCTTGCTGACACTGTTGTCGGAATGCGCCTTGAATCATTTGTTGAAGACTGGACGTTCACGACTGACTTTTCATTCCGTCGTGCACAGATCCCTGTATCACATCACATTGAAGCTACCAGTACGATCCTTAGACATGGAAGACGTTTGATGATTGAAGAACTGGAATATGTCGATGAGAACGATATTCCGATCGGTCATGCACAAATTACATTCATGAGAACTCCATTGCGAGAAGGAGAAGCAAAGCCCGATGTAGCAAAAGTCAGAGAACGCATGGGTTCATTAGAACTGCCCCCGTTAGATCAGCCAGTGGAGGAATTAGCTGGGATTATCATCACTGAAGCTGAAACTGGGAAAGTAACAATGATGCCTAAAGAAGCTGTCAGGAGACCAGGTGGTTTTGTGCAGGGAGCAATCATAACACTCATAGGGGAGGTAAGCGCCCAAACATTTGCCGAAGCACATTATGGCACACCGTGTGTCGTCACCTCTCTGGATGTGAGATATCTGATAGGTGGAAGATCAGGGCCGTTAGTTACGCAGGCCGAATGGATTGGTGATCCAGACTCTGGAACGATCAAAGTTGATTTGCGAGACGAAGGCCATGATATTCTTTCATGCACTTTCCTCGCACATGTGCAACAAATACCTCTATAGAAAGTCATTACCGCACACTTTCAAAGTAAAGTGAACAAGCCTTGGAGGTAGATATGAGTGTTGGTGAAAATAAATACGTTGCGTTAACGACTTTCACAAAAGATGGACGAAGAAAGAATTGCCCAGTATGGATTGTTGACTTAGGGGAGGGGCAAGTAGGTTTCACAACCGAATCAACATCATGGAAAGCAAAGCGAATCATGAACACACCAGCTGTTGAGTTGATTGCAAGTAATTCTCGTGGCGAACCACTTGAGGGTCATGACATGGTTCAAGGAACCGCTCGAATTGCGCACGGAGATGAATATCGCAGTGTTGAAACAGAAGTCAAGAAAAAATACGGAATTCAATTTATGTTGATTGTTGGCTTTGGAAGGCTAACAAGGTTCCTTCGCAGAAAAGAGAATTCAAGCTGTGGGGTCGTTATAACTATTGACGCCTAAGAGCCTGAAATACTGATGGGTTGCTTTCTGGTGTGCCGCCACACCAACCATACAAAAAGAAACTGAAAAGGCAGTCGTATAAAGTTCCTCAGCCGAACTCCTTCGGCATCAACGATGCGCTCTGCTACACCCGAAGCATTGGTCTGGACATCAACATCATTGATAAACATGTCAATATTTGCAGGATACACAGCAACCAATAGGACCAAAAGACCCCATGCCCCTACGCGACGAAATTTTGGGACGATCAGCATGAGGCCCAAGACAATCTCAGCTCCGCCGGATGCAAGATTTGCGAACGTTGCATATCGAAACCAGGTGGGAACAATCGCTTCAAAAAAATCCTGATCTATAAAGTGATAAATTCCTACGAGAACAAAAGCAATTCCAATAACAGTCGCCTCAATATGTAATTTATTCAACTTCAGATAGGGCCATACTTTTGCTATCAATTCTCAGCTCCATGGTTTGAAGGGAAAGCATCCCATACACAACTGTCACTCGTTCCAAAGAACGATCTTCGTCGTTTCGCTACAAAGTCATACGCCACATTTCGAATACCTTTCGGACATAACCACACAAGAAAAGCCATAAAACGGTATGGAAATCGCATCATTCTAAGACAAAGAATGACAGCAGAAGACTTTGTCCTCACAGATATACCATCAACGAAATAGACAGTATCCATTTGTTGAAGATCATCTTGAAAAGTCGCAATAATTGATTGTCCAACTTCACTTTCAATTCCTACAAATTGCACGGCTTGTTTGTCATGAAGCTTTGAGTACATAAAAGTTGCGAATTTATTGCATAAGCCGCATTCCCCATCAAGAAGAAGAATGGGTTTTTCTTCCTTGTCAACTGGATAGCTCACTCTTTCGTTATATCAGCATTATGCATTAAGGAGGCCACCATCAATAACATAAGATGACCCCGTGATATAAGTAGCTTCATCTGATGCAAGAAAAGCTACTAAGCCAGCAACTTCTTCTGGTTCCCCGTATCTTCCCAACGGAGTCTTTTCACTCACAGCTTTTACATATTCTTCAGGATTATCGGGAATAGTTTGTTCTTCGATGGAGCGCATCATTCGTGTGTTAATAACACCCGGACACACAGCATTGACGCGTATGCCGGCTGGGGCTAATTCAATAGACGCTGATTTTGTCATTCCAATGACTGCGTGTTTACTCGCTCCATATGCAATTAATGAAGGACTTGCCATAAGTCCTGCTGCTGAGGCGGTGTTAATGATGGACCCGCCTCCGCTTTGGCGCATAGCATCAGCGCAATATCGCATACCTAGCCAAACTCCTTTTATATTTACTTGCACAACACGGTCAAAGATCTCTTCTTCATAGTTTTCTAATGAAGAGATACTTCCCTCAATTCCTGCGTTATTAAAGAGAGTATCAATTCGTCCAAATACAGCCATCGTTTCATTGACGTAGTTCTTAACATCAGCGTCTTTAGATACATCAGCTTCAATTCCGATTATGCGCTTGGAATCTGTATCAAAAGTTTGCAAAAACGCATCTATATCATTTTGATGTAAATCCACTAGTACGATATTTGCTCCTTCATCATAGAAGCGTTGTGCTGCAGCGCGCCCAAGCCCACCAGTCGCCCCCGTGATAACTACAGATTTCCCAGTAAATCTCATTTGCCCCCCTGTAAACCTGACCTTATCTTAAAGCGTTCCTTCGTCAAGTCTGGTAAGCACTTCAGCAGCGCGAACTTTAACATCAGAACGGTCAGCCAATCTTCGAAGTCCACCAAATTGTTGCCCCATCCTTGGGTTTCCCGATAAACGGTTTTCGTTACGGTCTAAGAAATCCCAATAGAGCGTTGTGAATGGGCAAGCGTTATCTCCGGTTCTTTTCTTTGGATCATAAATGCATCCCGAGCAATAATCACTCATACGATTCACATACGCCCCACCAGATGCATACGGTTTTGTTGCCATTTTCCCACCGTCAGCAAAAGTAGCCATCCCTATCACATTCGGAAGCATCACCCATTCAGCGCCATCAATAAAACGGGACCACATCCAATCTGTCATTTCTTGCGGATCAATTCCAGTTGTCAAACTTAGATTACCGAATAGCATCAACCGTTCAATATGGTGCGTATAGGCATACTCATGTAGGTGATCCATTGCGCCCCGTATACAGGACATTTCAGTTGACCCTTGTTCACGAAAAGCAAGAGGTATATTCCTGTTAGCTTCTAAAAAATTTTCTGACCTGTACTCTGGCATCCAAAGCCAATACAAGCCCCACACATATTCTCGCCACCCGATTACTTGTCGAATAAAGCCTTCCACACTATTAATAGGAGCCTCGCCGTCTATATATGCTTGTTCAACTGCACGAACGACTTCCATCGGATGTAACAGCCCAATATTGAGGCTTGAGCTAAGAACCGAATGAGCAAGTTTCCATTCTTTCCCTAACATTGCATCCTCGTAAGGGCCAAATGGCTTTAACGCTCCATTAACAAATTCATCAAGCCGGATAAGCGCTTGCTCTCGGGTAACTGGCCACACTCCTTTGGGGTAAGCACCCCAAAAATCGTCAAGGTTTTGGAGAATGTCATTGTCAATGTCGTCATGTTCAAACAGCGTTATGGACGGCCATTCCCTTCCGTCGCGTGGTGGGCGTTCGCGGTTGTCATGATCAAAATTCCATTTCCCTTCACACGGAGTTGATCCATCCATCAAAATGTCAAGGCGTTTTCTTTGCCATCGATAGAAGTCTTCCATTTTGAACTTCGTTTTGGTTTTGGTCCACTCCGCGAAATCTTCATAGTGGCAGAGGAATTGGTTATTTCGCACAAGTTCAATGTCTAGATTTTCGAGGATTTTTTTCCCATTCCAGTTCATTGGTTCCATCGCAATAACATGTGAAACATCAAAGTCCCTCTTGTGGGCTTTCACTCCTTCACTAAGATTTTTTGCAACTCTGTAATCAACTTCAAAACCTTCTTC
>CEUN01162734.1_pt1 | contig 25021 bp, 13 predicted proteins | sample 361501 | NCBI WGS metagenome assembly CEUN01 (sample SAMEA2622801, study PRJEB7988) | marine metagenome | biome: marine biome (ENVO:00000447); feature: marine epipelagic mixed layer (ENVO:xxxxxxxxx); material: "saline water (ENVO:00002010), including plankton (ENVO:xxxxxxxx)" | depth 120 m | reverse complement strand
AACGTTAAAACTCGGCGATTCTTAAGACCACTGGGACGCTAGTGAGTGGTGAAAGCCTCTGCAAACAAATTCGAATTGCCTTTGAAATTGCCGATTCCGGGCAATTCCAGCCGAAACGCCCGGCACTCACTGCAAACGGTCGTATGCTTCGGACAGATCCGGACGATCCCACCAGATTTGGCGTTTGAAATCTGCCGCAATCACGGAAGCTGCATTGTATCCGCAAAGGCCCGTGATGTTGCCTCCTGGGTGGGTGGATCCCCCGCATAGATACAGGCCTTCAATGGGCGCGCGGTAGCGGCCCGCACCGGGGAATGGGCGGTTGGCGCCGATCTGGCCATTCGCAAACGAGCCCACGAGAAGATCACCCTGTCGCATGTTCGGCAGGGTTTGTTCGGTGTCCAGCGGACTGAGACAGAACTGATCGATGATATTGGCGGAATCCAAGTTGGGCGCATGTTCAGACCAGAAATCCAGCAGCTTCTTTCCATGCTCATCCCGATAGGCAAGCCAGTCCTGCGGATTGCCGTTGAGCCGGTAAGGGAGTTTTTCCCAGAGAAACGTGGAGTGTTTGCCATCGGGGGCCTGACTGGCGTCAAACCGAGTCGGACATGCGCCCCAGGCAACCGTGGGTGGAACGGACCCGTTTTCGTGTGCTTCGACGATTTCGTGAAACTGCCCCAGTCGCTCAAGCCCGAGAATGACCATGAATGCTTCATTCAGATCCGGATTCGCGCGAGCAGCCCTGTATTCCGGTGCCTCGTTGAGCGCGAGGTGAAGGCCAAAGAGCGGCGCCAGCAGGTTGTACTCGAATTGGCTGGCGCTCTCGCGGATCTCGGAGGCGACTGCAGATTCGGGGAGGAATTGAAGGAAGGTCTGTTGCGGATTTAAACCAGAGGCAACGAAACTCGCGTGAATGGTTTCGCCATCGGCGAGTTCAACGCCGGTCACACCTGTGCCGTTGGCGCGAATGGTTTTCAATTCAATGCCACAACGAATTGATCCGCCGTGTCGCTCGATGTCCGCGATCAATGCCTTCGCGAGATTGGCCGAACCGCCTACGCACATCTGAGCTTTGTGACGAGAAGCAAGCAGCGACGGAATAGCATGGCCAAATCCGGGCAGTCGCAGATCAACCTCACGCAGTCCATTGAAGAACAAGAGTCCCGCGCGAATCGCGTCGTTTTCGAATTCGCTCGTCACAAACTCCAAGGGGGACCAGGCGGAAACTTCCAACAACCTTCGTCCAAGCGCACTTCGCTCAAGAATGCGTCGTCGTTCGTCCGACTCAAGTGGTGGGCTCTGTGCCTCCGGGATGAGAATCTGATCGACAACCGGCTGAAATTCCTCGGTCCAGCGAACCAGCGCATCCGCGTCGCGCCTGGAGAACTGGGCAAAGGACTCGCGGGTGCGATCCAGATCCGTCCACCATTGAAGGCTGCGCCCGTCGGGCAGGATCATCGCGACATTCAATTCCGGCTCGGTGTATCGGGCGCCTTGGGACTCGAGTTCCAGATCGCGATACCAGGGCATGGCGGTGACCGCGCGATGAAAGAAGGAGTGTGGATTGTGGAAGAAACCGGGAGCATTCGGATTCTCGATCGTGGACAAACCGCCCCCCGGCGTTTCCGCACGATCGATGGCAAGCACCTTCAGTCCGCAACGGGACAGGTAGGCCTGCAGCACCAGGGCATTGTGGCCCGTACCCAAAATGATTCCATCGAATGACAAGGAAGGAGGATCGTTCGAAAACTCCGTCCTTGAAACCAAAAAAGGACAGGTGAATTCCTGCCCTTTTCGGTTTCATGTGACATGCTGGAGTGTCGCTCAGGACGCTTACAGTTGTGGAGGATCTTGGACGGGCATAGCCGTGGTTTCGAACGTATTGCGGATTTGGTCACCTGTAATCATCGCTCCCTGTATCTGTGAAGCAAGATCTCCCGCGTTCCCAGGTGAATGGAATCATGTTTCTTTCTTCACAGTTCCGCCGCGCACTCACCATGAGTCACATGTCGGATTTTGATGGCGACAAGGTAGCGGGCCTCTTCGTCCCCGCTATTATGATCGCTTCGTCCCTTTATAGTAACCACTGCGGCCTAGCAACGCGGCCTTGGATCCGCGTTGCTGGCCGATGCGGCGAGGGATTTCACGTCTGGCAGCAACCGGCGAAGATTCTTCGCCAGGGTCGCCAGATATCGGAGCCGGTTGGTTTCTTCGGACTCCTCCGGGGTAGCCGGTTTGCGGTCCGCATAGCGCACTATGATCGTCGTGTGCATGGTTTTCCTTTCGGGTTTCCAGGTAGTGGATCAGGTGGTCCAACATGATAGGCATCTATTTGAGTAGGAGCAGAACCACGAATGCGAAACCGGCGTTCAGCAAGAGGGCACACCCCAGCATTCCCGAGTGATTGAGGATCTCGCTCTTCCAGCAGCGCGTCGGAGCGCCGGGGAGGAGATCGCCTCTCTCACTGTTGTTGCTGGACGCTGACTTCTTCATACGGGAATGAATATCGTGATTCTGTGGCCTTCTCGCAAAGAGGAAGAAGACCGACGCCAGTCGTCGGCAAAAGGACCGACAAGCTTGCGACAAGGAACATCCGTTTGACCGACGCTCTATTGCGAAGGAATGGGGCCATTCTAACGCAACTCGTCGGTGTGATCCGATTATTCCCGCCTTTCCCATTGCGGGGACTGCTTCGTTCCCCTAGCTTCCCCGCCCTTTGTGATGAGCCAGTTTGTTGCGGGACAACGTTGGATCAGTGAGTCCGAGCCGGAACTCGGCCTCGGTACGCTCGTGCAGGTGGGCGACAGCCGGATCCAGATTCTCTTCCCCGCGTCAGGTGAAATGCGTGTGTATGCTTTGGAGAACGCTCCAGTGAAACGCGTTCGATTCCGAGAAGGTGATGAAATCAAGGCGCATGACGGGGAAACCATCACTGTGGTTGACGTTCGCGAGGAATCCGGCCTGCTTACTTACATTGGAGACGATCGTGAATTACCCGAAGCACAGCTGAGCGACACCATCAGTTTTAATCGCCCTGAAGATCGATTGCTCAATGGGCAGATCGACGACACACACGACTACCAACTCCGTCAGCGCACCTTGCAGAATCTGCATCGCTCACGCAGTTCCGATGTCCGTGGCTTTGTCGGCGGGCGGATTGATCTCATCCCACACCAGCTCTACATCGCGCACGAAGTGAGTTCGCGTCAGGCACCTCGCGTTTTGCTGTCGGATGAAGTCGGTCTTGGCAAAACAATCGAGGCCTGTCTGATCGTGCATCGACTGCTGCTCAGCGGGCGCGCGTCACGTGTGTTGGTGCTGGTGCCGGACTCGTTGGTTCACCAGTGGTTCGTGGAACTACTGAGGAAGTTCAACCTCTGGTTCAACATCTTCGACGAAGATCGCTGCGCTTCCATCCAGGCCGCCAATCCGGATGCAAATCCTTTTCTCGACGACCAGTTGATCCTTTGCAGCATCAACTTCCTGACCGAGTCGCCGGATCGGGCGGCTGAGTCGGTGGCCGCAGGATGGGATGTGCTGGTCGTTGATGAGGCACATCATCTTGAATGGCATCCGGAAGAGCCAAGCACTGGTTATCGGCTGGTCGAACAACTCAGTGCACAGGCCGAGGGACTCCTTTTGCTCACTGCGACTCCTGAACAGCTCGGGCCGGAAAGTCATTTCGCCCGTTTGCGACTTCTGGATCCGAATCGGTTCAGTGAACTTGAATCGTTCCGTGAGGAAAGCAGAGATTTTAAGGACATTGCCACGATCGTTGAAAAACTGGACGCGGGCAAGAAGCCGACCAAGAAGGATGCAACGTTCCTCACCAGGCATTATCCGACTGAAGCGGACTCGTTGAAGGTTGCACTTGAGCGCATTGGCAAAGGTGATGAAGAGGCCCGCGCGGATTTGATTGGCGACCTGCTCGATCTGCACGGACCGGGCCGGGTGTTGTTCCGCAATACCCGTGCGGCCATGCAGGATTTTCCCAGGCGCATCGTGCAACTGTCACCCATTAAGGCGCGCAAGGATCACTCGGATTGGGTGGATCGCGTCTCGACGGAATTTGCTGTCGACGCGGGCGACGACTCGCTCACGCCTGAGCTGGAGTTAAATCAGGATCCCCGCGCAATCTGGCTGGCCGACTTGTTGAAGCAGTTGGAGACGGAAAAGATCCTCCTCATCTGCCGGACGAAAGAAAAAGTCTTCGCCTTGGAGAAAGCGGTCGCCAGCCATCTCAATGTGAAGACCGCAATCTTCCACGAAGATCTCTCGCTCGTGCAGCGCGATCGAAATGCGGCCTGGTTTGCGGAACAAGACGGCGCGCATTTGTTGATCTGTTCGGAGATCGGAAGCGAAGGTCGAAATTTCCAGTTCGCACATCATCTCGTGCTCTTCGATCTTCCGCTGAATCCGGAACTGCTGGAACAACGCATTGGCCGACTGGATCGGATCGGTCAGACTCAGGATATCAACATCCACGTTCCCTTCCTCACCGGCAGCCCGCAGGAAGTGGTCGCCCATTGGTATCACGAGGGTTTGAACGCCTTCGAAACAAACCTCGTTGGCGGAAACGAACTGCAACAGACCTTCGGTCGCCAGGTTCATGACGTGGCGTTGGAATATCCCGCGCATTCCGCCGATGAATCCGCTGCTGAACTCAAACAGCTGGTCGATGAAACCGCCAAGGTCCGCAAGGATCTGGTCGATCGTATGGAGCAGGGACGTGATCGTTTGCTGGAGATGAACTCATTCCGGCCTGCGGTTGCCCAGACATTGGTCGCTGCGATTTCCGGCGAAGACAGCGACGACTCGCTTGAGGAATTTATGCTCGATGTCTTCGAACACTTTGGAGTGCACGCGGAAGAACTTGGCCCGCACACCTTTCAACTGAACCCGCAGGGCGTGATCACTGACGCGTTTCCCTCGCTGCCGGACGAAGGAATGATCGCCACCTTCGAACGCGCTCATGCCTTGGGACGCGAAGACGTCGGCTTCCTGAGCTGGGACCACCCAATGGTCACCGGTGCGATGGATCTGCTCCTGATCGGTGAGAAAGGGAATTCCTCCTTCGCCTGCCATCCTTCTCCGGATGAGAAGACATTGCTGCTGGAAACGACCTTTATCTTCGAAGCCATCGCCGACACGCGACTTCACGTCGATCGCTTCCTCGCACCCACACCCATCCGTATCGTGGTGAACAACCAGGCGGCTGACGTGACCGGTGAGTTCCCATCGGGTGCGATGGACAACAAATTGGAGAAAGCCAATCCCTATCGATTGATCGACAGTCCGGCGGTCTCACGGGAGGTGCTTCCCAAGATGCTGGAGGCTGCGAACAGATTCGCAGAGACCCAGGCAAGCGGTATTCGTTCGGCGAAGCTAAAATCGATGAACCACCTGATCGAACACGAAATCACGCGCCTGCAGACGCTCGCGAAGGTGAATGATCACGTGCGCCCGGAGGAAATCGAGTTGGCCACGAAGCAGAAGCAGGAATTGTGTGATGCACTTGAAAACGCCCGCCTGCGGTTGGATTCCATCCGAATGATCTGGAAGGGCGATCCCGCTGCGCTGCAATAAGTGCGCTGTTCGACGAACTTATTCTCTGGCCACGTTTCCACGTGCATCGGTATTTTGCGGCCATGCCCAGACGGTATTTAGTATTTGTGTTGTTGAGCGCGCTGTTTGTCCCCACCCCTCCGCTTCAGGCGGCCAAGAAGAAGCCGGCTCCGAAACCGCGCTTTGATTCACCGGACATTCCATTTCGCATGGCGCCCATGCCCGCGACCAGCCGCAGCATCGCGGTTTCGCTGAGCAGCAACCTGCACCTCGCGTTCGACACGGAGTTGTGCAGAACCCATACGGTCTGGCAGGGCAAGGGCCTTCATCTGCTGGGCCCGCAATACTCAATGGCCAAGCGCCCGTTCATTTCCACCAATGACGCACCGGTTGTGTGGACCATGCCACCCATGCCTACCTGGTCGGCCGATGAGCCCGGAAACGGCAATGAGAAGCGGCTGCAAGCCAGATATCGTGCGGTGAGTTCCAAGGGCGGCTTCACCACGTTCATGTACAACCTCGAAGTGGGTGGTGAAACGGTCAACGTCCATGAAACTCCCCAACACCTGCGCCTGGATGACATGGATTTCGTGGTGCGCCGCATCTCCGTCAGCAAGTATGCGAAGGACCTTTGGTTTGCGGCCCAGTCGGAGTTTGGTCGAATCTCACAGATTCCCGGACCGGCAAATGGCTTTCTCACCACGCGCAAGGAGAAACCCATTCTGGTGACCTTTGTGAAAGCCAGCCGCAAGTCGGTGATCGTTAGCGACGTGAACGGCGGCGTGGAGTACGACGAGTTGGTTTACACCGAGCAGGGTGCTGAGAAGGGCCATCGGTCCATCAAGCGATCCGGGCGACTGGGCACGGGTTGGATCAAGGTGCCACCCCACAACGGACCGCTCGTGTTCGAAGTCATCACCTACGCCCGGCCGGAAGGCTCCGGCAAGATGCGCCTGGATCCCAAGTTGCTGTTTGCGGCGATCGACCGGCCGAACATGAAGTCCCCGGTCACCAGGATCAAAGACCGCCCGACGGCAAAACCCGAGCCCCTTCCCGCTTCGCCCATACCCAGCATGAGCATGGCATCCACACGTTCCTATCGGGTGGAGGCGTTCCCGATTCCCAAAGAAACTGAGATGTTGGTCACTGGAATGGATTTCATGGAGAACGGCGATCTGGTCGTCTGCACCTGGATTGGCGATGTCTACATCATCAAGAACGCCACCAAGAAGGTGCAGGCTGCACGCTATCTGAAATACGCCACCGGTCTCTGTGAACCCATGGGTGTGGCGGTGCGCGAAGGAGAGATTTACGTCGGTCTTAAGAACGAACTCGCCAAGCTGACGGACACGGACAACAACGGCACTGCGGATCTCATCGAACGCGTTCACGCCGGCTGGACCTACACCGGACATTACAACGCGTTTTCGTACGGGCCCGTCCTCGACAAGAACAACGACTTCGTACTCGCAAACGCCGGACACAGCGCGCATTGGAACACCAAGTACGCGGGGTGGGGATTCCGAATCGCGGCCGATGGTTCGAAGCTAACACCGATCTGCAGCGGATTCCGCGAACCCAATGGCATCGGAGTATTCGGTCCCGATCGCGATGTCTTCATCACGGACAATCAAGGTGCGTGGGTCGGGGCCTGCCGGATGGACCACGTCGCGCCCGGCAAGTTCCACGGTCACCCGAGCGGCTGGCCATCGAAGGAAGCTGAGTATGGCAAGCACACGAAGATGGACCCGCCTGCAATTTGGTTTCCCTACAAACTCGCCCGCTCAACGACCGGCCTGGCCGAGATCACCAGCGATGAGTTCGGACCCTTTAAGGGGCAGCTGATGGTGGGCGATTTTCAAAACGCCATCGTGACGCGCGTTCAACTGGAAAAAGTGAACGGCGATTACCAGGGTGCCGTATGGCCTTTTCTCAAACGTTTCCAGTCCGGTGTGAACCGCCTCGCATTCGGTCCGGACGGAAAGCTTTACGTCGGCGGTTGTCAGCGCACCTGGGCATCCATTGCCGTTCGTCCCTTTGCGTTGGAGCGGGTTTCATTCACCGGCCACCTGCCATTCGAAGTTCAGGAAGTGCACGTGAAGACCGATGGATTCGAACTTACCTTCACCAAGCCGGTCGATCCGGAAACCGCCGGTGATCCCGAGAGCTATGACGTCCTCCAATACAACTACAAGTATCATGCGAGCTACGGTTCGCCGGAGTTCGATCACGACGGCAAGAAGGACAGCGCAACGTCGATCGACGTGACGGCTGCCGAAGTGGCCCAAGGGAACAAGAGCGTCCGCCTCCGCGTGAAGGGCTGGAAGACCGGCTATGTGACGATGGTGCGCAGCCTGGACGTGCGCAGTCGCCGGGATGAGAAGCTGGAGAACAACACCTTCTGGTACACGCTCAACGCATTGCCCGAAGGCTGAGCGTTCAAGCGTCTCCCAAAGCTGCGCTCACCGAATCCGCAAGTTCATCTGCCATGAAGGGTTTTTGAAGCAACCCTGAGACATTCAGTCCGCCGAATCGGCCCATCACGGAATCCCCCTGATAACCGGTCATCAGAACGATTGGCACGGAAGGGTCATGCAGACGGATCTCGCGACTCAGCGCCTCGCCATCCAGTTTCGGAAGCTTGAGGTCCACGGCAACAGATCGATCCGATGGCGGTGTTCGCGGCAGCGGGCGAGCCCCTGTTTTCCATCGTTCGCTTGAATCACCTCATGCTTGTGATGATTCAGTATCAGCGACATCGTCGTCACCATGCTCGACGGCACGAAGGCCACCGGCTGCGTCATGAACCGCAGTGGCGACGCGATGCGCCTGAACACGAACGTGTTCAATCCGGACGAGACCATTCTCGCCACGTTCTCTCTGGAGACGATCCCAGGAGCGCAATGTTCGGCCAGTAGCGGAGTTCCGATTGTCATGGGCAGCCGGCGCCGAACGAAGAATGAATGAGATCAGAGACAGCACTGCGCGTGCGAACAAAGTTCTAAACTTTCCGGAGGGCACTTTGCTTTACTCGGAGATTGATCGGCGCGATTGAACAACTCGTTCGCGATGTTGACGAATAGTGCATGTGCAAACCATTGCTTCGCCTGAAAAGCCACGTTGTTGAACCCATCCCATTTTCCCTTCCCCCGTCTCGCCCTCGTCTTTAAGGTCCGCCTTTCCTGCGCATCGCGAAGTCCTTGGCACACAATCGGCCACGTCGCGCGGACAGCTTGAGAATCGGTCATGGAACCGCCAGTCAATCCATACGCGGCAATGCCTTTCCACTTCTGGACGGCGACGTTTTTCGTCTTCGGCACGGTGGTGGGCAGCTTCCTGAACGTGTGCATTTACCGCATGCCGCGTGAACTGAGCATCGTTTCCCCCCCGTCGCATTGCCCCGGCTGCGAGTATCGCATTCCCTGGTATCAGAACATCCCCATCCTCACCTGGCTCATGCTGGCGGGACGCTGCGCGAATTGCCGGACGGGGATTTCGCCTCGATACCTGCTGGTTGAACTGCTGACCGGTTGCATGTTTGCGGGGTGCTGGATCGGCCTGGGCGAACAATCGGTGCCCGTGAGCATCGTTGCGTGCATTTTCATCGCCGGTCTGCTGGCCGCGACTTTCATTGATTTCGAACACTTCATCATTCCGAACGAAATCACCTACGGCGGCATGGTTGTGGGGGTGATTGCCTCGGCGGCCGTGCCGGCGCTGCACGACGTTACGAATCGGGCAACTGCGATGAAGGAGAGCATGATCGGTGTCGTGGTCGGTGCGGTGGTGGTTCTGGTCGTCCTGCAGTTTGGGAAGATTCTCTTCGGCCGCTTCGAGGTCCGACTGGGCAAGGGCGAGAAGATGACGTTCACCGAAACGGAACTGCACCTGCCGGAGAACGTGATTCCCCTCGGCGAGATTTTTACCCGCAAGAGCGACTACATTCGATTCCATGCCCGGCGTCTCGAACTGGTCGATCGTTGCCATTGGGACACGGATGTGGAGCTCTGCCCGGGCGCGCTGCGGATCGGCAATGACACGATGCCCCCCGAATCCGTTGACTTCATGCAGGCCGAAACGGATCGGGTGGTCTTGCCGCGTGAAGCCATGGGTTTTGGCGACGTGAAATTCATGGCCGCGATTGGCGCGTTCCTTGGTTGGAAAGCCGTGCTCTTCTCCCTGACCCTGAGTTCGCTCGTCGGTTCGTTCGTGGGCGTGTCGTTGATCATCCTCGGCAAGCGCGAGTGGTCGAGCAAGCTGCCCTACGGCCCATACATCGCCCTGGCCGCGCTGGTGTGGCTGTTCATGCACGAGGAAATGGTTGCACGCCTCGGCTGGTAGTCTTCACGTTTGGCGTATGCGCATCCTGTTGCTCATCGCCACTTTCATCTCGACGATTGCCCGGGGGGGCATTCCGCAAACCGTTTCTGAAATCAGCAAGGACTTCGATCCCCGCGCGGATGACCTGGAGACGGAGGTCATTCGCGAGTGGACCGAGGAGAGTATCAAGTTTCGGGTCGTTCGGTATCTGGTGGGAACTTTCAGGGGAGCAAAGTCACGGGTTGCGGCTTTTCACGCCTATCCCTTGAACGCGGAGGAAAAACTGCCGGGGGTGCTGCACATGCATGGTGGTGGACAGCGCGCGTCGCTATCACAGGTAAAGTATTACGCATCGCGCGGATACTCGAGTTTGTCGATCAATTGGGGCGGGCGAGAAATGGAGCGAACCAAGACGGGTGATCTGAACACCGATTGGGGCACGGTGGATCCAACGCAGAAGAACGTACCGGGGTATTTCAATCTGCTGCCGGGAGAAAAGTTTGCGAATACGATTGAGTCACCCCGGAATTGCAACTGGTATCTGCTGACCTTGGCCGGGCGGCGCGGCATCACTTTTCTCGAGCGCCAACCCGAAGTGGACGCGAATCGCATCGGGATTCAAGGACACTCGATGGGTGGCAACCTCACGATCTATGTGGCAGGAACGGATTCGCGAGTGAAGGCGGCTTCGCCATCGGTTGGTGGCAGTGGATTCCGCACCCAATCCCGGAACGGACTGCCTCCACAGATCCGAAAGGTGACGGGCTCGCGTGAACTCTTCGATCGGACAATGGGTTATGAGAATTACGCGCCATTGATCACTGCTCCAGTCCTGCATCTCGGCGCCTGCAATGATTTCCACGGGCAAATGGACGACACCTACGCGACCGGCGAATTGATCCCCAATCAAAACGCTGTGCGTTATTCCTTCGCGCCGCACCACAACCACCGATTTTTTCCTGAGCAACAGATCGCGCGGCCGCTGTGGTTCGATCAACACTTGAAAGGTTCCTTCCGCCTGCCTGCCACGCCCGAGCTTCACCTGAGCCTGGAGACCGATACCGTTCCGCGCGTGATCCTGCGTCCGGACCGTTCCATTCCAATCAGCCGCGTCCATATCTATTATTCAATCGATGTAGATGCACGTTCACGTTTCTGGCGTCGCGCGGAACTGGAGAGCGACGGCAAATCCTGGACCGCGATCCTGCCCATCATGAACGCGGACCACCATCTCTTTGCATTTGCCAACGTCTATTACCGACTCGCCAAACCTGAGTTCCTGCCACGCAATTCATCGATTGATGAGGTGTGCCTCAGTTCGAAGTTCTGGTCGGTGGCGCCGAAGGAACTGAAAGAAAGACGGACGCTCACCACGGATCAACCAACGCGCATCATCGATGACTTCAAACACGGTTGGCACGACTGGTATCCGATCAACGCCGGTCACAAACCGCTGTGGCAGTATTGGACTCGCAAGGTGACCGATCCAAAGTGGCGCGGACCTGAAGGCGCGAAACTCGCCCTCACATTGAAGATGCCGGATACGAACGAGCTCATCGTCGTGCTGAAGGAAAACACCTGGCGAAACTATCGTGGGAAGGCGGAGACTTACATAGCACTCAAGGAGATCCATGGCGAACCTGAGCAACAGACCGTGTTGTTCGATTTGGCGGAGTTCAAATCTTCCAAAGGCAAATCACCGAAAGACTGGACGCAATTAGATGAGCTTGGGTTGTGTGCGAAGTACGAACTCAGGCCGCGAGGTGGTGAACGAAAATCGTTCGGGGACGGGAAATGGAAAGGGGACCTGCCGAAGTTTGTCCGGCTGGAGTGGAAGTGATTCGCAGCTCAAGCAACCTACCTTGTTGTGAATCGTAGCTCAATCGGCGCCTGAGATCTCCCCACGATCGATCGAACTACCTTACGCTTGTCAGTAAACGCGCGGCCTCCTTGGTGTTTCCCTGAAACAACGCCGCGGAAGCCAACTCGAGTTTGGCGGTAACGGATTCGTTCCGAGCGTGCTTTTTCCTTAACTCATACAGTCTCACCGGCAGTTTCAAATCATCGGGCCGGTATTTCACGCGTTCATGTTTCTGAATCTCCGCCAGGTATCGATAACCGGAACGCCGGGTGGGCTCGATGACAGTGCCTTCACCGTAGTCGTTCCAGGTAGCAACCTGGATGAACGCGCAACCGCTTCGCTCCGCCGTGTCGAGAGTTTCTGAAAAAGTCTTTCCGTCGCGTTCGGAGATGAAGCCGTAACTGTCGTGCAGCCCGGCCTGTTCATAGATGTCGCGGAAGCCGGGAAAGACCGCGCCGGCAATCGTTTCGTCTTTCGTGCGCGCGTAGAGGCGTCGGAGATAACCATGCCGGGACGCAACCGAGATGTCCTTGCCTCCTGTGACCGGCGGCCAGCCAAAGGCGCCGGACATGTCGTATTTGCCAGACAGATGCGGAAGACCAAGAATTACGGGGTTTGCGCCCATGCCACGCATCACCTGCTTCCACTGCCCCGGCGAATAATGCTGCGGTCCGAACACGAGCAACGCCGGACGATTGTTCACACGAAAATACGCAGGATCCTTCAACCAGTTCTGCGACAGCCATCCCATCACCTCTTTGCCGTGCGCCACACCGTCGCTTGCCGGCAACGCCTTGCCTTCAATCATGTGGTTCACAGTTTGATCTTCGTAACAGATGGCGAACTGAAGTCCGGCTCTCTTGATGAAGCGTATAAGGTGCTTCGTATTGCGATGGATGGTTCCGTAGTCGCGGAAGTCTTTTATTCCGTACCAATCGACGATCACACCGTCGAGCCCGCCCAGCTTCATCAGCAGGACGTGACACTCCAAGGCGTGTGGATCATTGGAATCGTAGGGGCCGATGAGCGGATAGTCGTGCGCAGCGATCTCGCGCTTTTCGGTGTTGTCGATCTTATCCGGATCGTAGCGGTTCATGGTCCAGTGCCATCCCCAATGCCCGCTCACGGGCTTGGAGTCGTACCAGGGCATGTAGTGCGCGAAGATGGGTTTGCGATCGGCTGCCGAGCGTGCGTTGGGAACGCAGACCAATGTAAGCAGCACGAGGATGATGATTCTGATAGGTTGCATCAGGGCGTGAATTCTGCCCCGCGAGTCGATCGCTGCTCAATTCGATTCGCTTGCCGTCTTGACGGCTAACCCGGGCGGGGGTCGAATGGCTGGAGATGCCCCTTGCCCGCAATCTGTTGCTCTATCTGCTCGCGACCCTCATCGCGCCAACGGTGATCGCGGTGGATTTCGAGCGGGACGTGGCACCGATCTTCATCACGAGGTGTTTGGAATGTCATCAAGGTAGTGAACCTTCCGGCGGGCTGCTGCTGACATCCGAGGCCGGTCTTTCCAAGGGCGGCAAATCAGGGGACGCCATTCGCGAAAAACTCCTTGAGAGAGTGCGCGCCGGTGAAATGCCTCCAGAAAAACAAGGACGTTCGCAGCGACTCCCGGCGAAAGAAATCGCGGTCCTGGAACGGTGGATCGAAGCCGGTGCGAATTGGCCGGACCAGAGAACGCTGGACTGGTTTGAACGAACGACGCGTTATCGCGCCGGAAGGGATTGGTGGTCATTGCAACCCATCAAACGACCGGAGGCGCCAAGCGTGAAGATCTCCGGCAATGCGGTCCATCCGATCGACGCGTTCGTAATGAACAAGTTGCAGCAAGCCGGAATGAAGCCCGCGCCGCGCGCGAACAAACGGGTGCTGCTCCGCCGTCTTCATTACAGTCTGACCGGACTTTCACCCACGCGCGAACAGCTGGATCAGTTCGTTGCCGACGATTCGCCCAAGGCCTGGGAGAACGCAATCGAAGAGCTTCTGGCATCGCCTCACTACGGCGAACGCTGGGCGCGTTACTGGCTGGACATTGCACGCTTCGCGGAGACCAGCGGATACGAGCGCGACCAGGAAAAGCCATACGCCTGGCGCTATCGGGATTGGGTGGTGAAGGCCTTCAACGATGACATGCCGTTCCGTCGTTTCATCCTTGAGCAACTCGCTGGCGATGAGATCGATGCGCGTAGCGAGCAATCGGTCGTTGCGACCGGTTTTCTGCGACTGGGTGCGTGGAATGATGAACCGAACATTCCCGCGGACTATGAATACGATCGCTTGGAAGACATCGTGCACACGACCTCGTCGGCTTTTCTCGGGCTGACCGTGAAGTGCGCGCGATGTCATAATCACAAGTTTGATCCGATCCTGCAGGAGGACTATTACCGCATGGGGTCGGCATTCTGGCCCGGACCGATTGCAGCACGGAGCGGCGGGTTGCTTGGTGGTCCCACCACAAATGAATTGGGCTACGACAAGGTGCTTGGCTGGACGGACATCTCCGCGAAGCCACGTCCGCTGCATCTCCTGAAGAACGGCGAACGGCTTCATCCGCGCAAGCAAGTTGCTCCTGCGTCGCTGTCCTCGATTCCCAGCCTCGAACGCAGGTTTGATCCACCACCGGATGGTGCCAAGACAACTGGACGGCGACTTCAGTTGGCAAAGTGGATTGCGGATCCAGACAATCCACTCACAGCCCGCGTGCTGGTGAACCGCATCTGGCAGCATCACTTCGGAAGGGCGATCGTTCGTACGCCCAATAACTTTGGATTTCTGGCTGATCCGCCGACGCATCCCGATTTGCTCGACTGGCTGGCCGCTGAGTTCTTGTCGAGCGGTGGCAGCATCAAACATTTGCATCGGCTGATTCTCCGTTCGGAAACCTGGCGGCAGTCATCGCTACACCCACAGCGCGAGGAATACTCCGTTCGGGATTCCGGAAACCGGCTTTGGTGGCGGGCGGAGCGGAGACGACTGGATGCGGAGGCCCTGCGCGATTCGATGTTGCAGGCCACCGCGGAATTGGATCTGACATTGGGAGGACCCAGCTTCAAGCCGACGATCAGCCCTGAGGCGTTGGAAGGCCTGTCGCGGAAGTCCAGCGCGTGGAAGGCATCGCCGGTGGAGAAGCAGAACCGTCGCAGTCTCTACATCTACATGAAGCGCGGTTTACTCCCGCCGATGATGACGACCTTCGATTTGTGCGACACGACCTTGTCCTGCGGGGAGCGCGATGTGACCACGGTTCCGACACAGGCGCTGGCGTTGTTGAACAATGCGTTCGTGCATCGGCGCAGCGAATACCTCGCGGGGAAGTTGACGGATGACTTCGCAACAGCCGAGGAACGAATCGAACAGGCCTGGACAAGCATCCTGAAACGAGAACCGAAGCGAGATGAACTGCTTTTGGCCCATCGCCACCTGAATGTTCAGCGGGATGCGTTCGATCGACAAGCGGGTGTGGATGCTCTCGCGCCGAAAATGAGCATGCATCTGCGGGCGGACCAAGCGAAGACACGACGCAATGAAGGCCAGGTCGAGTCGATCACCGATATTTCCGGCAATGGGCGTCATGCCTTCCAGAAACGTGAAGACCGGCAACCCGTCCTGAACCCGAATGGTTTTGGCGGCCGGCCGACGATCGAATTCAGCAAGCGGGATTACCTCGATGTCAACGGCTCGCCGATGAAGGGCCAGTATGCGACAATTATCTGTGTCGCAAACGATCATGGCCCGCCGGGGCATCGGGAGATCATCTCGAACTGGCGACGAGGGGAGAATGTGGGCAGTTCGGTCTTCCTCGGGTTAACTGCGGAGAACACGGTTCGCTTTTGTGATGTGTTCAACAAGGCGGGTACGATTCCCAACCGCGATCGGCCGTTCATCCTGACCGCGGTCAATGGAGAGCACCTGGCCGCCGTGTACCACAACGGTCGTCTGTTGAAATCGCAATCGAATCCATTACGCACCCGCAAATTGGACACGCCCTGGGTGATCGGCCAGCAGGGCAACATCAATGGTGAGTTCTGGCAGGGTGGGATTGCAGAGATTCGCGTTTATGATGGCGCGCTCGATCGGCACGAACGTCGCACGGTCGAACGCGAACTTGCCGAGCGGTATGAAATCGAACTTCCCGATGCGCATTCCGGCAAAAAACGAAGCAGCGAATTCCTGGCCCTGGCTTCCCTCTGCCACGTCCTGTTGAACTCCAATGAATTCATCTTCATCGACTGAAACATGAACAATTCGAAATCAATGTTTCCCTGCGGACGATCGCGTCGGCGCGAGTTTGTCTGGGAGATGGGTGGTGGCTTCACAGGACTCGCGCTGGCCAGTCTGCTGGCGGGCGATCGTTTCTTCAGCGGGCGCGCCAGGGCTTCTACCAGCAATCCGCTGAATCCACGCGCCACCCAGCTGAAGACCAAGGCGAAGTCCTGCATCTTCCTGATGATGAACGGCGCGCCCTCGCAGGTGGATCTGTTCGACCACAAACCGGAGTTGGAGAACTACTCCGGCAAACAACTCCCGGCCGACAAGGAATACATCAACTCCGGCAATCGCAAGGTCGGCTATCTCACCCCAGCTTGGCGGAAGTTCCGCCCCGGCGGCCAAAGCGGTTTGATGATCTCGGATTACTTCCCGATGGTCCGCAACCATGCGGACAAACTTTGTGTGTTGAATTCCTGTCATACAGACAGCCACGCACATGGTTCCGCGCTGGTGGCGATGAACACAGGCAAAACGCTCATCGGCCGTCCGTCGCTTGGAAGCTGGGCGGTTTATGGGCTCGGAACGGAAAACGAAAACCTGCCCGGCTACGTGACCATCCTGGACAAACGAGGCGGGCCCATCAGCGGCCAACCCAATTGGTCCAGTGGATTCATGCCTGCGACTTATGCCGGAACCTTGTTTCGACCGGTTGGCGATCCGATCCTCGATCTGAAAGGCCCGCGGCATCTGAGCCGGCAGGCACAGCGCCAGCAACTCGATCTTCTGGCCGAGCTGAATCAGCGCCACCTGAGTGCCCGTCCCGGCGCTGCGGATCTGGCGTCGCGAATCAGCAGTTACGAGCTCGCCTATCGGATGCAGTCCGCCACCCCCGAGGCAGTGGACCTGGCACAGGAATCTCGCCAGACCCTCGATCTCTACGGTATCGGCAAACAACCCACGGACGAATACGGACGCAACTGCCTGATCGCTCGTCGACTTGTCGAACGTGGAGTGCGCTTCATACAGTTGTATTCCGGTGGCGGGCACTTGGAAGAGACCTGGGATGCCCATGCGGGGATTGAATCCAATCACGGCCGGCACGGTGCCGAGGTGGACCAGCCCATCTCCGCGCTGCTTACTGATCTGGAACAACGTGGCCTTCTGGAAGAAACCCTCGTGGTCTGGGGTGGCGAGTTCGGGCGCATGCCATTCAGCGAAGGCAAAAACGCCCCCGGCCGTAACCACAATCCGTACGGATTCTCGATGTGGCTCGCCGGTGGCGGGGTGAAGGGCGGGATAAAATATGGTGAGACCGACGAGTTCGGCTTCGAATCCATGACCAACAAGGTTCATCTCCACGACCTGCACGCCACAATTCTCCACCTGATGGGACTCGATCACGAAACGCTTACCTATTTCCATCAGGGACGGGACGAGAGCCTGACCGATGTCGGAGGAAACGTGATCGGGGACGTGTTGGCGTGAGCGCGTCTCGCGGGCAGCAATTGTTTTACATTCTATTTCGAAACTTTTCCCCATCCCTGCGCATCTAAGGGATCGTATGCCTACGTATTTTCGCGTATTTGACCAAGCCTAACTTCAGGAGACACTCGTGACCGTCCACAACTGCGACCATCGCGGTCGTATGTGGAAGAGAACTCGAGCGCTGAGATTCCCGGCTACAAGGTGTCTAGGGCTTTGTAACTCTTTAATCTTGAACGACTAAGAACCGCTGAACTAGCCTCCATCCGCCATGCATAAAGGGGAAAATCCATGGTTGAACGCAATAATCCTTGGGTTTTTGTGCTCGGCCACGATCACTGTGCAAGCCGCCACAGTTGGTCCGGTGGCGCATTGGCGCTTTGACGAGGGAGTGCAGCAGAGAACGGCAGTCGACTCGATCGGGGGCGCACCGGGAACGCTGGTTGGCAGTTCGGCCTTCACCGCAGGCGGGGTGTCCGGAAACTCGCTTTCGCTGATCGCAGTTGGAAATGCCGCGGTGGACTTCGGACAGATTTTTCCGTTCACCAACGCAAACTTTTCCATCTCGTTGTGGGTGAAGACCTCTGCGGGAGAAACTCAGCAGAACATGACGATTCTTTCCCGGAATCGTCCGAATTCAGCGGATGGCTACGCGTTGCAGGTCAGCTCGGACGCACAGGGGATTACGCCGGGGACGGTCGCCTTTCATGTCGGCGGAGCGGGAGTGATTTCCAGCGGTGTGACACCCATCTCAGTCACGCCCATTACGGATGGAAACTGGCATCACGTGGTCGTGACGCATCAAAACGGCGGATCCAAGAAGATCTACGTGGATGGACTCCCGCTGGAAGACACCAAGCCGGTTGAGCCCTTTATCGACCTGAGCAATCCCCTGGTGGTCGGAGCACGCCACGATGGAACGGGCTACACGGAATTCTTCAATGGTGAGATTGACGATCTCCAACTCTACGATCGTGCCTTGCAGGAAACGGAGATCGCGCATCTGTTCAGCAATCCCGGTCAGATCTCTGTCAGTCCGCAGTTGACCAGCCTGAGTGGAACGGTGCGCGATGCCGTCACCGGCCTCGTCCTCCCGAATGTCCTGGTGTCCGTTTTGGGCGAGACAGGGCTCTCGGATCTCTCGGGGAATTACCAGATATCGAACCTCAATCCGAGACCATCGGTGGTCCAGGCGTCGCGGATGGGATACGCGTCCATTTCCAACCAGATCTCGCTGAGCACCCAGCCCATCAACAATCTTTCCTTCGCGATGTCGCCGACGATCGACAACGACAATTCCATGCGGACCGTGCTCACGTGGGGACAGCTGCCATTCGATCTGGACAGTCATTTGCTGACGCCCGTCATCAGCAACTTCACTCATCACATCGCCTTCTACAATCGCGGCAGCCTGACCACCACGCCATTTGCGAACCTGGATGTTGAAGACGCTTCCAGCTTTGGCCCGGAGACCATTACCATTACGAACCTGTTTCCCGGGGCCTATCATTATTACGTGCACAATTTGAGTGGCTTCCCAAGCCTGACCAATTCATCGGCCGAGGTCCGTATATTCACATCCGCCGGAGAAGTGTTGTCGCGCGGTGTGCCGACTGCGCCCGATGGGGCGTATTGGTATGTTGCCCGTGTCGACGGTGCATCAAAGACGCTCACGATCGTGGATCAGATGACCACGACCGAACCGCAGACCAATGCTGCTCCGTATTTTACCTTCGTCTCAGGAGGCCAAACGGTTTTCGAGGGTGTGAACGTCACACTCACAGCAATGGCGGAAGGCGCGCCAACGATCACGTATAACTGGTTCCGCGATGGCGTTTCCATCCCGAACCAGAATGGGAGCAATCTCGTGATCACCAACGTGCAGTTGGAGGATGCGGGAATATATTTCGCGACCGCCTCGAATACCGAGGGTTCCGGCCGGACTCTTCCCGTATCGCTGAACGTGGTGACGCCCCAGCCGATCATCACCTTGCAACCGCAGAGCCAGATTGCGCCGGAAGGCGGGACGACGTCGTTCACAGTTGCAGCGGTGGGAGAGGCGCCGTTGTTGTATCAATGGCGCAAAGCCGGATTGAACATCCCGGGAGCGACTTCGCCGATCCTGACACTGACGAACATCGCCGCAGCGGATGAAACGGCATACACTGTTGTCGTTTTCAACTCGCATGGTTTTGCATTGAGCGAGACAGCCTTCCTCGCGGTGAACACCGGTCCGCGTTTCATTACTCATCCCGTGGGATTGACCGTGAACGCGGGTGATGCCTTTTCACTGAACGTCCAGAACTTCGGTCTACAACCGTTCTTCTATCAGTGGCAGTTGAACGGAGTTCCGATTCCCGGCGCGAGCGATCCGACCTATCGCGTGGATGTTTCACATTTCACCAATCAGGGCACGTACTCTGTCGTGGTGACCAATGCCATAGGCACGTCCGTCAGTTCCAACGCATTGGTCAGTGTGAACTCGGCACCTGTCATCCTCAGACAACCGCTAGGACATCAGATCAGCGCGGGCGGTTCGGCGGCGCTCGATGTGCATGTGGCTGGCTCCGCGCCGGTGCAGGTTCAATGGACGCGTGATGGCACCAACCTGCCCGGGCAGACGAACATGAATCTCGTGTTTCCTAGCGCGCAACTGTTCGACAATGGATTCTATGGGGTGTGGGCTTCGAACAACTTCGGCAGTGTGACCAGCAGCTTGGCGCGTCTGCATGTGCTCGGTGCGAATTCATACGTGCCCTGGACCTCCGGACTGGGGGGGCTTGGTGCGGACGAAGCCCGCTCGGTTGCCATCGCTCCCGACGGCAGTATCTATGTCGTCGGACACTTCAACCTCGTCGGGCATTTTGAAACGAACAGCCTGACCAGTGCCGGGCTCGAAGACGCCTTCCTCGCAAAACTGAATACCTCCGGCCAGATTCAGTGGATCCGTCAGATTGGCGGGACGGGATCAGATTTTGCCAATGATGTGGCGGTCGATACCAACGGCAATCCGGTGATCGTCGGATCGTTCTCGGGCACGATCAGCGGTGCGATCAATCTCACCAACCACAATCCTTCTTCCTTCACCGACATCTACGTGGCGAAGTTTGACACGAACGGAACGACGCTTTGGGCGCGGCATGAAGGTGCGGTGTTTGCAAACGATCTCGGGCGAAGCGTGTCCGTCACGGCAGCCGGGGATGTCTATATCTGTGGGTCTTCTTTCCAGACCACCTTTGGAACTACTGTGATCACCAACACCGGACGCATCCTGCTCGTCAAGTATGGCAGCGATGGCACACGCATCTGGGCGCGCAAACTGGGAGACAATCCCGGTCACGCCAACGACGTGGCGCACGCTGTCGCTACAGACAACCTTGGGAACGTGGTCATTGCCGGGGTGTTCCAGAGCACCAGCATTGGTCTGGCCAATGTGATCACCAATCAAGGTGGGATTGACGGCTTCGTCGCCAAATACAACACCTCGGGCACGCTCATGTGGAACCAAAGCCTGGGAGGACCGGGCAACGAAGCCGCACTCAACTTGGCATTGGACGCGTCGGGCAACATTTTTGTTGGGGGTGAGTTCAATTCGATCTTGAGCGCGGGTGCCCTGCAATTGACGAGATCCGCCAATTCTGTGCAGGACGGTTTTGTCGCGCGCCTGGATGCCAACGGGAACGCCGTCTGGCTGCAGGCTATCGGTGGTGGTTCTGTTGCCTCGGTACGCGGGGTAACCATCGGCCCGGCCGGAAATGTATTCCTCACCGGCTACTTTGCCGGGGACGCCACCATTGGGGTCGCAACGTTTTCCAGCATCAAGAACACCCTCGATCTATTCGTCTTGGAACTGCAACCCGATGGGCAGGTGAGGAACTTCCAGCAGGCCGGAGGCGAATCTTCCGGTGGCGACATTGGCAATGCCATCGCGCTCAGCGCGGTTGGAGATCAGACAGTGGCCGGTTCCTTCACTGGCGAAGTCGTCGTGGGCAGTCATTCCGCGCAAAGTGCGGGGGGAACGGACGTCTTCATCAGCAGATACGCGGGCATCCCGTCCACCCCGCTGAGCCTGAGTTTTACGCTGAACCCGCCCAACGTCATCTTCTCCTGGCCGGTGGAACATTCCGGTTACATCGTGCAGGAGAAGATCAATGCGCTGATTGGCGTGCCGTGGCAGGACCGGAACGTGCCCCTCGTCATCACCAACGGCCGGTATTACATGACCAACTCGCTTTCGACCAACCTTCAGTTCTTCCGCCTCCGTCGCCCATGACCGAAGACCATTGATGCGAAGCGGGTCGTTTTTCCCCACACCTTCAACCCGCTTTCACCGATCGCAGTGTGATCGCGTCAGCCGTAGCTGGACCATCGCTTCTGAAGCACGAATGTTTCTCTTGCCAAAAAGGTTGGCCTACGTATTTTGTCCGGCTCAATTTTGCATATGTTTTTCGGGAATCTGATGATTTTACTGGCCATGGCCGGTCCCGCGCAAAAGGGCGCGGAAGCACCTCCTGTCTGGATGAACATGGTGCCCTTGCTGGTGATGATCTTTGTCTTCTGGTTCATCCTCCTGCGTCCGCAGATGAAGCAGGAACGCCAGCGCGAAGAGATGCGCAAGACCCTCTCCAAGGGCGATCACGTGTACACCAACGGGGGGATCGTTGGGACCGTCATTTCGGTCAAGGACGATACCGTGATGATCCGCTCGGATGAAACCAAGCTTGAGGTGCTCAAGGCGAGCGTGACCCAGAAGAAGACCTGAGCCGGCAACTGTTTTCCAGAGGGAAGTTTTTCAATGAAGCGAAACAATACGTTCAGAACATTCGCGGTCCTGTTTGTGATTGCGTGGGCCTTTTATGAGATGACCCCGATGAAGGATCGCAGCGTGATCGAGGTCTTTCAGGAGAGGGCGCTGAAGCGGGATGAAGCCTTCAACGGCATGGTCTCGGTGGCCACCAACAATTTTGCCGCGGACACCAATGTTCCACCGCGCGAATACCGTGCCCTGATGTCGGCCGTCGGCACGAATCAACTCACCAACTACTTCAACTTCAGCGTCAAAGGCGAACGCGATCCGAACCAGGCCATCTTGAGCCGCCTCCAAAAAGAATCGCGCGGCCGCTTTCGCAAGGGACTGGACTTGCAGGGCGGCTCTTCGTTCATCGTCGGATTGGACAGCAATACGGTGGCGCGCGTTGCGGATACGGCCGCCTTGCAGGATCAGGCGATTTCCGTGCTTCGGGCGCGTGTCGACAAGTTTGGCGTGGCCGAACCGATCATCCGCGCAGAAGGCAAGGATCGCATCATCATCCAGATGCCCGGTCTCAGCAGCGGTGAGCGCAAGCAGGTGATTGACACGCTGACCCAGCCCGCTTTCTTGGAGTTTCGGATGGTGCACGCGGAGAACGATGACCTGGTGGCCCAGGATCTCATGGCTCCCGGCTATGAGATGATGGAGCTGTCACGCAAGAACGACAAAGGAGAACGCTTTGTCGAACGTCTGCTGGTGAAACGGAAGGCCGAACTCACGGGCAAGTACATCACCCAGGCGTTCGTGGACCGTGACATCGTCACCATGCAGCCGCGCATCGCCTTCAACTGGGATTCAGAGGGCGCGTTGATTTTTGCCGGCCTTACCCGGGAGAATATCGGCAACCGACTGGCCATTGTTCTGGATGGTGAGGTGAAGTCCGCCCCGGTGATTGAAGGCGAGATCAAGGGAAGTGGTGTCATCAACGGTGACTTTACCTACAAGGAAGCCAGCGAACTCGCGCAGGTGCTCGAAAACCCGCTGGAGACTCCAGTGAGCCTGCTTGATATTGAGGAAGTCGATCCGACCCTCGGAAAGGCTTCCATCAGCAGCGGACAGAATGCAGCGCTCCTCGGAATCGTCGCGGTTGCGATATTCATGTTGTGTTACTATATCGTGCCCGGATTCCTCGCCAACGTCGCCCTGGCGCTGAACCTTGTGATCCTGCTCGGGGTCATGTGCTCGCTTGAGGCCACCTTCACGCTGCCGGGCATCGCCGGTATCGTGCTGACGATCGGTATGGCGGTGGATGCGAACGTCCTGATCTACGAACGTATCCGTGAGGAACTCAGGGTCGGCAAATCTCTGCGAGGGGCATTGAACTCCGGCTATGACAAGGCCTGGGGAACGATCTTCGACTCCAACGTCACAACCCTTATTGTCTCGATAATTCTGATCTACCTCGGCACGGGGCCGGTCAAGGGCTTCGGCGTCACGCTGACCATCGGCATCTGTGCGTCGATGTTCACCGCCCTGGTGGTCACACGCCTGTTGTTCGATTTTCTGGTGGAAAGGGGAATCGTCAAGGACGTCAAGATGCTCTCGGTCGTTTCCGATACGAAGATCGAGTTCCTGAACTTTGCGAAACCGGCTGCAATTGCTTCCTGTGTCATTCTCTTCCTCGGTGTCGGACTCGGCATCGGCGTGAAAGGCAAGTCCGCGCTTGGTGTTGATTTCGTCGGCGGTGATGCTCTGACGTACTCGTTTGCCAAGTCGGCGGACGACGGTGAAATCCGCGAGGCAATTGCCGCGGTGAACTACACCGACGCTGGGAAGGAAATGACCGTCGGCTCGGACGTGACGGTGCAGTATCAGCAGAATCTTGGTGATGTCGGTGGGGAACGCCTGCGTATCACCGCTCCGGCAGGGGCTGGCGATGCCATCACAAGCGCCCTGCAGTCCGCCTTTGCCGATTCAGAGTTCAAGGAGCTTTCCAAGCGCCAGGTCGGTGCGGTCATCGGCAAGGAAATTCTTGCATCGGCGCTCGTCTCGTTGATCCTGGCATTGTTCGGCATCCTGTTCTACGTGGGTGTTCGCTTTGAGTTTTCCTTCTCAATTGCGGCTGTCATCGCCGTCTTGCATGACTTCCTTGTCACGCTCGGCCTGTTCATCCTGGTCGGCGGACAGTTGAGCGCGCCGATCGTAGCCGCGTTGTTGACCATCATCGGTTTCTCCATCAACGACACAATTGTGATCTTCGACCGCATCCGAGAGGATCTGAAGCTGGGGTATCGGGGAACGTTCCTGGAGCTCATCAACAAGGCGATCAACCAGACCTTGGCACGCACCATCATCACATCCGGAACGACGCTGTTTGCGGTGACCGCCCTCTACCTGTTTGGCGGTGGGGTGATTGAGGATTTTGCACTGACTCTGCTGATTGGCGTCATGGTGGGAACCTACTCCAGTATTTACGTGGCCAGCGCAACTGTGCTTTGGTGGCACAAGGGTGAGCGACCGAAGATGAGCAGCCCGCAGGTTTCCGGCCCGGATGTCGGAACTGCGACCGCCTGAGCGACACGGGATTGACTCCCGTCCGTTCAACCCGAGATCCAAATGGAAAACTCCCCAGCCGTGGTAGATGGGATTCAGCGCATGGAGATCACTCCGATGCATTGGGCCATTTTCATCGTCGCGGTGTTGTTCTTCCTCGCCCTCGATCTGGGCGTCTTCCACCGCGAAGCCCGCAAGGTCAATTTTCGTGAAGCCTTGGCCTGGTCGGGGTTGTGGGCGTCCCTGGCACTTCTGTTCGGCAGCTACGT
>CEUN01024962.1_pt1 | contig 25038 bp, 19 predicted proteins | sample 361501 | NCBI WGS metagenome assembly CEUN01 (sample SAMEA2622801, study PRJEB7988) | marine metagenome | biome: marine biome (ENVO:00000447); feature: marine epipelagic mixed layer (ENVO:xxxxxxxxx); material: "saline water (ENVO:00002010), including plankton (ENVO:xxxxxxxx)" | depth 120 m | reverse complement strand
CTCATTCAGGATCTTCTTAGCCTGGCCAGGGTGGAGGCTGGAAACCACCCGTTCGAATTTGTGGATCTGAATATGGCAAGCTTCCTTCAGGAATGTCTTGAATACCACAAGTCGCGTGCGCGAAAACGAGAGGTTGAATTGGGTCTTGTGCTACGTACACAAGATGTGTCCGCACACGTCGATCCAGAAGGCATGCGGCAGATCATGGATAACCTGATCGATAATGCAATCAAATATACGCCTGCCGGTGGTAGTGTTGATGTTGAATTGGATGTCGATGGGGATGATGTGCACATTGTTGTAAGAGACAGCGGGATCGGAATTGGTCAGATTCACATTGAGAGGATATTCGAGCGATTTTACCGCGTCGACAAGGCCAGGTCGCGAGAACTAGGTGGAACTGGATTGGGTCTAGCCATCGTCAAGCACTTGGCCGGTGCATTTGGTGGATCTGTAGAGGTTGAAAGTACCGCTGGCCAAGGCACTTCTTTTATCGTACGCCTTCCACAATGCTAAGCGTGCATACGATAGCCGACGCCACGAACAGTCTCGATCAGAGCTGATTTATCACCGAGCTTTTTACGTAGCGCACGGATGTGAACGTCAATGGTGCGCTCTAGCACTAAAGTGTTATCCCCCATCAGACTTTCCATGAGATCATATCGAGAATATGCTCGTCCCGGATGGACCATGAGTTGCCATAGGAGCTCGAATTCGGTTGGTGTCAGTTGAAATGTGGCACCGTCATTGAGAGCTTTGTATTGAAGGCGGTCAAGAACTATGCCACGGTATTTCAATATGTCTTTTTCATCACTCGATGCTAACGTTCTGCGTAGCAGTGACTTGATACGGGCTAACAACAAAGCCACTTTAAAAGGCTTTGAAACATAGTCATCGGCCCCCGTTTGGAACCCGACTAATTCATCAATCTCTTCACTCTTAGCTGTGAGCATCACGATAGGAATATCCTGAGTCACCTGAGACGACTTCAGATTCCTACAAATCGCCAATCCATCAAGTCCAGGTAACATCAGATCCAGAAGAACAAGGTCGGGGAGTAACTGCTTAACGGCAGCTAATCCATCAATGCCATTATCCCGTGAGTGCACAATATAACCTTGTGACTCGAGGTTATATGTTAAGACGTCAATCAGCGTTGGTTCATCTTCGATGATTAAGATTGTCTCGCCAGCCATGACTCACATTCTCAATGAGTGGGGAAACATTGTTTCGAAATAAGGATGTACTCGCAGTATGTTAATGACCGTGTCGCACATCATCGCCTTTGACCATGTAGATCACTTCTTCGCACACATTGCACGCCTGATCACCAATACGTTCGAGCGAGCGCCCGATGAGGATCTGCGACAATCGTCCAGCGATATCAGTTGGGCCGGAGATCATCTCGCGAACAACTTCATCGCTTAGAAGTTCTTTCATGATTTGATCATTCAGCGAATCGATCAATTCGTCATGGCCGAGAGTGGATTCTGCCAACTCGGCATCTTTGTTTACATAAGCCGTCACAGCATCGTGAACGATTTCCCGTGTCATCTTTCCCATTTGTAACAAGCGGTCCTGGGGTGATGCCACGCTCTTTAAGTGCATCATCTCCAGAGAATTAATGATATTCGTCGCCTGGTCTCCCATCCTTTCCAGGCTGGTTGCTATGTGCGAGGTAGTCAATAGATATCGCAGATCCGATGCAACCGGAGTGAAGACGGTGAGCATCCTCACAACTTCCTGATCGACGTCTATTTGCATCTGATCAAGTTCCTGCTCCTGCTGATGAATATTCTCTCGTGTCTCATCCTCAATTGACTCAAGGGAATCGACAGCCAGAGCGAGCATGGATTCTGCTCGTTCAGCCATTTGTACGAGGCGATGTTGTAAATCAGTTAATTCCTGATCAAACCTTTTCATTTGGCTATCCCAATTCGTGGTCGTTCACAACGGAGCACGTTTTCGCTGCGTTGGAATCCTATCCGTAGCGTCCTTGAATGTACATTTCTGTTTTCTCGTTTTCGGGAGTCATGAACAGGTCAGTGGTTGGCCGGTGTTCAATAATCTCACCAAGTAACATGAATACACATTCATCAGAGGCACGCCGCGCCTGCGCCATATTATGTGTGACGACGACAATAGTGAAGTCTTCACGTAAACGTTCGATTAGATTCTCAATCTTCTCTGTGCCTTCGGCATCCAAAGCAGAGCAGGGTTCATCCATAAGAATGATTTCGGGCTTTAAAGGCAGCAACCTCGCTATACACAGTTTCTGTTGCTGCTCGAGTGTGAGCCATGTTGCTCGTTGCTTTAGGCGATCTTTTACAGCATCCCAAAGATCAACTTCTCTCAACGCTTCTTCGACTATTTGATCCCGTGCGGACCTACTTATGCCTTTATGCGCTGCATGAATATTGCTGCCAAACAGCACGTTGTCGTAGATGGAAATCGGGAGAGGATTGGGTCGTTGAAAAACCATGCCAACCGATTTTCGTAACTGGCGAGTGGAAACATCAGGGTCGAGAATGTTCTTGTCGAGAATTCGAATCTCACCTGTGGTCGTTACATTACCATATCGCTCGTTAATACGATTAAAACATCGTAACAGCGTCGTTTTTCCACATCCGCTGGGTCCAATTAGGCTGGTGATAATTCCTTTGCGGATATTCAGCGTAACGTCTTCAAGTGCTTGAAAATCTCCATACCACAAGCTCAGATCTCGAGTTGTGATACTCACTTCCTGAGCCTGCGGTTCAGTAACCAGTGTCTCGACGTCAGGTTTTAGTGTTTTAGATTCCATGAGATCGACGGCCATTTAACCAAAATCTCCCATTACGTAGTCCAATGTGATTTGTTGTTCCGGCTCCGAGAATATTTTTTCGGTCGGTCCAAATTCGATTAATTCTGATTTGTTAAAAAACGCAGTGTTGTCGGCCAAGCGGCGTGCCTGTTGTACGAGATTAGTAACAAGGACGATTGTTAATTCCTGCTTTAATTCCAAAAGTACATCTTCGATTTTCATCGTGGTGACCGGGTCAATTGCAATTGAGAATTCATCCAGGCACAGGATTTCCGGTTGATGTGAAAGTGCGCGGGCGATGGTGAGTCGTTGTTGTTGTCCACCGGACAGTTTGGTGCCGAGCATGTCCAAACGGTCTTTAACCTCATCCCATAACATTGCTTGCCTTAGGCACTTCTCGACAAGCCCATCGAGAACCCGTCGATCATGCATCCCTGCCCGGCGGGGAGCATAGGCTACGTTTTCATAGACCGACAAGGGCAATCCGACAGGAAGTGGGAATACCATCCCGATATGTCGTCTTAGTTGATGTACCCTCCGACCTCTGATTGCGCTGACATCTTGTCCATTTACCTTGACTGAACCGGAGACTTTCGCGGATGGGATGAAGTCTAATGTTCGGTTAATGGACTTTAGCAGCGTCGTCTTACCGGCATTGGCCGGGCCGATTATTCCAAAAATCTCATTGCGTTTGATTTGCATGTCAAACGGTTGAAGTGCGATATCCGAGCCATATTTAATACTCACATTGTCAAACGAGATATGGATATCGCTTGAGATTGGCTGGCTAGATTCGTGATGTACTTTGAAGGCCGCAGCCGCATCTGTTGCTAGGTCACCGGTCAGTTGGGTTGTTTCGTTTTGATTCACAATTACCACCTCTTACGTGCACGAAGATAAATGCGGAATCCAATTGAAATACTGTTTACCATCAAGACCATTCCAATCAGTACAACCGCCGTACCAAATTGAAATGACTCTGGAACATCCTGAACCTGGGTTGCGACTGTGAACAGGTGGTACGAAAGAGCCATGAAACGGTCTTCGAGTCCATATGGCACAAAGGAATCAAAACCAGTATCTGCGATTTTCTTGTAGTAGAGTGCGCCGGTGAACAGGATGGGCGCAGTTTCACCGGCTGCTCTAGCCACTTGTAAGATTACGCCGGTGAGAATTCCGCTGATGGAGTTTGGTAGGACGATTGTCCGGATAGTCTGCCATTTCGTTGCTCCCATGTTCCAGCATGCAGCACGAAATGACTGAGGTACAGAGGACAATGCTTCCTTGGTACTTGTGATGATTACAGGAAGTGTCATCACAGCAACAGTGGAAGAAGCAGCCAGCAATGATCTGCCCATATCCATGAAGTAGACGAATGCGCCAACTCCAAACAGGCCATGCACGATACTGGGCACACCAGCGAGATTGACCACGGCAAGGTTTATGATTCGCGTAAACCAATTGTCATTAGCAAATTCGCTCAGATAAACACCCGCCAGGATGCCAATCGGTGCCGAAATAACCAGAGAGAGAAGCACTAATAAAAATGTTCCTATCAATGGCGCCCAGACACCACCGGCTGTCATACGCTTTTTTGGGTTGAGCGTAAGGAAGTCAAACCCACCGTTATCCATATTGAATACGGTGATACACACGATCCAAATCGAGATGCCTGCAAGAATAGCAATTGCAAGGCCCATGAAGAGCTTGCGTTTATGTTCATTGCGTTTCGCAGCTTCAATGAGAAAATATGGAATCAAAAGTCCAACGCAGCCAACGCCTATGACCATATAGGTGTATGACAAAACATCACTAGCACGATATGCGAGATCCCACATGATCCAAAGCATGGGGATAACGAGCGCCATCGTCATCATCAGGAACGTAAATTGGGCTCCCAGTTCTATCCGCTTACGTTTGATTTCTTGCGGCGTTCTGGCAAAAGGATTGTTGCCGTCATTAGGATTGAGATTAACATTAGCCATGCTGTTCCGTCCTTATTCCTTTGACGATTACATCTGCGATGATGTTGATCAGGAATGCGAATGTGAACAAAACAATGCCGATAACAAACAGCACCAGATAGTGTTCGTCACCTGGTGCTGTCTCACCTAGTTCTGCGGCAATGGTTGCAGTGAGAGTTCTGACAGGATCTAACAATCCTTCTGGTATTTGAACGGCATGGCCAGTACACATAAGTACGGCCATAGTTTCACCAATTGCTCGGCCAACCCCTAACAGAACTGCAGCCAGCAGACCATGTTTCGCCGCAGGAAAGAGCACCTTAAATACCATTTCAATTCGATTTGCACCGAGGGCCATCGCAGCTTCACGATAGGAATCAGGTACAGCGCGTAGTGCATCTTCGGACATGGAAACGATCACCGGCACACTCATTAAAGCGAGGATGATTCCACCGTTTAGAAGGTTGATTCCCACAACAGCTGAATCGAATGAATCCAGCAAGATCGGTCCGAGAATCATATATCCAACAAATCCCCAAACCACCGATGGTATTGCTGCGAGTAATTCGATGAGCACTTTGAGGGTTTCTCTGGTCTTACCTCCGGCGAATTCTGATACATATACTGCGGCGCCAAGACCGAGCGGCACAGCGATCAGCATTGATAGAATGGTAACGGACAGTGTTCCCATGAGCATTGCAAAGATCCCGAACTGAGGTTTCTTTGCGGACTCCGGCACCCACTTTTCGTTTGATGCAAAGTCAGTGGGGTTTAACTTGAATGGCTTGATTCTGCCAATTCTCAAATCAGACGTAAGCCGGTCCGATATCCACTGTTTTTGTATCGCGGTCAGACCGTCGACGTCTGTGACGAAAACCTCTTTCGGATGATCGTCGTTCGCTGTGTGATATTTATCAGGATCAAGTTGTTTCAGTACAACTGCAGAAATCTGATCCAGTTGTGAATCAGATACATCGAATCCATGTTGTTCCGAGATTTCCTTAACAGCTTTTTGGGTATTAGTTGTGATCTTATCACTGTTACCAAAAATTGCCGGTGCACCCTCTACAAATACGAAGGCGAAAATCGCAAGTACAAAGAGGATCGCACTCCAACCGCAGAGGTAGATAAAGCCGACAAACAACCACTCGAATTTATCCACAATGACATTAGAGTAATAACGGAAACCGCGCTGGCTTTCGCCAGATGGCTTGCTTCCACTATCAGTGGATTTGGGTGATTGCGTGGTTGTGCTTTCCATCGCACTCCGCCGGCTAGATGTTGATCAGCGATGTAACAGTTACTTGACAGGAACGTATCCCATCTCTGTTACAACTGCCTGACCGGCATCTGACATGATCCAGTCCAGGTATTCCTTTACATTTCCAGTTGCTTCACCAATGGTATAGATGTGCAAGGGTCTCGCAATTGGGTAAGTGTTGTTTATAACGTTTTCTGCATTCGGCTCAACAGCTTCTCCATCATCAGAAGATTTTATTTTGAGCATCTTTACATCAGGAGTTGCATAGCCCATCCCACTGTAACCGATGGAGTTGAGCGTTGTACTTACAAGAGCGACTACATCTTTAGAGCCACTTTGGTCGATGGAGCCGAGTTTAAAGTCTTCTTCATCCAAGACGGACTCCCGGAAATATGCATACGTTCCGGAGTTGTTCTGACGGCTCACTCGTGTGATCTCATCAGGAGTACCTTCCGGCATGGTGATTTCCAATTCACTCCAGTTGGTGATGCTTCCGCCATCGGCATAAATCGCTTTGAGTTGGCTAAGTGAGATTTCATCAATCGGATTGTCTTTATGAACGTAAACAGCGAGTGCGTCACGCCCTACAATTAGCTCGACAGGCTCTTTTCCTAGCTCATCCTGCGCTCTTGCCTTTTCTGAGTCCTTTACTTTACGGCTGGCATTTGCCATATCTGCCTGACCGCTAATAAGACTCTTAATGCCAACGCCGCTACCGCCGCCAGAGACTTCGATTTCAACGCTGGAATTGGATTCTTGATAGCGTTCTGCCCATGCCTGAGCTAGATTAACCATTGTGTCAGAACCTTCAATCCTGATTGCCGATTCATCTTCGCCTTTGGTGGATCCATTGTCACCACTGCCGCCACATCCTGTGATCATGATTGCCACTGCAAGTAACGCGGCAAACTGCTTTATTCGTTTCATTTCTTATTCCTACATTATTTCTACGTCAACACACAGCTTCTCGAACCGCTTCGAGTGATATTGCTAGTAGCTGTGAAACCATCTAATACGAGCATCGACAGCTAATATGAGTTATGTGTATCACCACTAAGTTAAGAAAATGTTAAGAATTATGAAGTGGTAGTGATAAAAAAAACCGGCATGCAAAAATGCATGCCGGTCGAATCAATCTTAGCGGCAAAATTGCATCTGGTGATACAATATTGACCACCCATATCTGGATTCTTTGTCCAATGGGTTAAGTTACTTGATCAACAAAATGAAAGGTCAAAACCTGTACGCTCATATCACTTTGGAACGTGGTGAACGAAGTGCATTAGCAGATCTTGCCAGTAAGGTCTTGTAAGGCGATACGCTGTGAGTTTTTAACTCGACAATTACGCGAGCGCTTCTTCGACGACGTGTGCCTCATCCGGCCCAGTTAGCCGCTGATCGAGGCCCTGATAATAAAAAGAGAGTAAATTGTGGTCCAGACCCATTAAGTGCAAGATCGTTGCATGAAAATCTGAAACGTGCACGGGCCGATCAGCTATTCCAAATCCCAGGTCATCACTTGCGCCGATGGCCTGCCCGCCTTTGACTCCGCCACCAGCTAGCCACATGGTAAAGGCATGCCAGTTGTGATCACGACCAGGTTTCCCGATTCCTTCACTTGTCGGTGTGCGACCGAATTCACCACCCCAAACAAACAGCGTTTCATCCCACAGGCCAATATCTTTCATATCTTGCATTAAGGCTGCCATGGGCTTATCTGTTTCACCGGCATGAAGTTTGTGATTGGTGATACAGTCAGTGTGACCATCCCAGGTATCTTCGATATGGCCACCACCGGAGTAAAGTTGAATAAACCGCACTCCGCTCTCAAGTAAACGCTTGGTTATCAAACATTTTCTGCCAAAGTCGGCGGTGATTTTGTCGTTCAATCCATAGCGTTCATGCGTCTTTGCTGATTCCTGAGACAAATCAACAACGTCCTTAGCGGCCACCTGCATGCGATATGCCAATTCGTAGGACTCGATACGGGCTTCCAGTTCAGACTCGAATTTTCGAGTGCGTCGGTGTTGCTGATTGAGTGCTCCAAGTAAGTCCAATGACTTGCGCTGGCCACGATCGGTAACTCCCTTTGGATTCTCCATGTTTAACAAAGGTGTGCCGCTGCTTCGGAACATGGTTCCCTGATATGCTGCCGGGATGTAACCACTACTCCAGTTTGAAGCGCTTCCAATTGGGCCGCCACGTGGATCGGTCATTACAACGTAGCCTGGTAGATCCTGGCTGATCGTTCCGAGTCCATAGTTTACCCATGAACCGATCGACGGGCTGCCGATTCCCACTTTCCCGGTATTCATCTGAATGCAACCGGAGGCATGTGCTGCGGTATCGGTGTAGCAACTACGAAACAGGCATAGGTCATCAGCATGCGTGGATAGATGAGGATAGAGGTCGCTGATCTCCAATCCACTCTCGCCATGTTTCTGAAACTTGAATGGTGACTTCATTAAGTAACCAATGGCTCTTCCATTGGATCCAACTTCGAGCTCTCCCTTGTACTCTTCGCCATGGTGTTTATCGAGAACGGGTTTGGGATCAAACGTGTCAATTTGACTTGGGCCGCCATTCATAAAAAAGAAGACACAGCGACTTGCTTTGGCTTCAAAGTGTGGCTTTCTCGGCGCCAACAATCCACTCAATCCCTCTTTGTCTTCAGCTCGCAATTTATCAAAGAATCCATCGCGACTGAGTAAGTCCAGCATCGCAAGACCTGTAAAACCCGCGCCGGTTTCCCAGAGAAACTCTCTACGCGAATTCCTACACGGTGTTTGATTTGGACTCATAAATCGATTCATGTCTTACTTTCACTAGCGTGAGACGAGTTATCTCTCGGTTAATCCGGATACGCGAACTCGTTGAGGTTGAAAATGACTCTGCAGATTTGAACGAGGGCTCTATATTCGGGTGACGTGGCCAACTCTCCATCCGCATCCTCTTCCCGGAACTTTTTTGTTTCCGTAGCAAGAAAGTCAGTCATAACTTGCAACTCCGTGGCTGTTGGTTCACGGCAAAGTGCAAGTTTAAATGCAAGCGTTATTTGCGCTGCTGAGCCATCACCGGCTTCAGTTTCTAATCGTTTGGCAAAATACTCTGCCTGTCGATTAACGAACTTGCCGTTAAAGAGAGTCAACGCCTGAGGCGCTACGCTGGTAACAATCCTTTGTGGCGTGGATTTGGTCGTATCACATAAATCCAGAACTTCTAAAAATGGCACAATCAGTGACCGCTTTACATAACTGTATATGGTGCGTCGATTTGCCTCTTCTTCATTAAACGCAGGCCAGATTTTCTGTTTGTCAGCATGGTTATCTAGAGCGTCGGACGGCACATATGGGTACATGCTGGGGCCGTACATTTTCCGATTGATTTGGCCGCTGACTGCCAAAATACTATCGCGGATCGCTTCAACCTCTAGTCGACGATACGGGCGTCTCCACAGCAAGTTATTTTCCGGATCATCCGCAGCATATGACTCGTTCCATTCTGAGCTCATGCGATACGCATTACTCGAGAGAATCAATGCATGTAGCTTTTTCAGAGACCATTCGCCTTCATTGACAAACCAATCCGCCAACCAGTCAAGTAATTCTTCATGAGTGGGAGCTGCGCCCATTACGCCAAAATCATTGGGAGTACGAACAATGCCAACTCCGAAGTGATGTTGCCAGACGCGATTCACCAGTACTCGTGCAGTTAGCGGGTTCGACTCGCTGGCAATCCAATTCGCCAACGCTAATCTTCGACCGGTCGTGTGGTTTGTGGGATTATCAAAATCCGGCTGCACGCTTGTAAGTACTGTCGGTACACCAGGTTGCACAACGGGTCCGGGACTGGACGCTTTGCCACGCACGAGGAGATTTGTTTCCGGTACGTTTTCAAGAGACTCGGTAAAGAAGTATCCACGCGGTAAATCGGGTGTTTCTTCTCTTAGGGCTTTGATAGCCTGCTTCGTCTGAGATAGTTGGTCCCGTTGTTCATCGTTCAACCCGGAATCTGCATCGGCTGCAATCTCGTTGCGTTTGCTTGCAATCAACTTAACAGCATCTGAATCTCGATCGCCAGCCGGGGTCTTAAGTGCCTTCTGGATTGCCTCATCCAGTTTGGATGTGCCATCTTGGATACGCTTCAGAGCAACCGCCAAATTGATCGAGTCGATGTTACTGTTATGCTTTGCAATCTCACCATTTCGCTTCTGCTCATTGGCCAGTTGTTCAACACTACCAGCCGGCAAATCCAGATCCGACCTTCCGGATTGCGGTCGCGTTAGCGGATTGAAGATCGCGATCATCTTGTAATAGTCATGTTGCGTGAGTGCTTCAAACTTGTGATCGTGACAGCGGGCACAAGCAAGGGTGATCCCAAGAAAAACCTGACTCGTTGTGTTAAGCATGTCGTCGAGTTGATCGAACCGATCTTCAGCGAAATCAGCAGGCTCATCGTCAAATGGTCCCAGTCGATAGTAACCAGTAGCAATCACCGTACGTGAGTCAACAGTTTCCAATTCATCGCCAGCAAGTTGTTCGAGGATGAATTGATTAAAGGGTACATCATCGTTGAGTGCTCGAATGATGTAGTCACGATATCTCCAAACATTTGGTTTCATACCATCACGTTCGTACCCGTTTGTTTCTGCATATCGCACGATATCCAACCAGTGGCGAGCCCATCGTTCTCCGTATGCTTCACTTGCCAACAGTTTTTTAACAAGGTGATCAAATTGTTCCGGATCGCTGTTTGCATCGATGGCTGCCTGTTGCTTGAGCGTAGGTGGCAAACCGGTTAGCCCCAGGTAGAGACGTCGCCCAAGCGTTTCTGGGACAGCGGCAGGTGCAGGCTTCCAACCCTTTCGTTCCAATTTTTGCAGGATAAACGCGTCGATGGGATTTCTTACCCAATGATCATTCTTCACTTGGGGAACGTCAGGCCGTTCGACTTTTTTGAATGCCCAGTGATCACGATCATCCTGCGTGATCTTTGCATCGCTCGCTTTAAGGTCAATGCCCACCTCCGGCATTTCGCCAGGCTCTTCAGCCAGCAGTGGAAAGCATATAAGTAGACAGAGCGTTATAGAAAGTGATCTTTTCATTTTACTTTCGACGTTGGTCGATGATCTTGGTGGCGACGCCTTCAATGCTGTTTTCACCCAGGGTGACATTGCCAACACCGTCGTTGATTTTGATGCCAACACGTTTCATCGGATCTCGATTTTCTTGGATGATATTATTTCGAATCAGCGTATCTTTCGTTTGACCCTGGATTTCGATTGCAACACCTTCGCCATCACCGCTGTTGACCACGCGGTTGTCTTCAATCACATTTCGGTTTGCCCAAAAATCCTTTCCACGTGCATCGTCCCTGAAAAGGATTCCGATGCGCCCACTGTCGATGACATCGTTTCTCCGCATCACGTTGTCGGTATCACAGTGTCCAATGGAAATACCGTACTGGCTATTACCTTTGATTTTGTTATCAACCGCCAGACCATATCGCACGCCCCAGCACCAGAAAATTCCAATGCCGTTGTTTTCAATTGTTGTGTTTTTGATGACGGGTCGTTGTGAGCCGGAGCCCGGATGCACTCCTAAATCGCCGTTGTCATGACTGTGACATCCATCAACGACTACGTCGTGGCAGATTTGAAAACTCAGCCCATCCCCGTTGTAATTCCGCATCGTGCAGTTTTTGAATGTGTAGCGGTTGCAGTCTTGCAGGAATACACAGCCACCATAGTTGCCGTTCATGTTGGCATTGTTCTCTTTGTTACCGTCAAACGTCAGATTTTCAATCAGCACGTCTTCCGTGTATTCGCTGGTAAATAAAGGAAACAAGGAGGAGACGGTTGGCTTGCCGGTCAGCCAGATGTTTTTACGTAAGCCATCGTTGAGCTTGAAGCGATTACCACTTCGTGCAACCAGTGTTCGCTTGATCGTTGTTTGACCGCCATTGTGAGGATTCTTAGCCACGATGAAGACTCCATCACCAACGCGAAATCCGGAGCGTTTTTCCAGCGTGATCTCTTGGTCGTACCAGTCAGAATCTTCCGAGACATTGACTTGCTCTGATGCTATTTTCGTCACGATACTCTCATCGCCACTTCCCTGGATTCGTATGCGGGATGGCAGATGCACAGCATTTCTTAGCGTATAAGTGCCGGGCAGGATTTTCACGGTACCGCCGCCAAGTCGTGCTATATAGTCGACGGCTGCCTGAAGAACACGATCGGATGAACCAACGAGGTCTGCCTTCTTTGGGCCAACCGTGATGGTCATTCGTTCTTCCCAATTCGGTTCGAATCGGTCGTCACCATCTGTCGCGCGAGGATTCGTTACGCTCGGTCGCTCGTCTTCTTTTCCAAAAAGGGGAGATGCAATCGTTCCAGTCAGTAGTGCTGAAGATGCCAGAAATTGACGCCGTTTGATTTGAGATAAATACATGATGATTTCATCCTTGCTGAACGTGAGAGTCAACATAGCAACGCGATGGCAGAGAATGAATCTGCGTGCGTGGCAGTATGTTTATTTTACAGGGCTTTTAACAGCAATGCTCGTTTCAATTGCTGTTGGGATCGAGCTTTAGAAATGTAAAGCGGGTTAGTTTAAAACCAAACCACAATACCCGACAACTTTTTCGTAGGAGCCGGTAATTTTACCACTGGTGTAATAGCCAACTTCCGTGCATTGGTTTAACTCACCGCGATCTAAAAGTGCTTGCATCACAATTACGGCGGGAATCATTCCACACATAGAAATGTGATTTGTCTTTACCGTGTCGAATAACTGTTCAGGGTTAAGTGAATGCATGGCATCAATCGCTTTTCGATCAAGCGAGTTGTTTACCTCTTGGGTGCCGAAATGATGCATGTCACTTGAGATGATCAGTAGTGGTTTATTATCCAATGCATTGAGAACTGTATTTAATTCGTTAGCAAAGGTTGTGCATTCCTGAAGCGTTGCATTGCCCATGGCGATTCCAACTACCTTGGTCTTTGGTGCTAACTTGGCAAGCAGAATCAATTCCATTTCAATACAGTGTTCCGACGCGTGAGCCCCAGCATCGAATTCCAATCCGGAGATGCCATCTACTAACTGAGTTGCCAAGCCCGTATCGGACTGCAATTCACATCCCGGCAAACTCCAACTGCTACATGGCGAAACGGCCCATGGCAAACCGACCCGCGTGTGTTTTGGCCCAATGATGATTACAGTCTCTGGAATGTCAACTTGTCCTAATACATCGGCAGCAAGTTGTCCTGAGTAAATCAAGCCAGCGTGAGGCACCATGACAGCAGAAGCGGTAACTTTTGTATCCGGTGCATCTTGGATTAAGTCCTCCACCACTCTATCAAGTTCCTCTTTTGTGCCTGGATAAAAGGCACCCGCAACAGCGGGAGGTCTTGGGCCCTCAAAAGATCTGGCCTTGGGAATGCGTGTGTAGTGGAGTCTTTGGTTTGTGCTGTTCACCGCAAAACTAATTAATTGGGCATGCTCGATACTTGTCGAGGGTAACTTGCTGCGAATGGTGTCAATTAGTGACTTGGTGTCGCTGGAACTATCGTATGCGGCGATGAGCACATTCTCATCCATGGCGACAAGCATCCGGGTGGTTGTGTCCAGCGACAAATCGCCTACGTCGGACAGTCGACCGTGTATGGCCGGATCATCGAGAAGGGCGAGGCTTGGTGTTGAAGTTGATACAAAATCACTTGCACCAGTATGCGACTGTGACAATTGGCCGGCCAGATTTTGTGCGTTTTGCAGGAGCGTGGAATGGAGTGGCACTGTCTTGTTCATTGCGAACTGCATTACGCCAATGGTCGATCCATCCTCGTGTGTTAGCTGGTAAAGCAGGCCTTTTACATTCCCATCGGGGATACCGGGCATCACGTAACTTGGTGTGGCACCCGTCAACATTGCATCGATATTCTGATGAGTCATCAGAGCAAGCTGTCGGAGTGACTGGTTGTTTATAAAGCTGCACGCTTGTTGAGATGGCAGTTGGGCAGCGCACGAATTTGGCATCGGGCCTTCTGTGACAATCGTTTCAAAGGTTTCCAATGAGGCATCATCTGATTGCCAGGCATCAATTGGTATACCTGCTTTTCGACAGACCATTTCCAGAAATGCACGTTCGTCGGCGTGGTGTTCAACAGCCACCACCGGTAATAAAAGACCACGCTTACCAGACTGCTCGATGATCAAGCCGTGCTTGCCAATTTCAATATGTTCGTGTCTCTCTTGTGCATTGCAGGTCACCGGCTGGATGTTGTGAAGTAGTGACACATCGACATCAAGTTCAGACAATTCAGAGGGTGAAACCGGTGGAAATCGCGGATCACTGGTCGCAGTCCTTCGCGCGGATTGATCGAGAGCGTGGATTAGCTTCATGGGTTGCCCTAGTACACCACAGCAGCTTCTTAGAGTTCCGTTTTTCTTGAGTGTGACAAATGCCCCCATCACCATCTCTTTGTCTGCTCCTTCAAGAGCAGCGACACTTCTCGTCTCCTTGCTTGCACACACTTCATCGCAGACTACCTGACATGCGAGTGCATGAATCGCCTGTTCCTGACTCGAGCTCAATTCGATTGCAGCGGTGTTTTCCATTTTCCGGGACTCGGAAGGAGGTGGAGTTTGCTCTTGTGCGTTTTGTGGTAGCTCTAGCGTAACAAAATCACGGATTTTTATTGGCTGTCGCCCGGCTCCCCATGTACCTGGCTGTGGAGCAAAACAGCCGGGTATCTCTGAACTACATTTGCTACAGGTATTGAGATTGAGATTGTATACGCCCAATTTGTACCAATCGCGCTCAATTAGTAACTCCCCACACGATGCGCAAAATGTACTTTGGTGTTTCACATCATGTACGTTTCCTACATAGGGATATTTGATTCCTTGACGACGTGCGACTTCGTAAGCCCTGAGAAGCGTCTCATGTGATGTTCTTGGCCGGTCTTGCATTTTGAAGTCTGGATGAAAGGCCGTGAAATGAACTGGTACTTCGTCACCGCAATGTTCCATGATCCAGTCGCAAAGCTCTCGTAGCTCGTCGGTACTGTCATTGGCGTCGGGGATCACGAGATTAGTGATTTCAAACCATGTTTGCTGGAATTCGCTGAGCCATTTTAGTGTCTCCAGCACAGGCTTGATGTGTGAGTACGTGAGGTTGAAGTAAAACTCTTCGGTGAAAGCCTTTAGGTCGATGTTTGCCGCGCTCATGTGAGAGAAAAATTCTTCGCGAGCCTCATCGGAAATGTACCCCGCGGTAACCGCAATGGTCTCGATGTCGCGCTGATGGCATTCGATGGCGGTATCAATTGCATACTCTGCCCAAATCACCGGGTCGTTATATGTGAATGCAACACTTTTGCATTGGTGGTGTTGGGCAGCTGTGGCAATGGCCTCCGGCATCGCGACTTCACTGAGTCGCTGCACTTCACGGGATTTGGAAATATCCCAATTCTGACAGAACTTACACCCAAGATTACAACCGGCTGTCCCAAAGCTGAGCACACTGGTACCAGGGTAGAAGTGATTCAACGGCTTCTTTTCGATTGGATCGATACAAAAGCCAGTGCTACGACCATATGTCGTTAGCATCATTTCGCCATTGATGTTTTGGCGAACAAAACAGAATCCACGGTCACCCTCCTTTAGATTGCACTCTCTTGGGCATAATTCGCATAAGATGCGTCCCTTCTCGACATCACGCCACCAACCACCACTTAAATGTCCATCACTCGTTGGAGTTGATGGCGGAGGTGTTGTGATAATTCGTTGCATTTAATAGTAATCCTGTACGGGACTCCAACCGCTAATAGCGACGACATCTGAATTTGAACTGATCGAATCGCGATAACGTATGGGATGATAATCAGGGTGTTTTAGCTGAGAGTTCATCGTATAAAATAGACGAATTACGATGTTAGAATCCATGGTTGTCTGTGAAAGTCAGCAATCAGTTTGATGTTTTGAGTTGATCACGTTAGGAGAATACTCATGGCAAAGTCACAAAATCGCACACTTTTCGGTTTCTTGTTTTTCTGTGCCATCGTTACCGGTACTGTAATTAGCATTTCATTTCCCCAGTTATTTACGGACTGGGCATATGCTCAACAGCGCGACGTGGCAGTAGATGCTCAAAGAGAAATTGCATCTGCAAAGGATCTCTCCTCAGCATTTAAAGCTGTGGCCAAGCGCATGCGCCCATCAGTCGTGAGTATCACCAGTAAATTTGAACGCAGGACGTCGAATCAAAACCCGTTTGGTGGGCAGCAGATCCCAGAACGATTTCGTGACTTTTTCAACGACGAATTCTTTGGGCGTCTTCCTCAATCTCCAGATCAACGACCTCAACCAGAAGGTGTAGGAAGTGGTACTGGATTCATTGTTAGTAGTGACGGCTACATATTGACTAATAATCATGTAGTCAGTGGTGCGACATCGATTACCGTCACTCTTTCTACATCCAGGGAATTAGAGGCACAGGTTATTGGAAGTGATAAGGCGACGGATCTGGCAGTCTTGAAAGTACAAGCCAGTGATTTGTTGCCAGCGAAATTAGGTAGTTCCGATGCCATGGAGGTTGGAGATTGGGTGCTCGCAATTGGAAGCCCCTTTGGCCTGGACCAGACGGTTACCGCAGGCATCATTAGTGCCAAAGGCCGTAGTCGTGTTGGTATCACTGACTATGAAGATTTCATCCAAACGGATGCTGCCATCAACCCTGGTAATAGTGGTGGGCCTCTTGTAAACCTCAACGGTGAGGTGATTGGGATCAACACTGCAATTGCATCGAAGACCGGCTCGTATATGGGCATTGGATTTTCCATACCGAGCGATATGGCGAAATTCATTAAAGACAGCATCATCAAGAGTGGAACAGTTGAGCGAGGATATCTGGGTGTGTTAATCCAGGATCTTGACGAGAATCTGGCTGATTCATTCGGCTACTCCAGCACCGAAGGTGCACTTGTTGGGCAGGTTGTTGAGAGTGGTCCCGGGGCTATGGCTGGTCTGAAGGAAGGCGATATTATCACTCATTTGGGTGATACCAAAATCCTCACGATGCCTCAGCTCAGAAACACGGTTGCAGCAACTGTGCCAGGTACGGAATTGCAATTAAAGGTATTCCGTGATGGCAAGACGATAGATGTTGCCGTTACCGTTGGTAAGCTCGACACAGAGGCTGTTGCAGCATCGACTCAGGCGGATAATGCAACAGATGAAGTTCTTGGAATCAGCGTTGAGTCTCTCACACCTGACAAATCCAAGATGCTCGGGTATAGTGCAGACCTTAAAGGCGTACTTGTTGCCGATGTGAAACAACGCAGTTTAGCTTCGCAGGTTGGCGTCCAGCCTGGTGATATTATCCTTCAAGTTGGCAATACGAAGGTAAAAACAGCTGACGAATTCACCAAGGTGATGAGCGAGAGTGATGTAAAGCAAGGTATTCGTATTCACATACTGCGTGGTGGAGTAACTAGGTTCATCTTTATTCGAACCTAATCTCTGAATGCCATTCAGCCGAATACGATTACGGCAACTATAGGAATCGTAATGGAGTACACTGTCTGGCACTATGCTTGCCTGGCGACGACGCTATTCGGCAGTAGCTTACTTCAAGCTGTGGTTGGATTCGGTGCTGGTGTATTTGGCATTCCGATATTGATGCTTTGCGGATTCGATGCGCACGTGGCAATTATCTCTGTTAGCGTGGGTTCCATGTGCCAGGCAATGATGGGATCGATGAGCCTCAAGGGTGACATCGAATGGCATCGAGCATTTAGGCCAGCTATTTTTCGCCTGATTTGGATGCCACTGGGTGGCTATTGCCTCTGGCTCGTCGGTAACATGGGTCAACAACAAGTGCGTCAAGCGATCGGCATTGTATTGTTGCTGATCGTATTTGTACGTGTACGGGTTAAAGTCATACCGACGGAAGAACTCCACATCAAATGGGAGTATATTGCTTTCTCGATTAGCGGCGTTTTGTTGGGATTCTGTGGAATGGGTGGACCAGCAGTTGCACTCTGGGTCATGGCGCAACCTTGGAATCCCAGAAAGTCCCGGGCATTTCTGTTTGCCATAATGTTTCTGGGAATGATTCCGCTTTTTATCCAGTTCTATGTCATGTACCCGGATGATGCGCTCTATGCAATGTTGCTTGGACTGGCGACATTTCCCACTGTATTAATAGGTGGGGTCGTGGGGATGAAAGTCGGGAATAAACTTGAGCGAGATCGATTGCAAAAATATACGCTGGTCCTGCTCACTGTGATCGGTATAAGTGCATTGCTTTCACCCTACTTGCGACCTGCCTCAGAAGGTGCTGCTAAGCCTTCTGTTGAAGACGCAGCAGAGCATCAGGTAATTCCTGGATTGCCGAATAAGTGTTGAGCGATTGGTACTGAAACGTGAGTTTTGTTCCGCGATGAATGACTAGACATCCAGCCGGTAGAAGTCGATAGCAGTGCCACCAAAGAGCCGGTCCATTTCGGAGTCGCTGAGTGGACCGATGACCTGACAAAGAGCATCGTAAACTTGATCATATGTTCCAGCCAGTTCGCAGACTGGCCAGTCTGAGCCAAACATACATCGTTCGACTCCAAAGGCCTCGAGTGCCACTTCAACGTATGGCTTTAAGTCTGAAGGCCTCCAATGTTGCCAATCTGCTTCTGTGATCATGCCAGATAGTTTGCAATACACATGCTCGTGTTTTGCTGCATCCTGGATGTGCTGTGTCCAGTTGTCCATTCTTCCAGCTTTAATTTCCGGCTTGGAAATATGATCAATCACGAGAGGCAGGTTCGGTAATAAACTTGCTACAGTCTTCGCATGATGCACGTGTTGGACATAAAAGAGCAGATCGAAAGGGATGTTATGTTTTTCCAGTACCTTTAGCCCCGTAATGATCTCATCTCGAACGATGAAATCTACATCCGGTTCATCCTGCGTAATGTGCCTGATTCCGACGAACTTCGGATCGTCAACAAATTGTGCCAATTGTTCTTCGCAAACATCGCTTGCTAAATCTACCCAGCCGACGACACCAGCAATAAATGGATTTTCATTCGCCAACTCCAATGCCCATGTGTTTTCACGTATATCATGTTGCGTTTGCACAAAGACAGTCTTGTCGATTCCAACCTGAGATATACGAGACACGAGATCACTGGGCATGAATGACCGATTGATGGCCTCATTGCCTTGGGCGCCTAGCCAGCCGTATTCGAATTCAGTTCTGTTTAAATCCCAGAAATGTTGATGAGCGTCGACGCGTATGGTCATTAGGTTTACCTATATGATCGGAGTGTCGTTATTCTCTTCCCGACCCTCGATATAAAACCAGTTGTGAATGGGCTTTAGGATTTCTTGAACGTCCGATACTAACTGGTTATCGAGTGGTTCGTTAATCCAGTCAGCCCATTGGCGAATTCGCCCGGGATTGGCAGAACCAGTCACGCAAGTTGTCATGTCTGGATTTGCAATCGAGTATTGCAAGGCTAGTTGTGCGATATCAATGCCTGCCTGGCTACAGTGGTCAGCGGCTTGCTTGCAGATGTTACGGACCTGATCGGTTGCTTTGTGCCATGGAGGGAGATCCGCATTAGTGAGCAGACGAGCTGAAAACGGTGCCGCGTTTAGGATACCGACTCCCTTTTCCTTCAGATACGGAGCAAGATCGCCAAACATGGTGTTTTGAAGAGTATAGTGATTGTAAGAAAGTACAACATCAAGATCTGTTTGATCCAGGACAAACTTAAAGATCTTCATCGGATATCCGGACATGCCGATGTAGCGAACTTTTCCTTGCTGCTGAATTTCACGCAGTGCCGGGATTGTCTCATCAACCACCTGTTGCATCTCAACAAACTCGATGTCGTGGCACAGGATAATATCTAGATAGTCCGTGCCAAGGCGGTGTAGTGATACATCGACGCTTTCGCGCACTCTCTTAGCAGAGAAATCAAAATGCGATTCATGGTACCGTCCGAGTTTAGTTCCCAGATAGTATTGGTCACGCGGGATGCCCTTCAGCGCGATTCCCAACAGTACTTCTCCGATTCCTCGTCCATAATACGGAGAGGTGTCGATGAAATTCATGCCGCAATCAAGTGCAGTTGGGACGGATTGAAGTGCATCCTGTAAATCGACAGGTACAAACTCTGACCCAAGTGATGAGGCTCCAAAACTAATGACCGACAGTTGCATGTCGGTATTTCCAAGCTGTCTGAATTCCATCAGAGATCCTCTGATCTACGGGTGCTTGTTAGCCATCCATGCGGACGCCGATTGACAACAGCAAATTAGCAAATCGTTGTTGGTCTGCTGTTTGGATGGTTAACACATGGTCTGGAGTATCTACTGCTTTATAGAAGTCCCATTTTTCAATGGGTTCCAGTTCCACTCCAATATTCGAATTAGCGAATACATCACGATATTCATTCCAAACAGGTGGATCACCATCCAGAGCATACGGTCCTGTTGTTTCATAATTCATCGTGTTTGCTGCTTCGATTGGAATAGCCGTCACGAGTGCTTGTAACACCTGTGTACATGTCACCAACCCCGGCGAGAGGTTGAGACTGACCAATTCAGCATTCGGTCCTAGCGTTGAGGAACATGGGTAATTGCCATCGGCAATGAGAATCTTACCGTGATGCCCGGCGCGTCCTAGTACTTCGTTGATTTTCGGATGGATTAGTTGGTGCTTTAACATGCTTTAATTCCTATCTCCCGTAACAGGTAACAACTACATCCCGGACTGTAGAGCATCCAGATGACGTGCAAAGTGATCCTCTAATACATCCGCATATGTATCGGGATGTTGAACTAATATGTCACGTACAAGCGGTCCCAGTTTCTCATCAGTAAGAACAGATCCAAATGTGCAGTGAAGAATCTGTCGTCCTGCAAAGGTAAAGCCTTTGCCTTGCGGTACTTCATCCCAAAGTTCCAGATATTGCCTCTCAAGCTCGACGATATCCGAAACTTCCTCAACCGGAGGTGCAGAATCTAACGTGGCATGTACGTGGTACGTCGCTTTGTCGGTTAAATACCGACCACGTGCAAAATCAACGATCTCCCGAAATAGAGATTCATCATGACGTGCGACGACGCGTAGAGCTTCAAGGTAGCTCGTCCCAGCCGTTTTGACATGGAATAGTCCACCGGTTGCTTTGGCCAGCAGGCCGTACATGGAAATCTTATCACTACCAGAGTGCAAGCTTAGCTTGTAAGGGCCCAGTTCTTTTGCCAACGCTGCATGGTCATGTAGCGAGATATCTAATGCATCCAGATCACCGATGAAATCCACTCCTTTTTCGAAGTGACCAATGAATCGAGGTGCAAGGCTAACAAGTTTCATACCGTTACTTAAGCAACGATCCGCGATGATATAGTGTTCTGCAAGAGTAGTAGGTTGCTCTGTTTCATCTACACTCAACTCGATTTCATAGTCACGACCGAGACCTTCGTGTACCTCGTCGATGTAGTTGCAAAGTGAAAGTGCTTCGTTAAGTGCGATACCGTATTTCACGGCTGCTCGCAGGCAGGCTTCTTCATCCAATTGAAACGAAGTGCCTGTACTTAGTGTTACTGATTTCCCGCGGTAGCTATCGATCCAGCTAACCTGATCACGAATTTCAGCAAACTTTGATTCCAATGTAGCCTGATCATATGTGTCGGAATGTTCATCAACGTGATCAGAAGGATCAATAGTAAAAAAGGTAAATCCGACGGCGGCAGTTACATCTACGTCCTCTGGAGTCTTTAGATGATCTGCATCAGCACCTGTGACATCAGTCCATCCCGATGCAACCATGTCGCGCAAGGCATCTTCCATTACTCCTGTCGGCGTGCGTTGTGTGCGTGTCATTTCCCGAATGGACTGCTGCGGGTAAATGGCCTTTATCCCGGCACCGGATCGTTTCATGGAGGCAACGTGACCTGGAGTTGCTAATCCGGTGCGATCTCCGAATCCGAAACTCGGCTCCAGCCCTAGTGTGACGGGTTTTGGAAGTTGTTCTAGGTTGTTGTTCATCAAGTGATCCAAACTCTGTTAATGGGTGTGTCGTGTGTAAGTCGGTCTGCTACTAGCCGAAGTACTTATTGAATGAGTCGATCGTCTGTTTTGCAGCAGCATCCGGATCTGGATATGCAAATGCTTCAGCGCTGATGAAACGATCGTATTGGATGCTTCGAAGCGCATCGACGATTGGTTCGTATGACATGTGTCCGAGTCCGGCAGGCCGGCGGTTGGAGTCAACAAAGTGTACGTGGCCGATTGCTGAACCAGCATCACGAATCGCCTGCGAGATACATGTTTCCTCGATGTTCATGTGGAAGAGATCCGCTAGCAGGACGCAATTGTGGCCATCATTTAACGAACTAAGGAATTCGACTCCGTCAGCCATCGTGTTACACAAATTTGTTTCGTAGCGATTGAGCGGCTCATAAATAAGTGAAGCGCCATACTGAGAAGCGTGTGGACCAAGCTCATTGATCGCTTCCCCTAACAATGCCAAAGCATCTGCCTTGGGTAAGTCCGCATTCCATCGGCCCTGCATCGAACCGATAATTGCAGAAGCACCAAATTGCCCAGCCAAATCAATAATGCTTCGAACAAAGTCCTTTGCTCGTTGCCGTTCGGTGGCATCTGTGGATGTTAAGGACAATCCATGTTTGACCATGCCTGCACCCGTACCAACAGCCGCTAATTCCAGACCGTGGTCAGACAGTAATGATTGAAGCAAGTCGGTGTCGACGGCTTCAACGCCCGGTGGAAATACTTCTACTGCATCAAAGCCTAATGCCTTGGCTTTCTCGCAGCCATCGCGTAGACCGTTCCAGAATATAAAGGGGCCACCTCGTGCTTCTTCCACGAGACTAATAGTTACACATGATTTCATTGGTGATTTTCCAGAGAGAGAGTTTCGACCGAAGTTGTTAGTTTATTGAACTTCGACAATTGCCTTTAGGACACCAGTTTCGGGCTTGGTGTATGAGTCAAAAACACTGGGTAGCTCATTAAAGGATGTGCGATGTGTGATCCATGGATTGGTATCGATTTGACCGTCTTCGATGAGCTGAATGATGCGGCCAAAGTCTTTCGGTAGGGCATTTCTTGATGACAGCAAGTTCATTTCTTTAGCGTGGAGTAACTTGTGGGGAAATGAAACCTCACCCATCGTAATTCCAACGTAAACAAGTGTGCCGGTGTGTGCCACGTAATTCAGTGCATTCGACATCGATTGAGCATTGCCAGTTGCATCGATAACGATCGTTGGAAGATTACCGTTAGTGAGCTGCTCTAGGGCACTAAGTTCACTGCCATCACCTTTGAAGTGCACCGTGTGATTAACACCCATCGTGTTCTTGGCGAAATCAAGTCGTTGCTCGTTAATATCCATCATGATAGACGTAGCAGATGTGAGTTTAACGAACTCGAGTACACTGAGCCCAATGGGGCCGGCACCAATGATCAAAACATGGTCTTCGCCAGTTGGATTGCATCGATCAACCGCATGACAGCCGATCGCCAATGTCTCGACCAATGCAAGTTGTTCCATCGCCAAGCCACCAGAGGATGCGTGGAGTTTTCTTGCTGGAACAATAAACCGGTCTCTCATACCACCATCTGTATGGACTCCAAGCACTTGCAGGTTATCGCAACAGTTGCCCCGATCTCGCTGGCTGGCAAAGCTGCCTACGTCATTGATGTAAGGTTCTACACTACAGTGATCGCCGGCCTTGATATTTTCGACACCATCTCCGACTTCTAGTACTTCTACACCCAATTCATGTCCGGGTATGCGTGGATAACTATAAAATGGGAATTTCCCAAGGTATCCACTCAGATCGGTACCGCAGATTCCAACGCGGTGTACAGCTACAAGTGCTTCACCAGCACCAGGTGCAGCAGCTTCTTCGATTTCTACTTGTTCAAAGTGTTTGGGTTCTTGTAAGACGATTGCCTTCATGGAGCAATGGATCCTTTTGGTCACATCGATTTAGACGGGCTCTGGCCACGATCAGCCATAACAGCACAGCGAACCCTCATTATGACGCTGCATCAGCAACCGGAAAAGGTAGTACAAACGAACTATGAATTGATTATCCGACTTCGTTGTGCATTAAGTCCCTGAATCGACTTAGTACGTCTGCACCCTGTCAGATTAGCTGGCTCCATGGTGGAATCACGATAGTGGATTCTTCGACCAGATCATCTGTCGATGGGATATCGATACCACATTGAATAACCGCATCTCTGGTCGCTGAAATGATAGCAGCAGCGATTCAGTTAAGTCCGCTGGAATTGTGTAGCAGTCTGCTGCTTCTATATATAGAAGTGAATAAATAGAGGTGACAGTTTCTCGTTCTTCGTGCGTATCGATCCAATCAACTGGTACTTCGATTTTTGGTGAATTTGAAGCAGCTAAAGACTAAATGTGATTATTGATAACCTGAGTAACACCGCCACTCTCAAGATGGTAATGGATGACTAGTCTCAAGTTATTGCTCCCGCGCCGTAGGTGAATGTCTTGCTAATCCTCTGCCGGCGTCGATGTTAATAACTTGGCCGGTCGTCATCTTGTTTCTTAGGAAGAACTCAACTGTTTCCGCAAATGCCATCGGATCATCTACATGCTTAAGAAGGGTCTCTTGCTGAATGCGGTCGCGTGTTTTCTGGTCGAAGCGGTCTGGAAATAGAACTGGACCCGGATTGATGCAATTGACTCGGATTTTTGGGTTGAGAGATGCTAGGTCAACGGCAAGAGATCTGGTTGCAGCTACGACAGCACCTTTGGCAGCGAAGTAGCCCACATGATCTTCGTAAGGCTGCTCAACGGCCCAATCCCCAACAGTGATTATGCTGCCGCCACTAGGTTGTTCGGACATCATTAAACCAATGATCTGGCAGCAATGTATAGTGCCGATCGCATTTACTTGAATCTGTTGTGAAATACCATCGGAGATCTTATTGATTGGTGTTGG
>CEUN01119345.1_pt1 | contig 25048 bp, 25 predicted proteins | sample 361501 | NCBI WGS metagenome assembly CEUN01 (sample SAMEA2622801, study PRJEB7988) | marine metagenome | biome: marine biome (ENVO:00000447); feature: marine epipelagic mixed layer (ENVO:xxxxxxxxx); material: "saline water (ENVO:00002010), including plankton (ENVO:xxxxxxxx)" | depth 120 m | reverse complement strand
GGTTATTCCAACCGCCGAATAACCTATCCATGGGTTCGACCCTTTAGGGCTATCGCTCAGATTGCCTTCGATTGACTGTGATGTCGCTTCGGTCAAACGCACGACCTCGTATTCAGAAGCGCTCGCTGACCAGCAATGTCCTCCCCTTAGATGCAGCGATACTACGCCCAAATCCGCACAATACAAACCACTAGATTCGGTAGTACTTCTCAGCGTTAGTCCGGAACAGTTTGGATCGCTCTTCATCCGTGAAATCGACAGTGATCTCATCATAAGCATTCCAAACGGTCGCGTAATCGCTGAACAAGCTATCGACCGGGAAGTTCGACGCGAACATGCAGCGATCAACCCCGAGAATGTCGATTGTATCGAGAACGAACGGTGCAATAGAATCCGCGACCCACGTTTGATCAAGCATGCCGAGAGCCGAAATCTTCGCCGAAACGTTTGGCGCTGTTCCGAGTGCTTCAAGTCCCTTTCGCCACTCGCGGAGCTCACCAGGCGATCGACCTATCGGCATTGCCGTGTGGTTCAGAATCATAGGCACCTCTGGAATGTCGTTTCCAAGCTTGGCTGCCTCTTGTAGCTGCCACGGCCAAACTTGCAGATCAAACGATCCTCCAAAGATCGCGAGTAGCTTGAAACCCTTTCGCCATTGGGAATCGGACATTAATCCACCAGCTTCAGCGAAGCGGAAATTTAGCTTATCGTCCGACCAGTTGAGCATGTGTCGAATGCCGCGCCAGTTCACATGCTCGGCATGTCGTTCCAGAGTGCCTTCGACGTTCGGATCAGCAAGATTCGCGTAGCCAACTATGGCATGGGGCATTCCTTTCGAGCCGGGGTCGTCTGCAACAGATTGCAGCCACGCCGTTTCATCTACAGGATCGCCTTCATGATCCCATTCCGCTTGAACGTGCACTGACTTCACGAGCGGAAGGTTTTTCGCCCCTTGGTGTAAATCCTCGATCAACCAAGATTTTCGAATTGCAGAGTAGTCGCCAACGAAGTGATCAATGGGCTCGGTTAGCCACGGATACGGGTTGTTCTCTAGATCCCAAAGATGATGGTGGGTATCGATAAATGGCGGAACGGTCACTTCGCACAACTCCTTCTTGCGGTCAGGCAGGTTTGATCTGCAACAGTTTAGCTAGATATGGTGAATCGATGTCCAATCCAGCAACAAGAACTCTTCCACACGGTTTCGAAATTCGAATGTTGAACTCTGCCGACCCGCGGATCATCTCGGCAGCATTCGACAAACTTGGTCGGAACAAACCGATCGAACAGTACGAAAGATACCTCTCACGGCAAAGTCAAGGTCTTCAAGACGTTCTGGTCGCCACCGTAGAAAAAGAGTTCGCCGGCTACGTAACGGTGTTGTGGAAATCCGGGTACAAACCGTTCGCTGAAGCTGGAATTCCGGAAATTAACGACTTCAGCGTTCTTCCGAAGTTTCGACGAAAAGGTATTGGTACAGCCTTGTTGGGCGAAGCAGAATGCAGGGTAGAAGAACGATCAACCGTAGTCGGCATCGGCGTCGGGATGACTTCCGATTACGGAGCTGCTCAAAGAATGTACCCAAAACGCGGATATGTCCCCGATGGCCGCGGCCTTACGCAAGAGGGGATCCCGGTCGTTCACGATCAACCAATCAGGGTCAATGATTCGACCGTGCTGTGGTTCACAAAGATTTTGCATTAGGCATAACGTTCAGCGGTTACGTTGCACTACCTGCTGCGAGCCAGCAACGAACTGATCACTTGTGGAGCTGCCTCGATAGCCCGTTCGCGAATTTGTTCGGGCGTGAGACTGCCAATTGGGTGCTGAATTAGCGCGAAAGGGTAATCCGACATCCCGCCAAGGTTCGCTATTGCTTGAGACCCCGATTCGAACGGCTCCGTACAAATAGCAATTGCCGGCACACCTAAGGCTTCAAGCTTCATCGAGTCGTACACACTGGACGACGAGCAGCTTCCTCAGTCACCGTTCGCAAGAAGCGCAACATCCACCTCTCGCGAAAATCCTTCGAGCAGATCAGGATCGGCTGGACGTGAAGCATCGCCCTTGTTCACTTTATGCGAAACAGCAACATCGAATCGTTCCGCAATAACGATGTAAGGCGTGTGTTCATGGTGGGGTGTCTATTGTTTGTGTGATGTCGCTTTGACTGCCGCCCTTCGAGAGCCTCAGGATGGCACTGTGACGAACGATCTCAAACTGGTAGCGAAATAATCGATCTCGTTAAGTGATTTGTGATTAACGATTTCTCCGAAATGCCGTCCTGAGGCTCTCGAGGAACGGCAGGCGAACACGAATCGCTCGCCGCAACCCTAATCCGCGTGAAAAACTTCTCGCCACTGGATCATGTTCTGATCGGGATGCGCACCTTCTGGAAGCTGGAAGAACGGCGACATATCGTCCTGCCAACGCTGATTCACTTCTTCTTTTGACATCCCTTCTAGTGACGCCTCGAACGACTCATCGCATTCGACGTATCCGAACAAGGTGCCATCTTCCCTGAAGAAAATCGTGTAATTCCGCCATCCTGTGCGCACGAGCGCATCTGACATTTCGGGCCAAATCTCATCATGGCGTCTTTTGTACTCATCCACCATTTCAGGGTGAATCTTCATTTCAAATCCGACTCGCTGCATGACAATCTCCTTCAACCGGGAATATGAGTGATGATCTGGATGACGCAGAGTGTATGCTATGCGGCAATAAATTTGGCAGTGGATTGCACTTTGATGTGCAGAGGAGAAACGACAAGTGTCGAAATCAATCGCCCAAGTCCTCGATCTGAAAAATGATCCAGCGATCATTGCCGAGTACGAGGAATACCACAGAAACGTGTGGCCAGAGGTGCTCGAAGCCCTGAAAGGCATCGGGATCGAGCGCATGGAGATTTTCCGCAGTGGAAACCATCTTTTCATGTACTGCACTGTTCCCGACGATTTCGACCCGAGGCGCGACTTCCAGAGTTACACCTCTTCAAAGGGAGCCGAAGAGTGGAACGATCTAATGTCGACATTCCAGCAAAAGGTGCCTGAAGCCGAGGAGAATGACTGGTGGGCACCAATGAGCCTCGCTTTCGACTCCGAGTGGTTTGAATAAGGTCAACCAAACATGGCTGTGGACCGCGCTGTCGGTCATATGGATGGGCGTTATTTATGCTCTATCCGATCGACCCGCTGACGACTTCGATGACGCCGGTGAGCTTGTCTCATGGTTCCCGTTCGCGTCGTTCGTAGTTCACGCTGTCCTTTACGCGGTGCTGAGCGCATTCGTTCTACGCACGTTGATTCTGCTTAAAAGGCTCACCGATCCGCTGATTTCCTACACGGTCATCTTCACTGCTCTAATCTACGGAATCCTCGACGAAATCCATCAATCAAGCGTCGAAGGTCGCTCTTCAGAAGCAGTAGACGTTGCCGCCGACGTTTTCGGAGCGCTCATAGTGGTGATATTTTGGTTTCTCCAAAAGCGATGCCTGGCTCTGCGCGCACGCGAACGGGATTTGAACTCGGGCGATTAATAGAACATGCCGATTAAAGAACCAGAAGACCTTTGGCCAACCGGTCCTGAAGTGCTTGCGACACTTGAGGAAGCCGTTCGAATGGCGGAAGAAATCGCCGCACCTCCCGCGGAACGATGGGTTGCGAAAACCATCAGCGACAAGCTAATTCCGAGTCTTTACAACGCCCGGACTTACCTCGAAGTCGGGCAGCTGCAGTCACCCGAGATTCGCCTCGGAATCTTGAACGCACGATTAGAAGCCGGTGAACTCGCCAACGCCGACTCAAGGTACGCGCCGCTTTACTCGAAAATTCGTGTTCTCGCCGAAGAGGCAGAAATAGCCACAAAAATGGCGTAGGCCACGTGCCACCCAACACCTCGGATGAACACCTGAGCGTGCTACGATGTCCGCGCCTTGAAACCATTTTCCGACACCGATTCATTTATCTCTAAAGATGGTCGAGTTGAGATCGTTTTTGATCTCGATGATCTGTCGAAAGCGGATATCGATCTGGTGATGCGATCTGCGTTGGCTGGGCTTGATTCTGAAACGTTCGATGGCCCAGACCATGTGACCGTAATGATCACCGGCGATGAACGGATTCGAGAGCTGAACCGGGACTTCAAGGGCGAAGATCAGATTACTGACGTGCTGTCGTTCAACGTGGAAAACGATTCGGTTGAACGACATGAGGACGAAGATTGGCCGGAATTCGCTGATTCAGAATCGACGAACGATCCAATCCGTCTCGGTGATATTGCAATTTCTCTTCCGCAAGTCATCAGGCAGGCAGAAGAAAACGGGAAATCTCCGGATCGTGAACTCGCAATGCTGACGATCCACGGAATTCTTCACCTCCTCGGGTATGATCATGCCGTACCCGAAGAAGAAAAGGGGATGTTCGGCAAAACAGATGTGGTATTGGCGGGAATATTCGGCGAGTAATCCGCCATTGGCAAAATGAAGCCCGATAAACTGATGGTGAAGTGACTAACAGCCAGGTTTTTTACAGAAAATGGCGGCCCACTCGGTTCGACGAAGTGGCCGGGCAACAACACGTCACTCAAACTCTCAAACGAGCTATCGCGACCGACCGCGTTTCTCATGCTTATTTGTTCACTGGCCCGCGCGGTGTCGGCAAAACATCAACAGCCCGAATTCTCGCTAAAGCGCTGAACTCTGAGCGAACTGACGACGGCGAGCCAATCGTCGATTCAGAAGTTTCTGTTGCTATCGACGAAGGTCGGTATCTCGATCTCATTGAAATCGACGCTGCATCAAACAGAGGTATCGACTCAATACGTGATCTCCGCGATGCGGTTCAGTTCCAACCGACATCGGGTCGTTACAAGGTGTACATCATTGACGAAGTACACATGCTTACTGAAGCTGCGTTTAACGCTCTTCTCAAAACACTTGAGGAACCGCCTCCCAACATCGTCATGATTCTTGCGACTACGGACGCCCACAAGGTTCCGGCGACCATCGTGAGCAGATGTCAGCGATACGACTTTAGACGCCTCTCAAACGATGACGTGATCGAACGTTTAATCGAAGTTTGCGAAGTAGAGGAAATCGAAGCTGAACCTACAGTGCTCGAAATGATCGCCCGGACTGCCTGGGGCTCTCTGCGAGACGCCGAAAATCTTCTCGAACAGCTCTACATTTCGTACGGTCAAACGGGTGAAGACGGGATCCCTTCTGAGATAACCGAAGCTCAAGCACGTGAACTGCTGGGCCTCGGCGACACAGCGGTGAGTACAGAACTCGCATCTGCGCTTCTTGCAAAAGACGCTGCACAGGCGCTAACCGTTATTAACCGTGAAGCCCAACGCGGTGCCGATCTTCAGGCGTTGCGATCTGGTGCGGTCGACGCACTTCGCGTCTCACTTTTAATGAAAGCCGGTGTGGAAGACTCGATTACTCAAGGCTCCGAGTTCGCGGAAACAATGTCGGCAGCGGCAAGGCCTGCTCGACTCAACCAAATTCTCCACATTCTCACCGCTCTCGGACAAGCGGATATCAAAGGTAATTCATCCTCACCATTGCCGCTCGAACTTGCTGTACTGCAAGCCACGACAAAGCCGGTTGCAGCCACGGCATCACCAGCTGCGCCAGCTTCATCGGGTTCCGCTCCTGCACGTCCAGCTGCGGTGCCTCAGCAGAGCCAACAAGATTCGGCAGGACAAGCTGAGCCCGACCAGAGCGCCTCAACACCGAGGCGAGAAAGAACTCCCGTCGAACAACAGTGGGACAAGGTCATTTGGGAGATGAGACGCACTAGGAACCGTAAATTCGTGGTCGGATCGCTGCTGAGAAATTGCGAAATACCTGAACCACAAGGCAACAAAATTTCTCTGCGCTTCAAGAGCAACTCCATGAAAAACAACTTCATGGAAGAAATGCAAGACAAACGATCACGCGACGCCCTTAAAGCCGCGATCACCGGCACATACGGCTCCGAGCTAGAACTTGAAGTTCGATCACCGTCAGAAGCCGCAGAAGAAGCTCGTGCAAACGCCGGACAAAACTCAGGAAACGGTGACTCAAGCGCGGCTCCAGTTGGAACTTCCGACGCACAGGAAAGTGCTATGGTTCGAGCCGCTATGGCAATGGGTGCAAGAGTGGTTGCCGAAGAAACTCCTGAAGACGACTCGGAGTCAGAGTCAGAACCCGGCGTTTAGCAGGTCGAGTCGAATCGACTAAATTGCCATATAGAGTCCGATCGTAAGTTCGACACTCTACACCTCTCGTCGTCACCGGCAACCAAGTATGATTGTCGAGTTGAAATATCCGTTGTTCCGGTGTCGTTATTTCGCGAATCGTTTCGAAGCTGGGACTTCTTCATGACTGAGGACTCGATTCGATGATGAACAAAAATATGCTCAAACAGGCGCAGCAAATGCAAGCTCGACTTGCGGCTGTGCAAGAAGAGATCGCGGTAGCCCGAACTGAGGCAACCGTCGGTGGCGGGATGGTCAAAGTGGCCGTGATTGGCGGTTCGAAGGTCGATTCAATCGAGATCGACCCTGAAGTGGTTGACCCCGAAGACGTTGAAATGCTTCAAGATCTGATTCTTGCGGCCATTAACGAGGCAATGGACACCGCCCAAAAGCTCGCTTCCGACAAAATGGGACAAATCACCGGCGGTCTCAATATTCCGGGATTGACGTAGACAACCCGAATCACTCAAAACCAAGAGGTTCAGAGCCGCCCATGGCCCAGTCCGATATTGCACCTTCCGCAGCGCCGCCAGTCGCACGACTGATTGAGGCGTTCCACAGGTTGCCCGGCATTGGACCGAAAAGCGCTCAACGCCTCACGTATCACTTGATTCGAATGCCTCAAGATGAGGCGGAAGAGTTTGCAGGCGCAATTCTTGGAGTCAAAGAGCGCGTCGTTCTGTGCAACACCTGCGCAAACATTTCAGAATCAGCAGAGTGCCCGATTTGCGCCGATCTCCAGCGAGACGGCTCTCGAATATGTGTGGTTGAAGAACCACTAGATGTAGTTGCTGTTGAACGTGCTCGCGTTTTCTCGGGCAAGTACCACGTGCTTCACGGTGTTATTTCACCCGTGAACGGAATCGGTCCCAACGATCTAAAGCTTCGAGAATTGCTCGAACGGCTACGTGACGGGTCGGTCAACGAGGTAATTGTTGCGACCAATCCCAACCTCGAAGGCGAAGCGACCGCAATGTACATCCAGCAGTTGATCGGACCTCTCGGGGTGAAAGTAACCCGCCTCGCTCGGGGACTTCCAAGCGGATCGGATATCGAATACGCCGACGATTCCACTCTGGCGCACGCCCTGGAAAGTCGCGCTGAAATTCCGAAGCAATATGCCGATTCGACCGACTAGGTGTGTAGGTCGCTGACCCACCCTACACGGTAGCGTAACTAGCTGTTTTCGAGTTCATACCTACACGTTTTCAAAGTGGTGTTCCCGCAATCCGACAACCCGTATACACGGAAAGTGATAGCCGCTTCCGTGTAGGATTTTTGGGGCACCACGACAACCGAACTTCGATGTGTCATTGCGAGGAGTGAGGAACGAACGACGTGGCAATCCGCCGCCGAAAGTTCGTTCTCTCCACGCCCCACGTGGAAATCCACCTACAGCAAATCGCACTCTCTAAATCCCACGTGAGTGCGCGACGTCACCGCCCCAAATCCCTCGTTGCCTCGGGATGTTGTCGCTTGTGGGGTGTGCGTGGTTGAGGAGACGTTATTTATCTGAGGAACAATTGCCGAACGAAACTATTGCGTGGGCGTCACATCCTGAGGTTCTCGACGGATAGCGATCAGACGATCCAACTTCGATACTCGGGCGTTACAAACGAATATCATTGCGGTATGACCTCGAAACGGCGACCAGTCACATACACAACTGACGGTGTGGTCGTTCGTACGAGCAATTTCGGTGAAGCCGACAGAATAATCACTCTCGTTACCCCCATCCACGGACTCGTTCGTGGCGTTGCCAAGGCAGCTCGTAAACCCGGGTCGAAAATTGGAGGTCATCTCGATCTTCTCAAACACGTCAGCGTTTCGGTAAGAGAGACCAGAACTCTTCATGGGTTAAGTGAGGCGTCTACCGTGAACGGCTATCGAAGCCTCCGAGATGATCTGGATAAGTTTTCCCGTGCGTCCTACGTCTCGGAAATGGCGGAACGGTTTTCTGTAGAAAACGGAGCGAACCAGCCGTTATTTCGTCTGCTCCTCGACGTGCTTCAAGCTCTGGAGAGCACGAAGAATCCCGAAATGGTTGCGCGATTCTTCGAAATGCGATTGCTCCAGCTAAGTGGATTCGCACCTGAGCTATCACGGTGTGTCGAAACCGGAGTTGAACTAGAACCGGCGAATCATCTTTATTCCGCAGAACGCGGCGGACTCGTAAACAACGACGCCAAACCCATCGGTGAAACTGCGCTTCTTCCCGCCAGTTTGAACACGATTAAACTGCTGCGCTTCCTTGCCAGATCAAATCTCGAACAAGCCGAAGCGATGAAAGCCGGTGAAGACGAAAACCGTCAGCTTTCACGAATTCTTCGTGCACAAATCCACCAGGTGCTCGATCGCGGCCTACGTTCGGAGGCGTTCATGGACGAAGTGCGGTCAAGGCAGTACAAAAAGGACGCTACCGGCGAGCAAGAAACACGCTCGCAGGCGTAGTGACACATCGCCTTTGCGATTTGCGCAAGATTGTTACACTCGGTGATGTCCATTTCCAAGTAGTTTTCGAACGACACCAATCAGTCGCAAATACGAACTTTTTTCGTTCGTTAAATCACCCCTGAGTCGATAGTTAACGTGCCCTCGGCACACTCAATATGCCTGATTCCGACATCGTTATACGCGGAGCCCGCGAACACAATCTCAAAAACTTCGACATCAGCATTCCTCGCGACACGCTGACGGTAATCACCGGGGTATCGGGTTCGGGCAAGAGCAGTTTGGCGTTCGACACTATTTTCGCTGAAGGACAACGACGCTACGTTGAGTCGCTTTCTGCTTACGCTCGCCAGTTCCTAGGTCGAATGGAAAAACCCGATGTCGATCACATTGAGGGGTTGAGCCCGTCTATTTCTATCGACCAAAAGGGTGTCTCTAGAAACCCTCGATCGACCGTCGGAACTGTGACGGAAATTTACGACTATATCCGCTTGTTGTTTTCGCGCGCAGGGCGGCCTAATTGTCACAACTGCGGCCGACCTGTACAGCGACAGACCGTTCAGCAAATAGTCGACTCAATACTGAGCTGGGACGATGGAACTCGCCTGCAAGTTCTCGCACCAATGATCACCCATATGAAGGGTGAGCACGCTCAGGTGTTCGAAACCGCGCGAAGCGACGGCTTTGTTCGAGTACGCGTTGACGGTGAAACAACCGAACTTTCGGAAGAAATCAAACTCTCGAAGAACAAATGGCACGATATCGAAGTCGTTGTCGACCGAATCATCGTTCGAGAAGACACTGATCGAGGTCGGCTCACAGAGTCAGTCGAAACAGCGCTTCGTCTTGCCGGCGGCAATCTGATTGCATCGAAATTGGGCAGAGTCGGTGCTGACGACGAAGATGTCGTCTATTCCGAGCACTTCGCCTGCGTGCACTGTGACATTTCGATAGCCGAACTAGAACCAAGAAATTTCTCGTTCAACACCCCGTTCGGTGCGTGCCCTACCTGTACGGGACTTGGCTACAAGCTCGAAGTAGACCCGAACCTCGTGATCCAGGACAAATCGCTTAGCCTAAACGATGGAGCAATAACTCCCTGGGCTCGCTCAGGTTCGAATTCTCCCTGGTACAACTCGATGCTCGAATCGTTGTCCGAGCACTTCGGTTTCTCTATGGATACACCTGTTCGTGATCTCGCCCAGGAAGACATCAGCGTCATTCTCTATGGAACTGACGGCAAGAAAGTCCAGGTTTCTCATCACACGCAAAAAGGCCGTGTTTACACTTGGAACACCAGCTTTGAAGGCGTGATCCCGAACATGGAACGCCGACATGTCGACACCGAATCCGACGCGGTTCGAGAAGATATTGCTCGCTACATGACGCAGCGACCCTGTATGACATGCGGGGGAGCTCGATTAAAACCCGAAGTGCTTGCCGTCACCATTCTCGGCATGAACGTGATGGAAGTCACTCGGCAGTCGGTCGAAAACGCTCTCCGATGGGTCGAGGCGTGCCGTACGGGAGTTTGGCCGGGAGAAGGCGAGCACAGTGGTGATGCGGTCGACCCGCTGAACAACCGAGAACAATCAATCGCTACTCAGATCCTGAAAGAAGTAGAAGCTCGGCTTGGGTTCCTTTCGAGAGTTGGACTTGACTACCTAACTTTGGATCGCGCCGCGGCGACACTCTCTGGAGGCGAGGGGCAGCGAATCCGTCTCGCCACCCAGATCGGATCCGGATTAATGGGTGTTCTATACGTATGTGACGAACCTTCAGTGGGTCTTCACCCCGCTGATAACGATCGGCTGATCGGAACACTCCAGAACCTGCGCGACGTCGGCAATACCGTTCTAATCGTCGAGCACGATGAAGCCGTAATGCGCGCCGCCGACCACATCGTCGATCTCGGGCCAGGAGCTGGTCAACATGGCGGAAACGTTGTTGCTGAAGGACCCATTGGCGAGATACTTAAAAACGATGTGTCCCTCACCGGTGCATATCTGAGTGGTCGTAAATCGATTCCAGTTCCCGACACCCGCCGCAAAGGAAACGGGAACGAAATCGCAATTGTTGGCGCCCGTGAGAACAATCTCAAGAATGTTTCTGTTGCCATCCCTCTGGGCACTCTTACTTGTGTCACGGGGGTCTCTGGTTCAGGCAAAAGCACACTCGTAAATGAGATTCTCTCTAAAAAGTTATCTCAATACTTTTATCGTTCGAAGGATCGACCTGGTGATCACGACGATGTGATCGGACTTGAGCATGTCGACAAGGTGATCAATATCGACCAATCACCTATTGGTCGAACCCCGCGCTCGAATCCTGCTACTTACACAGGAGTGTTCACGAACATTCGTGAAATATTCGCTTCGATGCCAGAAGCTAAGGCACGTGGTTACAAGGCTGGACGATTCTCGTTCAACGTAAAAGGTGGTCGCTGCGAAGCCTGTAGTGGTGCCGGTTACGTCCAAATCGAGATGCAATTCCTTCCCGATGTGACTGTTCCCTGCGAAGTTTGTCTTGGTGCTCGCTATAACCGTGAAGCACTTGAAATCAAGTTCAAGGGCAAGTCGATTGCCGAAGTTCTGGACATGACGGTTTCGGAAGCAGCGGAGGTCTTCGCCAACATCCCTTCGATAGCCAACAAGATGAAGACGTTGACCGATGTGGGTCTTGGCTACGTACCTCTGGGTCAGCCGGCAACTACCCTGTCGGGTGGTGAGGCGCAGAGAATAAAACTCGCATCCGAGCTGTCGAAGCGATCAACCGGTAAAACCGTCTACATTCTCGACGAGCCGACAACCGGTTTATCTTTCGACGATGCCGCTAAGCTGATGATCGTACTGCACCGTTTGGTCGATGCCGGCAACTCGATTGTCTTGATCGAGCACCATTTGGATCTAATCAAGAACGCTGACTGGATTCTTGATATGGGTCCCATGGCTGGAGAACGTGGCGGAAAGCTGGTTGTAGAAGGAACACCAGAGTTCGTCGCCTCGGTCAAAAAATCGTCTACAGGCCAGTACTTATCTGAACTGGAAGGTATCAATCCCAGCTCTAAGGCACCAGGTAGAACAAAAGCCCGGAAATTTAGCGTTGCCAACAATGGCGTCTCTGGCGACGACATCACGTTACCGGATAGACCTGCCAGCTCAGCCAACGGCGCAACAAAATCGCGTAAAAACTCACGCCGATACCGTCGGCGACGCCGTGGCGCGAGAGCGGGCGGGTCGTGAGGGTTAGCGATTTGCTGTCGTCGGATCGTCACGTGGGCTGTGGATAGGGCGATCTTTCGGCGGCGGATTGCCACGTCGCTCATTCCCCACTCCTCGCAATGACAGTGTATGGGCGGTCGAGACGCTGTCTCACTCCAACATGGTGGAGTTACGACACAGTCCCAGGTGACTAGGCGAATCTGCGAAGGTCAAACCCCGGTAAATCAGTCGCTTTGAACCGTCTGTGCCAGATTCTGACACGCCGAAATATCTGTCTGACACAACATCACAACGTTGCCTGCAACAAGATATGCGTGATAGCTAGTGCGATTGCCCGTAGAAGTAATAATTCCGCCTCCCGAATTCGAATTGGGAGATCGGCCTATCGCCGCAAGAGCCGACTCTACACCTGCCGACATTGCGTCGGCGTGCGAACTGTATTTGCGAATCTCGATATCACGTCGTTCGGCAAACCCGTAATACACGTTCGTTGCAAGTGGCACGGTTTCTGTATCGAACTCTTTGTTCAATTTAAAACCCGCTGCCTGGAAATTGTCGATTGAGAAAGTCTCATCTACTCGTAGTACGGGTGCAGTATCCTCACCGCCATTCTTCGTCGAAACGCTCTTGTCAACGGAGCCGTCAGACCCGCACGCCAGTGCGATCGTGATCAGCAAAGATAATACGAGGATGAAAATCTTATATTTGCTATGCACCTTGACCACCAACGAGTTCGATTGTGTGTCAATTGAATCGGTGAACCTTAGCAAATAGCTAGCGCTTTCCAGCCGCCAATTTTGACGCCTCCGGAATTGATCGCAGACGAAGCATCGCTAGAGTTCCAACTACGGGTCCTAGAGCCAGCATTGAGAACGCCCATCCCCATCCGTGAGAATCTTTCACTATTGGCAATAACCAGATGGACACTGCCGTGAGCGCGAACCCGACTCCTGTTTGAAAAGTGAGCATCGTCCCGCGATAGGCCGGGTCGCTTAGTTCAGTCATTGCCGTTGAGAACTGCGCCGAATCGGCTATAACTGCGGCGCCCCAAACGATAACCAGCACGACTATCAAAACCGTCATCTCTGACGGAATAAATCCGACAAATGCAGCAATACCGCCACTGATAATCATTGCGATACTCGTGACTGTCGTTCTTCCAATCTTTTCTGACCAGACTCCCGCATAAGAACAGGCGATGGCGCCAGCAAGGAACACGCTAAACGTCAGGGCACTCGTAAGATCCAGACTTGTGCCCACGACAGAGTGATCTCCCACCACGTAAAGCATGTAAGCGCCTATCCAAGCCCACATTGCGTACAGCTCCCACTGATGACCTAAATACCCGGTGAGAGCCAGTGCCGGTGCACGTTCGCGCAGCGCACCTGTGAGATAGCGTGGATTGAACTTTGCGCCCTTCACATCATGGGGTCCGTCAATCACAAGAAGCCTGAGTACGACTCCGCCCAGAATTGCCAGCACCGAGCTTCCGATGATGACCGCCTGCCAATTGTCAGAAAACACGGATCGCAGAAGGTGTGGTGAGCCAGACCCAATGGTAAGTGCGCCAACCATCGTGCCGAGTGCGAACCCTCGACCCTTCTTATACCAGCCAGAAATTACTTTCATCGCCGGCGGGTAGACACCGCCCAAAAATGCGCCGGTAGCGAATCGAGCAGCGATTAGCAGCGGTGCCGATTCGATCGGTATCACCAATAGGTTCATGACCGCCGCCATAGTTGCGCACACAAAGAACAAAGTACGGGCGTTAAATAGGTCAGACAGATTCGTAATCGCAATCACAAGAGTTCCGAAAACAAATCCGAGTTGAACTGCAATCGTGAGAACTGCGATTGACGACTCGTCTATGGATTTCTCGAGTTCCAGCGCGCCAGAAATTGCGTTTGTTGAGAACCAAACTGACAGCGAGAAAAACGTCGCTAGCGACACGTATATCAGCGACCGTCCACGTGTCTCAGCCCTAAACATAGTTTTTGATGTGTGGTTATCCACCTTGGATACTTTTGTCTTCAAGTTTCAGTCGGTAATGTGTGTGAATCGAAGGTGGTCGTGGCGATTTTCACTTGCTCGGAGGCAGTATGAGCCAAAACGAAGAAGAGCGCACATATTTTCAGGATGGCCTACACGGCAATCATTGTTACGGGTGTGGGGCGTGGAACGACAGAGGTTTGAGGATTAAATCGTTCTGGGACGGCGACGAGTCAGTCTGCGTGTATCAACCTGAACCTCACCATGCTGCTATGCCTCCAGATGTAATGAATGGTGGCACCATTGCCGCAATAATCGACTGTCACGGCGTGTGTTCGGCAATAGCAGACGCATATCGGGTCGAAGGGCGAGAAATCGGCGAAGGTGCCAAGATCTGGTACGCGACAGCATCTCTGACCATCAACTACCGGAAGCCAACACGCATCGATGGAACCGTTACTGCTCGGGCGCGCTTGACCGAGAAGTCCGACAAGAAATCGCTATTCGAGGTCGATTTTTACTCTCACGGTGGCGTGAAAACATGCGATGCCACCGTTCTGTCACTTCGAGTCCCCGACGAGTGGGCTGACCCGAGCGGATTATTCCAGCACTTGTAGGCGCCATTGGTTCACACAAGATTTACTCAATAATTCGAACAAGAAAAGGTTGATTCAAATGAAACTCGCCCTAGGAGCAGACCATGCTGGCTTTCCAATGAAAGGTACCGTAGTCGAATACCTGAAATCACAAGGCCATGATGTCACCGACTATGGCACCCACTCCGAGGATCCTGTCGACTTTCCTGATATTGCTCAACGAGTCACATCCGCAATTCTCTCTGGCGAGGCCGAGCGTGGCATCCTTGTTTGCGGAACTGGTGTTGGAGCAACAATCGCCGGGAACAAAGTGCCCGGAATTCGCGCCGCTCTGACTCACGACACTCACTGCGCGCATCAGGGAGTCGAACACGACGACGTGAACCTGATCTGCATGGGTGCGTGGATCATCGGGATCGAAGTCGCAAAAGAGGTCCTTGACGCGTTTGTAAACGCAAAATTCTCCTCCGACCCGGATTTCCGACGGCGCGTCGACAAACTTTCCGAAATGGAACGATCGTACGCGGAACAACTAGTTAAACTAGCCAAATGACCGGCGTAAACCGTCGCTACAGCATGTAAAAATAGATGAGAAGCAAGCTCAAGTACGGCTTGAATTGGCTACGCTTGGTCTGTGTTCTGGCTGGGTTTGTGACTGTGACGGATACGACTAAAACAGGTATGGATCCCAACGGCAATGCTTTTCAACTCACCAAGGTGCAAAAACGAATTGCCGAAATCGGTCAAATTTTCGGGTCGAGCCTCAATCTCGAAGAAATCTTTGACGAATTCGCAGGGCAAGTCCGTAAGCTGATTCCAGCTGAACGCATAATTCTCTAGACTGTCGATGAAGAAACATTTGCTTCAACAGGCTCGATCCACACGGATGATCGAGGCGGCGAAAATGTACGTCAGCGCAGTTCATGCGTTTATGGATGAAGCTACCGATATTCTTGGCGTTCACGAAGAATCAGCGGTTCCTACAGTTGCAATCCTGAGGCAAAGACACCTAGAACCTAAGACCCGAAGTTCGGTTCTTCTTCCCGTTCGATCTTGCTGGGATCGAGGTCCATCATCATTCCGACGCCGTTCGGTGCCTTGATCATGCCGTTTTCAGGCGTGACAGGGTCTTTCAGGAAGTGTTGGTGCACGATATTCCACTTGATGAGGAACTCCTGGTACGGAGTGTGAATTGGCGACTGTGCGACCGAGAAGTGAACTCCGGCATTAGTCGAGTGCCCGTGTGGGATCGTGATCAAATCAGCCGTTGTCGCAACAGCGGCAATTTTTAGCGTTTCCGATAAACCGCCTGCCCAGTAAATGTCGGGCTGCAAAATATCCAACGCTTCAGCGTCGATGAACTGCTTCATGCCCCACCGTGTGTAGTGGTGCTCAGCGCCGGAAATCGGAATGTTGGTCGCTTCGCGAATCTTCCTATATGAGTCAACTCTGTCAGGCAACGCTACTTCTTCGAGCCATCGGGGGTGGTAATCCTCGATGTGCTCAGCGAGTCGGATGACGTAGTTCACGTCCATCGACTGCCAGCAGTCAAGCATGATGTCGTCGTCATCGCCAAGGGTTTCTCGAAGTGTCTCGACCATCTCGACATTCTTCTTAAATCCTTCAGATCCTGACATTGGACCATGGCGGAAGAACCATTTTTGAGCGGTAAAGCCTTCTTCTTGCTTTTGCTTTGCCCGCTCACGAACAAGACCCATGTCGAGCACGTTATAGCCAAGCATCGAAGCGTAAGCAGGTACTTTCTGACGAGTCGGACCACCAATGATTGAGTAAACAGGCGTGTTGAAATAGCGTCCCTTGAGATCCCACAAAGCGTTGTCGATCGCGCTTATTGCGATCATCGTGTTGCCCTGTCTACCGTGAACAGAACCGCGGTGCATGATGTCCCACAGGAATTCGATCGCCAACGGATCGCGACCAATCAGGTATCGAGACAACTCGTTATCAATGATGAATGCAACGGCTTTGTCCATTGGGCCGCCAATACCGGTCACGCCTTCGTCTGTTTCGATCTGAACAAAATAAGCGTCGTGACTCAGCTCATTCTGAGATTTCTCAGAGCTCCACTCGGTGCGCTTTGTGACATCACGAAACTCTTCGTATACATCGAGAGGTTGAACCAGCCGTTCTTCCCAGAACAAACCGTCTGTCTGGATGGTTCCAAAAACGTGTCGAAGTCGTACTTTTTCAATCTTCATGAGAACTAATTTCTGCTGGGCATTGGAATTACGCCGGCACTTTTGCGGACGAACACACTTTACCGCAGCTCATAAGAATACGGTCCAATTCTGGCTTCGGGCTCACATGGCAGCAACATCACGAGAGAATGAAATCTATCGTCACGTAATGCTGGAGCGGGTTTGATGAAACTAGAGGTGTCGTAGAACATCCGAGGGTTTCTCCGTAATGATTAGAGTCATTGCGAGCCGATAACTGCGGGTGAAAATAATGGCAAAATCCGCCTCCGCTCGCAAAACAGCGTGGATGTTACGTGAGGAAATGACGACTCGGTGGAGCTTGGTATGAGATTCTAAATTGCTTCGATTACTTCGCGAGCAATCGCCGGCCAATCTACCGTGGTTCCCGTTGCTCCTGAACGGTACGCACGGTGCAGGTTGGGCTTCGAATCTGCAATACCCCATGTACGCACCGAAAGCCCCGCTTTGTGAGCATCGGTAACTTGTTTCTTGGTAACTTTCGACGCGTTGGGATATATGCCTGACAGCCCAAGTTCAAACGCGGCGGTGAGAGTCGCTTTATCTAGGTTCTGCACAAGCCAGCCGTGGGCAATATTCGGCATTAGTGCGATAGATCTTTCAAGCTGCTCAAAGTGGAAAGACGTCATTGTCAGGCCTGGAGATTCGTATCCGCCGGTGCTCTGATCAAGCCAACCCCATTTCTCAAGTGACTTGTGAGCAAGCTCCGAGAGTTCTGGCTCCTTGCTCTTCAGTTCGAGGTGGAGGTGAATCTTGCCTGCGTACCGTTCAAGGATGTCGTCGAGAGTGGGAACAAACGCCTCGGGATATGCCATTGGGCCTTTTACTCCCGCACCATCATCCGGTCCTTCGAACCAGAGCCCCGCATTTAGCGATTTGATCTTCGCAATAGCCGTTTCAGCGACCAATCCAGTCGCGTCTGTGGTTCGATCCAACTCTGAGTCGTGAATCACAACAACTCTGCCGTCGCTCGTGAGTTGGATGTCGGTCTCGATATTGGCGAATCCCAGTTCCAGCGCGAGATCGAAAGATTCGAATGTGTTTTCCGGGGCGTCATACGAAGCGCCTCGATGTGCAATGAGAGTGAAATCGTTGTTTTTCGCTTTGGATGCCATGCCTGTTTTGCGTCGTTATCTTACTGATTCGCCTAATCGAGTTGGATCGATCTCGAAGTGTAAGTGACAGCGGTCGAAAAGACCGTACAATCTGCCTCACCGTGGCTATCAATAAAATCATCAATTCTTTCGAAGGGGCAGTGGCCGACATTCCATCCGGTTCGTCGGTAATGATCGGTGGCTTCGGCGGTGCCGGTGGTCAACCAACTCGACTCATGCTTGCCTTGAGAGATCAAGGTGCCACCGATCTCACGATTATTGGCAATGTCGCGGGTATCTCAAAAACGACAGGCTACGGCTGGCCCGACCATCTCGACCCGATTGACCAGGGAATCTTTTTCGAAAGCGGACAAGCTTCGAAAATTATTTGCTCATTCCCGGTTCCTGGCACGACGAACCCGCTCAGCGACATTGAAAAGGCCTGGAGAGAAGGTAATGCCGAGGTCGATATCGTGCCCCAGGGAACACTGATCGAGAGAATTCGTTCAGCGGGTGCAGGAATCCCTGCCTTCTACACACCTACCGGGGTGGGCACTCCAGTTGCAGAAGGCAAAGAACATCGAGAGTTTGACGGCCAAACATTTCTTCTTGAAACCGCGTTGCATGCTGACTACGCGCTAATAAGAGCCGAAAAGGCCGATACACGCGGTAATTTGCAGTACATCGGAACCTCGCGCGCATTCAACCCCGCAATGGCGACCGCCGCTCGGGTAACCATTGTTGAGGTCGACGAAATCGTCGAGCCAGGAGTAATCGACGCCGAACGAGTAGGAACGCTCAGCACATATGTTGATCGGATCGTCAAACGCGCAGAAGGAGATCCGCTACCGTGAATTCTTCTGACCAAGTTCTCTACAACGACCCCGCTCCTCGTCTCGACCGTGCTGGAATAGCGAAACGCGCGGCACGCGATCTCGTCGATGGCACGACGGTAAACCTGGGTATTGGAATCCCTGCAATGTGCGCCGACTTCCTGCCCCACGGAGTAGAGCTCAGATATCACGCCGAAAACGGCATTCTCGGATTCGAAGACCTCTCGGCACCCGGAGAGGGCGATCCCAACCTTATGGACGCTGGTGGCAAATTCCCTAAGCTAGTACCCGGGATGGCGTTCTTCGATTCGGTTGAATCGTTCAACCTGATCCGTGGCGGTCACATAGACGTGACAGTGCTCGGGGCATTGCAAGTTTCGAAATCTGGTGATCTTGCGAACTGGATGATCCCAAAACGCGGTATTGGGAGTATTGGTGGAGCGATGGATCTTGCAGCAAACGCAAAGCGTGTCATAATCGCCATGGAGCACACCGCAAAGGGCGATGTTGCCAAGATTGTTGAGGAATGCACGTTCCCGCTAACAGCACAGGCTTGCGTCGACCAAATAGTCACCGATATTGCCGTGATCGACGTTGATCGCGAAAACAAACGGTTGAGGCTTCGCGAAACTGCGCCGGGCTGGTCTTTCGATGACGTTCAGTCTCGTACCGCGGTGGCACTCGAGGTCGAAGGCGATCTCGGGACAATGGTTTAGCCGCAATCGTCTTCCCGCTGCTGCCATCACTTATTTAAACTGACCAGGCATCAGGCGGTGTTTTGAACTCGTTCGGAGAGTCATGGAAAAAGAAACATTCGACGATTTCCGGAGTTCATTTTCTTATGGCTCTCGTTCCGATCTGCTGTTCAAGTTCCTGAAATCTGGATCCGAGCAGCTCGCCGATGAGTTTCTTCAAGAGCTCCTGTAGTTAACGGGTGATCTGATTGACGATGGCGATCCGACCGCTATCGTCGAGGCAATCGTCCGGGCGCAAACTGCGGCTTATGCGGGCACTGACAATTTCGAATACGAAGATAAACCGTTCACCCCGTTCCCCAAGCCGGTTTCGGAAAGCAAGATAGCGCTACTAACCACCACTGGGCACTTTGTAGAAGGCGACGACCCAAACCCCTTTGGAATTGAAGATCTCACACAGGAACAAGCGTCAAAGATGACCGCCGACTTCGGGAGGGCCAACCCTGAACTATCCGAAATTCCAACTTCCACACCGCGTGAACAAACACGCGTCCGCCACGGCGGTTACGACATCCGTGCCACCGCTGCGGATCGCAACGTTTCGCTGCCGATCGATCGACTCAACGAATTAGCTGAAGAAGGCGTTATTGGCGAATTCATAAGCCCTGCATTTTCGTTTGTTGGGCTCGCATCTCAACTGAGACTCAAGAAACAACGCGCTCATGAATAGGCGGAACAGGTCAAAGCTGCGGGTGCCGAAGCTGCTGTCCTGATCCCGATATGACCGGTGTGTCACGTGTCGGTCGGGCACGTAGCACGAGCGTTCTAGGAAGCTGGAATTCCCAGCGTCGTAATAATGTCAAAGGTGTTTAAAGACCGAACTGCGGCAATGAACCCGGCTCGAATACTCTTAACACCACACCCAATGGGTCGACCGCTATCGGCACCGCATGATGTCGAGAAGCAGCGCGATATCTTGATGCATGGGCTTCGATTGCTGGACTCGGCAACCGAAGGTGGGACAATTGTCGAGTACGACAAGCCGTATCGGAGCGGACCGTTCTGCAACTAGAAATTCGAATTCGATATGAGCCAAAAACCAAGGTTATTCAGGCGACGGGCGACGCACAATCACATGTAAACTCAAACCATGTTTGAGTCACTTACCGACAAGCTTGGCGGGGTGTTCGGCCAGCTAACTGGCAGCGGCAAGCTTTCCGCAAAAGATATCGATGCGGCGTTGCGCGAGGTCCGCCTTGCACTACTTGAAGCCGATGTTGACTTCAAGGTCGCTCGTCAGTTCGTCAAAAACGTTAAAGAACGCGCTGACGGTGAAAAGGTTTATGCTTCCCTTACTCCAGGACAGTCGGTAATTCGAATCGTTAGAGACGAGCTGGCTGAAATTCTCGGCGGAGACGTAGTCGAGATCGCCCGCGCCGACAGTCCACCCAGCGTCATCATTCTCGTCGGGCTTCAAGGTGCTGGTAAAACCACTCTTGCCGCCAAGCTCGCGCTTCACCTTCGCAAGCAAAAGCACCCCGTAATGATGGCGGCATGTGACCTGCAACGACCTGCGGCGGTTGACCAGCTGAAGCAGCTCGGTAAGCAGCTCGATCTCTCCGTATATTCCGAAGAGCCTTCGAGTTCCACCCCTGTGAAGGTCGCCAAGGCGGCATACAAGCAGGCTGCTGACGAAGGTATTCACTACCTGATTCTCGATACTGCTGGTCGACTCGCCATTGACGATGATCTGATGAGCGAATTGGAAGAGATCCGAGATGCTACGTCACCTGTCGAAACCTTGCTCGTTCTCGATGCAATGACTGGTCAGGATGCAGTTCGTTCGGGTGGCGAGTTCAACGATCGAATCGGCGTTTCTGGCATGGTGCTCACCAAGATGGACGGTGATGCTCGTGGTGGTGCCGCGCTCTCGATGCGTTCTGCGACGGGTGTTCCAATCAAGTTCATCGGTGTTGGTGAACGACCCGATCAGTTCGAGGTTTACCACCCGGACCGCATCGCATCCCGAATCCTGGGCATGGGCGATTTTGAATCGTTGATCGAAAAGGCCGAGGCTCAGCTCGACACTCAACAAACACTCGCTCTTGAGCAGAAGATTCGAAAAAACCAGTTCGACCTAAACGACATGCTCCAGCAGTTCCAGACCATCAAGAAGATGGGCTCGATGACCGATATTCTCGGCATGATCCCTGGAATGGGTGCGCTCCGTGGGAAGTTCAATCCAAAGGACATCGACGAACGACAAATGGCGCGGGTCGAAGCAATCATCCACTCGATGACGATGCAAGAGCGAGAAAATCCAACGATCATTAACGGATCACGACGGAAGCGAATAGCCGAAGGTTCTGGAACATCACCAGCCCAGGTGAATCAGCTTCTAAGTCAGTTCAAGCAAATGCAGAAGATGATGAAGAAGATTTCGGGACCCGGTGGCAAACGAGCCCTAATGGGCATGTTCAAGTAGCCAAATCCCCGGCCACCTTCTACCACCTCGCCCCTGCAACCCCTGTTGTCGTTGCTAGGAGTGAGGAACGAACGACGTGGCAATCCGCCCCTGAAAGATCGTTCTCTCCACATCCCACACACTCGACCATCACTCGTTTCCTCGTGATGTCGATGTATGGAACGGTGGTGCGCTGGAAACGACCGAACTTGGACGAGTGACGTTAGAATCAGCCGTCGATCATCACGAACTCATTAAACGGCCGCGGAAAAGCTGCCTCGGAGACTAAAAAATAATGACTGTTGCACACTTGCGCACTTACACCATCAACAAGGGAATGATGGACAGCTGGCTTGAAACCTTTGAAACCCTGATTCCCTGGATGAAAGAAGCAGGAATTAAGGTTGAGAGCGCCTGGGTAAACGAAGAGAAAACCCAGTTCATATGGATTCGCTCATACGGCGATAAGGTCGAGAACATCGAAACCGCCGAAGCCAAGTTCTACGGTAGTGATAACTGGATCGCCAACGTCGATCGAATTCGCGGACACCTAGCTCACCGCGAGATCGTTCAGATCGAGACGCCTTAGTTCTTACCCGAACCCAGTGTTGCTCCGTCGAACTCCGGCTGACCATTGAGAAAATCGGCGGCGGCAACAGCCTGGCGACCCTGGAGCTGAATTCGTTTCAGCAAGATCGAACCCGAACCGCATCCTACGAACGCGTTGCCGTCGTCGACAAAAACCACTCCAACACCCGCCGATGGCGTATCCGACAACTCTGCATCAACGATTTTCAGAGTTTTGTCACCCCAACTTGTAAATGTCCCGGGCCAAGGGCTGTAAGCGCGAATCATCCGATCGATCTTTTCAAAGGGATCAGCCCAATCGATCTCACCATCTGATCGATCTAAGAGTCTCGACACGGTCCCCAGAGAGTCGTTCTGCGGCTGCGGCTGAATAGAGCCGTCTTCCAGTCCATTAAGAACCGCTGGCAACATCGATGCTCCCTCCCTAAAAAGGCGCGCCTGTAGTTCGGCTCCTTTTTCAGTACCGTCCAACTTGACTGGCGGCGACTGCGCAAGAACAGGTCCTGTGTCCATACCCTCGTCGAGCAGCATCACGGATACGCCGGTTTCGCTTTGACCATCGAGAATTGCGGTTACGACCGGACTTGGCCCTCGGTACTTCGGAAGTAGCGACGGGTGAACATTTACGACACCCATCGGGGGAACTTCCAACAACTCTGGCGGTAAAATTCGACCGTACGCAACCACGACGAATACATCTGCGTTCAATTCTCGCAGTCTGTTTAGCTCATCAGGGTTATTTCTAAGTGAACGTGGCGTGAAAACAGGAATACCGCTTGCTTCCGCAGTCGTTCTTACCGGAGTCGGCCTCAATATACGCCCTCTACCGGCCTTTCGATCGGGCTGGGTGTAGGCAGCCGTAACGGTGTGGCCGTCATCAATTAATGCCGCTAACGCGTCGGAGGCTTCAGCCGGTGACCCGAAAAAAACGATTCTCATGCAACTACTTTATATCTCTCGCGCCGCGCCGGGCACGCTGAAATGGGCGGCGCGGTACGGCAAGAATTTCTCGGAGAAATATTAAAAATTATGGTCGCTCAAACTGAGTCGTGATCGATGTCACAATATTGTTGGGAAATTCGTGTGAAATTCAGCCCAAATCACCCGTCGCGGGGGTTGCATTGACTAGCGTGACACATGGTACGGTTGCCCTCAGACAGGCACCACCTCAGGCAACGTCCAGCTGCCGAAAAAGCCGGTCTACGTAATCCACATATTTGGTCGATGTTTTTTTACAAGTCAGCTTGTCTGACTCGGGGGCTGTCTGCACCCAAGAATAGTGAGGGTTCGGCGACGGATAATGCACGGAAAATATGGTCAGCTGCCCTCGGTCAGCTCCAGCTAGAAATCCCTCGTCCGAACTACGAAACGTGGTTAAAACCCACTTCTACGGTGGGATTAGACGGCGACACACTCACAATTTCAACGCCGAGTCCTTTCGCAGCAGAAATGCTCGATAAGAGACTTTCTGGAACCATCCTTCGGACTGTTTCTCGTGTCGCCGGTCGAAAGCTCAAAGTACAGTTCCAGGTCAAGGGTTCGACACAAGAACAACACGTCGAACAGGCTGTATCGAACGGATTTGAAAAATCGGAACACGACTCGGAACATAAAGTTGGGAAAATCGACTACGCTAGGCCTTACGCGTTAAAGCCATCTTTCAGTTTCGACACGTTCGTAGTTGGCCCATCGAACCGCCTGGCGCAAGCTGCGGCAAGCAAGGTTTCTGAAGCTCCCGGCGGCGTTTACAACCCGCTGTACATCTACTCAGAAGTTGGGCTCGGAAAAACCCACCTTCTTCACGCGATAGGCCACACGTTGGTCGCTAGCGGGTTGAACGTCATCTACGTCAGCAGTGAGCGGTTCACCAACGAGTACATCAGCGCGATTCGAGAAGGAACCGCAAGCATGTTCCGCGAGCGGTACCGCAGTGCGGATGTTCTAATGGTCGACGATATCCAGTTCATCGCATCGAAGCCGCAAACTCAGGAAGGTTTCTTCCACACCTTCAACGAGCTTCACATGGCGGGCAAGCAAATTGTGATCACCGGTGACGAACCGGCGAGCAAGAGCATGCTGCAAGAAAGGATTCAGTCGAGACTTGCTGGAGGGCTTGAAGTTGACCTTCAGCCGCCAGATTATGAATCTCGCTATGCGATCCTCCAGAGCAAGGCGCCGGATCTCGAACCAAACGTAATTGATCAGATCGCACAGCGAGCTCACCAGAATGTTAGGGAGCTCGAAGGAGCGTTAAATCGGGTAATTGCCTATTCCCATCTCATCGGCAGCGCTGTTACGACCGAGCTTGCAGATCAGGCGCTCAAAAGCTTACTGGCCGAGACACCGAAAGATGTTGTCTCCGTAGACGAAATACTGAACTCGATTGCTGATTTCTCGGGCGTTCCTGTTGATCGAATCATCGGTAAACGACGCGACAAGGCAACGGCGGAAGCTCGCAGGATGGCAATGTACCTGCTTCGTGAAGACGCTCATCTCACTTCGGCGCGCGTTGGTCAGGCACTCGGCGGTAAAGATCACTCGACCGTACTTTATGCGCAGAAACGCTTCGAGCAATTGATGGAAACTGACTCCTCGGTTAGACAACACCTTGCTGCCGTAAGGGACATCATCGTCAGG
>CEUN01182247.1_pt1 | contig 25364 bp, 20 predicted proteins | sample 361501 | NCBI WGS metagenome assembly CEUN01 (sample SAMEA2622801, study PRJEB7988) | marine metagenome | biome: marine biome (ENVO:00000447); feature: marine epipelagic mixed layer (ENVO:xxxxxxxxx); material: "saline water (ENVO:00002010), including plankton (ENVO:xxxxxxxx)" | depth 120 m | reverse complement strand
AGGATCAAACTCTCCGTAAAGTTGACGTTCTTTCTGTCCACTGTTCAATTGTTAAGGTGCCGCCCGAAAACACGGTTGTGTCTGCAGACAGAAGACTAATGTTATGGTGCCGAATCTTAGGGTGTCAACAGGGATTCTGAGTAAAAATGGTGATTCGTTTCAACTTGTTTGATATCAGTTGAATCACTTCTCAAGTTTTAACACGTTTTTGAGTGCCCAATTTCCGACGTTTCGACTAACATTAATCTCTGAACTTCTGAAGTGAAACACACGCGAATAGCCAGCTACCCAGAAGCTTCAAACAAAGTCGATGCGAATATTCGGCGCTGATTCATAAATTTCGAATTGTTAAGGACCCACCACTAATGGCAAGGAACGTTCCAGGAGAGCCGTACACCAGAATCTCAGCCGAGGAAGGACATGAAATGGTGAAAGCCGGCAGTGCAACAGTGATCGACGTACGTCGCCAAGACGAATACGAAGGCGGTCACGTAAACGGAGCACTCTGGGTTCCAGTCGACGACGTTATCCCCAGGTACGATGAGCTTCCAAAAGAAGGAAAACTTCTCTTCATTTGTGAGGTAGGTGCTCGATCAGGTTTGGCAGCAGAGTACGCCGCTGCCATGGGTGCGGGTACTGACCGACTCTTCAATATCGAAGACGGCACTGGCACCTGGATCAGAAAGGGGCTTCCCTACTCGACCGGCGACGAAAAGTAACGGTAACCCAGTAACTCTATTGCTTGGCTCCTGACGATTTCAGGAACCGGAGAATCATCAACTTGAAAATTTTGGTCGTGGGATCAGTCGCGTACGACGCCGTAGAAACGCCAGCTGGTAAACGCGAATCACAACTCGGAGGTTCTGCCAGCTACTTCTCTGTATCCGCCAGCTATTTCACCGAGGTGGGGTTGATCGGTGTAATTGGCAATGATTTCGATCCAGCCGATAAGGCAGTGTACGAGTCTCATGGCATCGACACGTCAGGGCTGATCGAAGCTAATGGAAAAACGTTCCGCTGGTCTGGAGACTACATGGACGACATTAATACCGCCGTCACTCTCGACACACAGTTGAACGTATTTGGAGATTTCGAGCCTGAACTTCGTGAGGCTCACGCGAACGCTCCTTACCTGTTTCTAGCGAACATCGACCCAAACCTACAACTAAAAGTTCTGGATGCCATGAATGGTCGACCTAAATTAGTCGCCAACGATACGATGAACCTTTGGATCGACATTGCAAGGCCGGCATTAATAGAGTTGATTAGCAGGGTCGACACACTTCTCATTAATGAGGAAGAAGCCAAGCAGTTAACAAGTGAAGATCACTTACCTGAAGCTGCACGTGCCATTGTGGACATGGGGCCCAACTCGACCGTAATTAAAAGAGGTGAGTACGGCGCTACTTTGTTCGGTGAGGACTTTTCGTTCGCTGCTCCTGCCTACCCTCTGGAAAGAGTCATAGACCCAACAGGCGCCGGAGATTCGTTCGCTGGTGGCTTCATGGGCTATCTCGCTTCAGTCGACAAAATCGATCAAGAATCTTTACGCACAGCGGCGATCGTGGGCAGCACCATGGCTTCATTCGCTGTAGAAGATTTCGGCCTCGACCGAATCAATAATCTGACTCACTCTGACATTGACGAGCGCTTTCAGCAGTTCGTCGATCTCACACGTTTCAAGCCTCTGTCGTAAAATTGATCAATCGCCACACAGTGTGAAATTATTCGAATAGTTACCCCTCGGGCTGACGGCGAGAAGGCGCCCATCGTCCGGACCAAAAACAGAATAGCTACGAATTAATTAACTGTTGAAACAGTCCGGAGAAACAAATGGATTACGACATTCGAGACATCGGTCTCGCTGAAAAGGGTCGACTTCGCGCCGAATGGGCAGAACGAGAAATGCCCGTACTGCGAACCATCAAGGAACGGTTCGCAAAGGAACAGCCTCTGAATGGAATTCGCCTCGGTGGGTGTCTTCACATCACTGCTGAAACCGCGAACCTAGCTCACACATTGAAAGCTGCTGGCGCAGATCTTTCACTCTGTGCATCAAACCCGCTATCAACACAAGATGACATTGCCGCTCACCTCGTTGAGTCTGGTATTCCCGTGTTCGCTATGAAGGACGAAGACTCGAAGACTTACTTCGACCACATGTCTGCGGTAGTCGACACTGGTCCTCAGATCACGATGGACGACGGTGCCGACGTTGTTGCAATGCTCCATAGCGAAAAGCAGCACCTCATTAAAGATGTAATTGGCGGTATGGAAGAAACCACTACCGGCGTGATCCGTCTGAAGGCGCTTCACGGTGAAGGCAAACTTGCGTACCCAATCGTTGCTGTAAACGACTCGCAAACCAAGCACATGTTCGACAACCGTTACGGTACTGGCCAGAGTTCTCTCGACGGAATCATTCGTGCGACCAACCTCCTGATCACTGGCAAGAGCGTAGTAACAATTGGCTACGGCTGGTGCGGCAAGGGCTTTGCGATGCGAGCCAAAGGCATGGGCGCCCACACAATAGTATGTGAAGTCGACCCGGTCAAGGCTCTCGAAGCCGTTATGGACGGTCACCAGGTCATGACGATGGACGAAGCTTGCAAGGTAGGAGACGTTTTCCTCACCGTTACTGGTGGAATGAAAGCGGTCGACAGCAAGCACTTCGAGAACATGAAAGATGGAGCTATAGTAGCCAACTCGGGTCACTTCAACGTCGAAATCAACGTTGAGGCTCTTGAAGAGATGTCAGAGGCTCGCCGGGAAGTTAGAGAATTCGTTGATGAGTACACGCTAGAAGATGGTCGCAAGGTGTTCCTGCTCGCGCAAGGTCGACTGATCAACCTTGGTGCAGCCGAAGGTCACCCACCGAGTGTTATGGACATGAGCTTTGCAAACCAAGCACTCGCCGGTGAATACATCGTCCAGAACCACAATGATCTCGACCCGGGTGTCTACACACTTCCTGAAGAAGTTGACAGCGACATTGCCAGCATCAAGCTCGATGCAATGGGAATGACGTTCGATGTTCTGACAGAAGAACAGGACATATACCTCAACAGCTGGGAGTCGGGCACATAAGCCCCTGGTTACTAAGTAAAATCGCGCCGGTTTGTGATTTACTCACAAACCGACATTCGTCTGAGACACGGAATAACTAAAGCAAATATGGCTAATACAAACTACTTACTGACCTCGGAATCAGTTTCCGAAGGCCACCCCGACAAGATGGCCGACCAGATTTCCGATGGAGTTCTCGACGCGCTTCTCGATCAGGACCCAATGAGCCGAGTTGCGTGTGAGACTTCGGTAACCACCGGACTTGTGCTGGTATTCGGAGAGATCACAACCAAAGCAGATGTCGATATTCGAGGCATCGTGCGGAACACGATTCGCAAGATCGGCTACAACGATCCTTCTTATGGCTTTGACTCTGATGGCTGTTCAGTCTTGATCGCCCTCGACGAACAATCGACCGACATTTCAGCAGGTGTTACTGAAGCGCTTGAAGTGCGCGGCGAGAGTTCAGCAGATGAGGTTGGCGCTGGAGATCAGGGGATGATGATTGGATACGCATCGAACGAAACGCAATCGTTGATGCCGCTCCCTATTTCGTTGGCTCACCAGTTGACCAAGCGACTTACAGATGTTCGGCGCAACAAGACAATTCCTTACCTTCGCCCCGACACCAAGAGTCAGGTGACAATTGAGTACACCGAAGATCACAAACCGGTTCGGGTCGACACGATCGTTATTTCTGCTCAGCACGATCCAGAAGCTACGAACGACCAAATTGCTGCCGATATCCAGCAGCATGTGATCCGTGAAGTAGTTTCAGCCGATCTACTCGACGCAGATACCAAGTACTACATCAACCCATCGGGGCGATTTGTAATTGGTGGTCCTGTCGGTGACGCTGGCCTGACCGGTCGGAAAATCATTGTCGACACATACGGTGGAAGCGCCCGGCACGGTGGAGGTGCTTTCTCGGGTAAAGACCCGACGAAGGTTGATCGATCTGCAGCTTACGCCGCACGCTGGGTTGCGAAAAATCTGGTTGCCGCAGGTCTTGCCGACAGAGCTGAAGTTCAGGTTTCCTACGCCATTGGTGTATCGACTCCGATTTCGATCCAGGTTGACACCAAAGGCACGGGTAACAAACCAGAATCTGAACTTGTAGAGCTCGTAAAAGCCAACTTCGACTTGCGACCACAGGCGATCATTGATCACTTTCAGCTCCGACGACCGATATACCAGCAGACTGCTGCGTATGGCCACTTCGGACGTGACGACCTTGATCTTCCGTGGGAGAAACTTGATCGAGTAGAAGCGCTTAGGGGTTAGACGAACTTAATTCTCTTCGTAATCAAAGAGATATCAGTACCCCCCTCTCCCAATGAGGGAGAGTTTTAGGGTGCGGGTACAATTTCGCTGAGAGAAAATTCGGCACCCAATGGGCATCAAGGAATTCCTTCGGCATTCGCCCATCTTAATGACTCCATCCCAATCCGGGAAAGAGGACAAGGGAAACTATTAAGGAGAATCCCGCATGGCAGATCGTCCAAACATCCAGTTCGGAACCGACGGATGGAGGGCGATCATTGCCGAAGATTTCACGTTTGAGAACGTCCGTTCATGCGGCGAAGCGGTAGCACGAAACATACTTGCTACCGGTCGCGCCGACAAAGGCGTAGTAATTGGATTTGATACTCGATACGGCTCCGACCGGTTCGCACACGCCGTCGCCGAAGTAATCAACGGTTTTGGCATCGCGACGTACACGTTCCATGCGCCTGCACCAACCCCAGCATGCAGTTTCTCCGTTGTAGATCACGACGCAGCTAACGGCGTGATGATCACAGCGAGCCATAATCCTCCCGAGTGGAACGGATTCAAGGTCAAGTCAGCTGAAGGTGGATCTTCCGTACCGGATGAAGTTGCTGACATCGAGGCGCATCTCGCTCGGATCCTCGACGGAGCAACATCAGATATTGGTGCCAGCATTGCGAAAAACAAGGTATTCAACGTCGTTGCTCCTTACATTGAGCAGCTACACCGGGTAATTGATGTAGCGCCGATCAGCAGTCAGCCGCTCAAAGTGGTTATCGACGCCATGCACGGCTCGGGCGCGGGGATGATTCCCAAGGTTCTCGCCGGTGGTGTTATCGAAGTTACGGAGATACGCTCAGAACCAAACCCGAACTTCCCCGGAATGGATCAACCTGAACCCATCGAACACAACTTGTTACCACTTTCTCAGGCAGTTAAAGAGCTCGGCGCAGATGTAGGAATCGCTCTGGACGGCGATGCTGACCGAGTCGGGATCGTCGATGAGAACGGGAAATACTTCTCGACGCTTGAAGTGTTTTCACTGCTCACCGATCACTTCATGGGCCGCAAAAATGAAACAGGCGGAGTTGCCTGCACGATCACGATGTCGTCTATGGTCGATAAACTATCTGAAAACTACGGAGCACCGGTGTTTCGAACGCCTGTTGGTTTTAAATACGTGGGACCAACAATGATAGAAAACGGTTGCTCGATGGGCGGAGAGGAAAGTGGTGGATACGCTTTTAAAGGACACGTGCCAGAGCGGGACGGATCGCTGTCTGGTCTATTGTTCCTCGAAGCTATGGTGATGAGTGGGAAGAAACCATCCGAACTACTGACAGATCTCCACTCTCTCGTCGGACCTCATACATTTAGGCGAAAAGACCTTGCCTACGACGAAGCAAGACGCGCCGAACTCACTGAACGTATTGCATCGGTTCAGCCTGAATCACTCGGTGGGTTAGCCCTTGAATCAGAAGATCGGCGAGATGGTGTCAGGTTCAACCTGTCCGGCGGCTCCTGGGCAGTAGTCCGCATGTCTGGAACAGAACCCCTCATCAGGGTTTACGCCGAAACCTCTGACCAACCGACATTGGATGCAGTCCTCAAGGATCTGCGTTCAACACTGCGACTATAGTATCGATTTCAATCACTTGTTGAACGTTTTGATTGATCGAGTTTGCACTTCGCAGGCCCAGAACACCTATCGCAATCCTCGGTTAGTTCGCGACAATAAGAATCCGATTCGCAAGAATCGATCTCTTTTGGGCCGAGGTGGTGAAATGGTAGACACGGCGGATTTAAAATCCTCTGTCCTAACGGACGTGTGGGTTCGAATCCCACCCTCGGTACCAACAGAATATATGTTCAACTTGGGTATTTGAACCACAAAACTCGGATTCATACAATGCTGGGGCATACTCGGTTTGACTACAACCGGGGGATCAATGGGGATTTTCTGTGGGCTGGCATTGTGTGACGTTAGCTGTACTTGGCGGATCGTGGGTGACAAGTATGTGTCATTCGCCTGATCCGTACACACCCTGAACGTATAAACTCTTACGCCATGGCACATCAAACTCAGAACGCAATTGGAATCATTGGCGGCACCGGGCTTTACGATATTGACGGATTCGAAAATGCTCAATGGGTCACAGTGGAATCCGCCTTTGGAGAACCATCGGATCAACTGCTAATTGGTGATTTCGAAGGGCACCGCGTCGTTTTCCTGCCGCGCCATGGAAGGGGTCATCGAATATCTCCGACCGGGATCAACTACCGTGCGAACATTGAAGCGTTGAAGCGCGCCGGTGTCGATCGCGTGGTTTCATTCTCCGCAGTTGGATCCCTCAAAGAGAAACACAAACCGGGAGATTTCGTTCTGGTTGACCAGTTTGTCGACCGAACATTTGCACGCGAAAAATCGTTCTTTGGAACAGGGTTCGTCGCACACGTGAGTATGGCTGACCCGGTTTGTTCATCGACTCAGAAGGTTATTGCGGATGCGGCTCGGAGCATCGGACAAGATTGCGCAGTTGGCGGCACGTACATGGTGATGGAAGGTCCGCAGTTCTCGAGTAGAGCCGAGTCACAGCTTTATCGTCGATTGGACTGTGATGTGATCGGAATGACTAACATGCCAGAAGCAAAGCTAGCGCGAGAAGCCGAGTTAGCCTATGCGACTGTGGCTATGGTTACCGACTATGACTGCTGGCATGACGAGCATGATGATGTATCAACTGCTTCGATTCTCGAAGTGTTGAAGTCGAACAATACACATGCCAAAGACTTGATCAGAGCACTCGTTCCTCAATTGGCGAACCTGGAAGCACCGTTCGAATCAGGTGTACACCGATCACTGCAGCACGCTATCGCGACTGCACCTGATCATCGTGACCCAGAACTAACCGCCAAGCTCCAAGTAGTTGCTGGCAGGGTGATCAACGCCGCCGGGTGGTAGGCGAGTAGACCTCACACCAGTTCCACAACCATTAGTCCGGCAAACAAGATCATGAGGCTTGCCATTGCGCCGTCTATTTTCTGAGACATCGAACGGAGTTTTTCAGCTCGATTGCCGGTTGTGAGAAAGAGTGCAACGGTCGTATACCAGCCACCATCGATCAGCATCCCGGTGGCGGCGATAGCCAGCAAAGTGGTTATCCCAAAGTCGGCCTGGATAAACGGGCTATATATTGCAAGCATCCAGGCAAGAATTTTCGGATTGAAAATTGCAATCAAAGCGCCTTCTATGAAACCGGAATGTCTCCCACTCGAAGCATGCTGATACACGCTCGAACCAGACGATAGCGCGCTTCTCGCGTAGATATATCCGAGATAAAGCAGCAGTCCGATTCCTAGTACGCGTAGCCCTGCTACAAGTTCATCGCTAGCAGCGAGTGCAGCGGCAAAGCCGAGAGCCGAAAAAAAGGCGTAAACGCCGTATCCGAACCCGTGACCAACTGCGGTTTCGACTCCTTGCTGTCGTCCTCCCGAAACGCTGTTACGTAGAACCACTGCCAGCGATGGACCCGGACTCATTGCTCCGAGCATGAAGATTGGAATTAGCGGAACAAGTACTTCAATTTTCATGTTTAAAGAATTGGGGGTTCAGAAAGCGTTTAGGAAGTATGGCTACGAACCAGTGTCGCTTTTTTCGGCTCGGAGACTAACAGAACATATAAGCGAGTTTTCGTTGTCATCCTGAATTCGTTTTAGAGGTATATCGTTGGAAGGGTCCGGACGCTGGACGCTTTTCAAGAAGTGAGTTAGATGGATTCAAAAGAACACAAACTACTCTTCAAGGTTGAGCCAGCGCACTTGCTTGCGGGTGAGTTGTACATCAAGCGCAGCCAACGAACTTCTTGCCTCCATAATCGAAGTGGGACCAATGAGAGGGAAGACAGGCGTTGGTAGGGACAGCAAGTAAGCCAATGCCACGCTCACCGTATCTACACCCTGAGTTTTGGCGATCTCCCTGGCTCGATCCAGTCGTTCGAAATTATCGTCGCTGTACCAACACCTGACCAACTCGGGATCGTCCAGCTTGTCTGGCGCGGCACGACCATCGACGAAAAAACCACGTGCTTGTGCTGACCACGGAAACAACGGCATTTGCCTATTGACCAGCCACTTCTTCGAATTGGGATCGGACGCGGCAAGGCAACCCTCCCACGGAGCGTCGACCATTCTCGCAAGGCTCATATGGTTGCTAAGAACATTGAACCCTGTGAGTCCGTTTCGAGCTGCATAATCGTTCGCTTCGTCCACTCGCTGAGGAGTCCAGTTCGACCCCCCAAACTGATTGATCCTTCCAGCGTTTCTGTGTTCATTTAACACGTCAACGAATTCGCCGACAGGAACGTCAGGGTTGTCTCGGTGCAGAAAGTAAATATCAACACTGTCGACCTGTAAGCGATCGAGGCTCTCGAAAAGTTGAGAGGTTACGAATTCTGGATAGCAATTCGGAGAATGTGCGCCTTTAGTGATGACAATCATGTCGTCACGGTTCGCTCGAAGGCGCATCCATTCACCGAACACCAGCTCAGCGTCGCCGTAGTGTCTGGCGGTATCGAAGCAGTTACCACCCCGTGCGACGAACTCATCGAAAACCTGCGCCACCAGATCGATATCTTTAGCAAAAAGGGTGCCCATAACGATTCGCGAAAGATCCTTATTTACACCGTCAATCCGTCCGTATTTCATTCTGTTTCGTTCCGTTCTGCGCCGTCGATTCATTCCAAAGCTGCCAGAGTTTACATTCCCGTATCGAAACGCAATGCCCTACTCGACAACTAACGAAAAAAAAGATGTATATTCGCCGCTTCCGCAATTACTAAACCGATCAGCAAAGTAGGCCGATTTGAAAATTACTTCTCTAGAAATCATCAAAGTTCCACCAAGCTGGGTTTGGCTCAAGATTCACACCGACACTGAGCATTTCGGGTTGGGTGAGCCTTATTTAGAGAACCACCCGGAAACTGTGATCGCTGAGGTGAATCGACTCGAACCGTTCTTGATCGGAGAGGATCCGACGCAGGTCGAGAAGCTTTGGAAAGTGATGTATGAATCAGGGAACGGCTATTTCGGTGGACCGATCAAGCTTTCGGCAATTTCCGGCATCGACATGGCGCTATGGGACCTTGCTGGTAAAGCTGCTGGTGTGCCGGTCTATCAAATGCTTGGCGGCAAGATATTCGACCGAATCAAGGTATACCGAGCAACGGGCGGTCAGCTTCCGTGGGCGGTAGAGCCTGGTCAGCCATACAGCGCTGGTAAACCGCCGCAAACGAATCTGAAAGCGAACGACCCAGAGATTTACCGGGAAGCGGCTCGGAATCTAGTAGAAGAGTGGGGTTACCGCGCACTAAAAATGCACGTCTCACCAGGCGATGGACTTGAAGCAACTTCGAGTGTCGACCAACTCGCAGAATTCTTCGCGGCAGGCAAGGAAGGTACCATCGAAGGCGGTCGAAACGTCGGTGTCGATCACGTCGATTTAGCGATCGATATTCACAACCCTAATCCTGCGATAGGTCGACAGCTAATTGACGCTCTCGCGCCCCACCGTCCGCTATTTATCGAAGAACCGATGCCCTTGGAACGCGTTGATGGTTTAGCTCAGGCGATCGAAGGTACGAACGCTACGATTGCTGCAGGTGAACGCTGGATGGGCAAGCACATTTTCTTCGACGCGCTCAGCCGAGGACTTCTTTCGGTCGTTCAACCCGATATTGCTCATGCAGGTGGCATCACTGAGACCAAGAAGATTGCGATCATGGCTGAGGCGGCTTACGCGAAACTGGCGATCCACTGCCCGTTAAGTCCACTGGCGTTCGCAGCCGCTATTCAGGTCGACGCGTGCACGCCAAATTTCCTCGTCCAAGAGCATAACGAGGTAAACGATACTCGACCTACCGAAGGTCGCTTTGCGGGTCAGACGGTTATCGGAGCAGGATTCTTCAAGGAGCCATTTGCTATGGATCCTGCGGGATTTGTATCAACGCCAGAGGGACCAGGTCTCGGCGTCGAACTCGACCCGGAGGGGATGGAAAAGATTATGGCTATGCCCTGGCAATCCGCCCGAGGATAATTGACGTTAGGCATCTGAGTTGACGCATCACCGATAACGAAATTTCTATATACCTGATGAGCAAGACTCACTAGTGAATCGAATGAAGGACTAGAATCCACCACATGGTCACCTCAGACAAAAAAACTGATCCCGTCAAATTTGCCGCGTTTGAATCGATAGATGCCGCATCCAGCTCACTTGTTGATCTGTCGAAAGACATTTGGGACCACCCCGAATCTGGATTTCGCGAGCATCGAACGGCTAGTATCACAGCGAATTATCTTCGTGAGTTGGGACTTGAAACGCGAGAAAACATCGCCATTACAGGTGTTGTTGGAAAAATCGACACTGGTCGGGAGGGTCCACACGTTGCGGTGTGGGGTGAGCTTGATTCGCTTATCGTTCCTGAACATCGCAACTCCGATCCTGAAACGGGTGCCGCTCACGTCTGTGGTCATAACATTCAAATCGGCAACATGCTGGCGGCGGCGGCGGGTTTATCAAATTCTGAGGTACTTAGAGATCTGAGCGGTTCGATTTCGTTCATGGCTGTCCCTGCTGAGGAATACATCGAGATCGAGTATCGCGAGACGTTACGTGAATCGGGTGAACTGGAGTTTCTCGCTGGTAAGCAGGAGTTCGTAAAGCTGGGTGAGTTGGATGATGTGGATATCTCACTGCTCACCCATGCTTCACCTACTGAATCACGAACACTTCGTCCAGGCGTAAGCCACAACGGAATGATCGCCAAGACCGTTCGATTCATTGGTCGTTCTGCACACGCGGGCGGTCAACCGCATCTCGGCATCAACGCATTGAACGCAGCAAATCTTGCAATGCAGGGAATCGCCTTGTTGAGAGAAACATTCCAAGATGATGACCATGTTCGAATCCACCCGATCATCACGCGAGGAGGTGCGGCTGTTTCTTCAGTTCCAGCTAACGTAACGATGGAAATGTTCATCAGAGCAGCAACTGTTGAAGCAATTAAAGATGCCGAACAAAAGGTTGACCGCGCTCTTAAAGGTGCAGCCATGACTATCGAAGCTGAAGTCGAAATCAGTACGTCGCCCGGATACATGCCCTCTATTTTCTACCCGCCTCTTTGTGAGCTGTACGACGAATCTGTCATCGATCTTCTCGGCGAAGAAGCAACTGGTCGAATGCCACATAGGACATCTTCGACCGACATGGGTGATATATCAATGATCATGCCGGCGATGCAGTCGTACGTCGGGGGTGCTAGCGGACGTACTCATAGTGACGAATTTGAAATAACAGACTGGGAGTTGGACGTCGTTGAAGCAGGCAAGGCTCTGGCTTCAACTGTGATTGATCTTCTAGCTAACGATGCCGCCAAAGCAACGGAAATCATCGACAACTTCGACGCTCCGTTGTCCATCAAGGAATACCTTGAAACGCTTCGTGGATTCCGAAGATCCGAACGCTGGGCAGGTGCCTAGTCGTTGGAACTGTGGATCATTGCGTCACTCGCCAATCCCCTAGTTTTTTCAATCGTCACGCTGATAGACAAGCGAGTTCTGTCTGGCTTTGGGTTGGGATTGCCCAGTTTTAACCTATTCGTTGGCGGGAGCCAGGGGTTATTCGGCGCAACGGTGCTTCTATTGAATTTTCCTTTTGGAGTGGAGTTCGAAGTTATAGCGAAGGCGTGGTCGATAGGCACTTTGCAGGCGTTCAGCATGATCTTTATGTTCTGGATGTTGAAACGTGAAGATCCGTCACGGGTAATTCCGGCTATGCAAACTTCGCCAATCTACGTTGCATTACTTGCGTGGCTGATATTTGGAGAATCACTTAGCGTACTGCAGTGGACCGCCGTCTTTCTCGCCGTCGGCGGCAGTGTGTTGGCTTCGATACAGGTAGGTTCAATTAACGGGACCAATAATTTCGTATTTCAACCGTTGTTTTTATTGCTCGCCGTTGGTGCCCTGTTGATGGCAAGTTCGCAGTTAATCACGAAGGCAATCGTTGACGATTTATCTACGTCTCAGATCGTGTCGCTGCGTGGCGCCGGGCTTTTCACCGTGATGTGGTTGGTTTTCGCTCGCCCCGACGCGTTGCATGGCTTAGGCAATTTCCTGAAGAATCCGAAGCAAGCACCGTGGCTAATACTTGCCGAAGGAATCATGCCGTTCAACGGTCACTTGTTGATCACTTATGCGATAGGGAAAGGTCCGGTCGCTCTAGTTTCCGCGCTTGGCGGTGCAAGACCAATTTTCGTGTTCAGCATGACAGCTCTTGGGGCGAGATTCGCTCAGAATCTCATCTACGAGCAGTTCACTCGAGCCGACCTGTTATTCAAGTTACTCTCAGCAACAATGGTCGTAGTTGCTGTCGCCATAATTTCACTCGTGCGGTGATGCGAAACGAATCCATTCCTCTCTAATAGGAGTTTAAAGATCGGCTCGGGTTAAGGGCTAATCGGGCTCTCCGTCTCCACTTCATCTCGACCGTAGCGATAACGGAGCGTGGAGACCTGAGACGTACATGCCACCACAAGTCGATCGATTATCGAAGACAATCACCGCGAGTCGCTGGACGTAAACGCGAAGAAAGAAAAACAGAGATTACTCAACTACGCATTCGCTCCGATCCGGATGAGTGATTTTTTCTGTGTAGTTCTGCTTAAACCAGCTCGAATTCTAGTCCCTGTTCAGCTTTGATCGATTCGAACCACTCAACTACTTCGCGATGGTAGGGTATGCCGTTTTGCTGGCGAATCTTCACTTCCTCTGCCTCGGGCAGACCAGCGTAGACAACACGATTTTCACCTGGTGCGGGTTTCGAAGTTCGCAGTCGCTTCAAGAATCGATCCATATCGTCCTTAAATTGCTCAGGATCGATAAACCCATCGATTTTCACTGCCTGTACATAGTGCCCCATTATCGTTCGTGGCACAGTTGGCATGAACATCCCTGCCCCCATTCCGGAAAGAATCGGAGCCATAATTTCCGCCATTGCAGCGAATCCGTAACCTTTGTGCGATCCCTGTTCACGCGTTCCTCCAAACGGGAGGATGTGATAGTCGACCGGGAGTTGAGTTTGTTTCATGATTGGGGCGCCGTCAGGATCGCTGATCCATGCCGAATCCATAGGTGCACCGATTCGTTCAGCAAGACGTAGCTTGTTGCCAGCAACCTGAGTCGTGGCAACATCGAACACAAACGGTGCCTCATCACCGGCGGGCGCTGCCCACGCCCAAGGGTTGGTGGCAAACAGCTTTTCACTAGCGTGTGTTGGAACCATCGAGAGCGGGTTTCCCGCGGATGTCGTGATGCCGATCATGTCGTGTTTCAAAGCCATCATCGAGTGATACGCGAGCATCCCGATATGGCGAGAGTTGTGCACGGTTACAGCGCCCATTCCATGCTTCTCGGCCTTTTCGATGGCCATTTCCATGGCTTTCGGAAGGACGTGAAGACCAAGACCCGTATCGCCATCAAGATTGGCGGTTACGTCTGTTTCGCGGGTTACGCGAACGTTCGGCGTCGGGTTAATTTGCTGGTCGCCGTACATTTGCACGTAGACGCGCAACTGGTTCGACACACCGTGGGATTCGCAACCACGAAGATCACTTGTCAGCAGCACTTCAGCCGATAATGCAGCGTCATCGGGAGATTGACCGCACTTTTCGAAAATCTCGGTTGTAGCCGCAAGCATTCGCTCGGGGTGTACGAACACTCGGTCTTTTTCCGGAACTAGGAATCGCTCTAGCATTTTTGCTCTTTCTCGATGATCGTCCTGCTAAGCGCAGTAATTTCAGCAGAAAAAGAATGAACCACCTGACAGATAACCGCAAGCCCGAGTACAAACACCAGCAATAATTTTGCAGATGCTGATAATGGCCATCTTTGTTTAAGCCGTCGCCTCGATAGCGTACTTCTTCGCACCTTTGGCGCGACCTCGCTTGTGTTGGTCGAGGATAGTCTTTCGAACTCGTACGAAGTTCGGCGTAACTTCAAGACATTCGTCGTCCATCATGAACTCAAGGGCTTCTTCCAACGTCAATTCCTTGTGCATATCAAGGTGTTGAGCGTGATCTGCTCCAGCTGATCGCATGTTGGTCTGCTTCTTCGCCTTCACGACGTTGAGATCCATGTCCTGCGGTCGCGGATTTTCGCCAACGATCATGCCTTCATAAACCGCAGCCCCAACAGGAACAAACAACTGGCCGCGCTCCTGTGCACTGAGAAGCGAGTACGTTGTCGTGACGCCCTGACGATCTGCGATCAGTGAACCGGTTGGGCGGGATCGCATTTCGCCGTGCCATCGTTCGTAACCTTCGAACACATGGTGAGCAAGACCTGCGCCTCGTGTCTCGACAACGAATTCGTTGTGGAAACCAATCAGTCCTCGGGCAGGAATAACGAATTCCATGCGAACTCGACCCTGACCATGGTTGACCATGTTGGTCATCTTACCTTTGCGATGAGCAAGCATTTGGGTAACCACACCTAGGTGTTCTTCATTGATGTCGACCGCAAGTCGCTCCATTGGCTCGTGAAGCTTGCCGTCAACCATCCGGGTTACAACTTCAGGCTTCCCAACTGTCATTTCGAAACCTTCTCGTCTCATGGTTTCGACAAGAACGGCAAGTTGCAATTCGCCTCGCCCCTGAAAGATCCAGGAATCAGGGCGATCAGATGGCAATACTTTGATCGAGACATTCCCGATTAACTCTCGCTCTAGTCGATCCTTGATCATTCGAGCGGTCAGTTTGTTACCGTCCAGACCAGTGAGCGGAGAGGTATTGATACCAATAGTCGCTGAAAGGCTCGGCTCGTCAATTCGTATGGTCGGTAGCGGGCGTGGGTTCTCCAAATTTGCGATCGTTTCGCCAATGGTGATGTCGGGCATTCCGGCTACGGCGATGATTTCACCAGGCCCGGCCTCTTCAGCAGTGATTCTCTCGAGACCCTCTGCCACATACAGCTCGGTGACCTTTGATTGAACGATTGACCCGTCGACACGGCAATGCGAAATAATCTGATCTTTCTTAATCAATCCTTGGTGAACGCGGCAGATAGCAAGTCGACCCAGATATGGTGAGGAGTCGAGATTAGTTACGTGCGCCTGAAGCGGGTGGCCTTCCTCGTATGTAGGTGGCTCAATCGTGTCGATGATAAGTTCAAAAAGTGGCTTGAGATCGTCACCAGACTCATCCATTTTCATCGTGGCAACACCGTCGCGAGCGACCGCATAAATAATCGGAAAATCGATCTGTTCTTCGGTGGCGTCGAGATCAATGAACAACTCGTAAACCTCATCGACCACCTCTACAATTCGAGCGTCGGGTCGGTCAATCTTATTGATGACAAGGATCACTGAGAGATTCGCTTCTAGGGCCTTACGAAGCACGAAACGGGTTTGTGGAAGTGGCCCTTCGCTGGCGTCGACCAACAATAAAACTCCATCAACCATAGCGAGGCCGCGTTCAACCTCACCACCAAAGTCGGCGTGACCTGGGGTGTCAATAATGTTGATCTTAGTGTCGCCCCAACGAACAGCCGTGTTCTTGGCAAGGATCGTTATGCCCTTTTCCTTCTCAAGATCGGTGTTGTCCATAACACGATCTTCGAGTTCCTTGTGCGAATCTACCGATCCAGACTGATTGAGCATGGCATCGACTAGTGTTGTCTTTCCGTGGTCAACGTGGGCGATGATCGCGACGTTACGCAGATCGTTACGAATGGTCTTCGACATTTTGGGTCTGTGAACTTTAAGGCTCGTCGCAGCGCTTTGCGTCTACGCGAAACGACCCGAAATTACTTCGGATCGACTGTGAAACAGGTGTTCTAAATGCGGTTTATTGCGACATATATCTCAAATTAGAAATTTAGATCACTTCGAGAATACCACTAGTTTATATTTACGCGCACTAAACATTAGGTGCAGATATTGATATGGATTCGTTGCACTGATCCTGTATTGCTTATGCACGTTTCTCGAACGGGTGACGGTGCCCACCAGGGTAACGAATCGACGGCAGTAAGTATGAGAGCAACGACCGTACAACCAGCCACAGAATCTGGTTGATCCAGTGTCGACGTTCATGCCGTTGGACGCACTCATCGTCCCAAACCTGAGGTTCATTAGATGAGGAAAAGCCAAATAGTCGTGTCATAAACATTGATAGGGGACGGAAGTGGAATTTTCGCCATAAAATTTTTGATCCTGCCATCTGATATCCGCACCATCGTGCTCTTCAATCTTTCAAGGCAGACTAGCTCAAGCCATTCGATTCAAGAATGGCTTGGGCTCAAAACTTATGGAAACTGGCGTATGATCGGCCGACTCACCGTTACTGGCGGTGACAGATCGAACAACTATTTGTCGGAGAAATCAATGGCAGACGCGGTAATTCTTGGTGGCGACCGGTACCACAAGGCTGAAGAGGCGCATCAAGCAATAGGCCCGATTCTTGAAAAAGCTAGGCTCGACGTTCACTACACCGACGATTTCGCGTCAATCGATGCTGACCTGCTCAACGAAAAAAATTACTCGTGTTTCTGCGAGACGGCATGGAATGGCCAAATGGTCACGACGCCAACCCGGAGGTTTGGATGCAGCCTCACCAAGAAGAATCTATCGAACAGTTCGTTTTGGATGGTGGCTCATTCCTCGTGATGCACAACTCCATCTGGCGTTACCCATGGAACGGAGCATACCGGCGAACAACGGCCGGCTACTTTCAGGACCACCCACCGTTCCAGCACTTCAGAGTCGACATTACCGATCCCCAACACCCAATCGCTGCCGGCGTCGAAAGCTACGAAATTGAAGACGAACAACACTTCATATGGTTCGATAACGACCGAGTTGATTTGTTCGCTGTAAGCCAGGGCGATGACGGTCGTCAGTCGGCATCAGGTTTTTCACACGAATACGGAAAAGGAAGAGTTGTATACCTCGCAAACGGGCACCGTCTGAGCGTATTGATGCAGCCGCCAGTTCAGAAATTGATAACCAACGCGGTCAACTGGTTGCTACGTAAGTAGAACCGGGTTGTCCAGGTTTTGATCGGAGAAAGCAAATGTCAGTAAAAATTCGAGAGGATCGATTCCGTCACGTTGTTGGCGATAACGCGATTGTTGAACAGGTAGCAACGGGATTCATCTTCACTGAAGGTGCAATGTGGAAGGCGAAAACCGGAGAATTGATCTTCAGCGATATGCCCGGGGACATAGTCCGCAAATGGTCGGAAGCCGACGGTATCACGACTTATCGACAACCCAGCGACAAGCAAAACGGCCACTACTTTGACCTTGAAGGTCGGCTGCTTTCTTGCTCGCACTCAGCGAGCAACGTATCTCGCGAGGAACGGGATGGTTCGATTTCAATACTAGCTTCGCATTACAACGGCAGAGAGCTAAACAGCCCTAACGACATAATCGTGAAATCCGACGGCACAATTTATTTCTCTGACCCGACATATGGTCGGATGGAAGGGTTTGGTCTGTTACGCGATCAGGACCTGGATTTCCAGGGTGTTTATCGCATTGACCCTGAAACAGGTGAACTCTCATTGCTTGTAGATGATTTTGACCAGCCAAACGGTCTCACATTTTCTATCGACGAAAAACTGCTCTACATCAACGACACCGACAAAGGACACATCCGAGTGTTCGATGTAGCTAATGACGGATCTATTTCAGGTGGAGAAGTTTGGGCGGTTCCGGAGGGACCAGGCGAAGGTGGGTGCGATGGAATGAAGACCGATAGCGAAGACAACGTCTACTGTGCGGGTCCCGGCGGTATTCACGTATACGCGCCCGATGCGACTTCATTAGGCGTAATTCAGATACCCGAAGTGACGGCAAATTTTACCTGGGGCGATGACGATCTCAAGACGCTTTATATCACGGCATCAACCTCGCTTTATCGGACCCGAGTAAACGTTCCGGGACCCAGTATTTCGTAGTCAGAACACCTCATTACTAAGGATGAACTAAATGATCACACTCCACGTTTATCTAACCCCAAAGCCCGGCAAATCAGATGAGCTTAGATCCGCCATTGTTGATCCCTGGATCAACACGATGGAACTGCAACCTGGCTTCATTAAGGCGGCGATGCTCACACCGTTTTGTGACGATTCATCTGAGGACATTGAAGTGATCTCATACTGGGAATCTGAGGAGCTTCGACTCGAATGGGTCGCACGCCCAATTCACGACGAAGTGTTTGCTTCGATCATGGAACTTGCTGAATCGATCTCTCCAACGGTAAAAACCGTCAGTCACACCTGGCGTATCTGAGGGTTCAATTCAGCAGTTCAAGCTTGAAACTACGTGAATCGTTGTCGGTCCAGAGTCTCACGGAAGCTAGACCGCGTATTAGCTGAGGATGTCCGGTGATGACTAGAACGGATGCAGCGCTTCCTTTATTCGTATCAACTAAGGCCGTACGACCGTTCCGTCGGCACGTCTCACGTTGTCGAAGTGACCGCCACCCTCGTTGTTGTGAGGGTATTTAGCAGCAAGTTCTTCGTTTATGTCGATACCAAGTCCTGGCTCACCGTTCGACCACATGAACCCGTCCTCAATAGTGGGTGCACCAGAGAATTTTTCTTTGATCTTGTCGCTGTAAATCGCTTCTTCTTGAACACCGAAGTTTGAAATCGCAAGATCGAGATTCAGCTGTGCTGCCTGCCCAACATATGGCGAAACACCAACACTTGTTGGTGTATCTGCATCTCACTACATCAACGAACATTGATAAAACCTCACAGTACTTCAAGCGCAGACGCTTAATCCTCGAGTCGAAATCCATAAATATCTGCGAAATGTTTCGCACCAAATGTACGAACAGGTATCATCCCCTCACCGGTGACCCCGGTCGTCTCAGATTCGAAATCTAAAGACTTGTCATCCAGGAGGAGCCTGAATGATCAGTGATACTTCGACTACCGGCGACAACAATGGCGGTGGAGGAGAATTGTTCGTCGTCGACAACAGCATTTCGGGTTGAACCTGGCTTCGGTACCTCCAAGAATGGACACAGCTCGTGAAAAGTTTCGATATCGCGATATCGAAACCCCAACGACCGTTGTGATACATTCTCCGCAATTACCTGAGTACACTATCGCCAAATTGTGTGAGTAACTTGACCCAACTAGGCGTTCCATTCTCGACTTCCGACTACCTTTCACCTTCTTACGTGGAGCTGGATAAGGCGGTCGCCGCTGAGTTGTTTTCAGGTTCGAACGAGTACAAGCCGGTCTACATTGACATGGAATACGATATCCTCCAGATTCCATTCGAACACTCCGTCGAAGTCCGCTGAAGAACGGAATTGAGTTCAAGTTCCGGATACAACATCCACCGCAGACCGTCGTTGACCATTGTTGTTTGTCTTGGGTGGCCGTCAGGGTGGCTGTCAATCTTGGTGTTCAGTATTCAGTTTCAGAGCAGCTGATTTCTGATCTCGTCCAACGGTAGGAAACGCTTTTTGAGCCGCTGATTCGGGTAGTTTTACAGAGAGTCCCATATTGTCCAGTTCGCGATATTGACCTGCTAACTGTTAAGAATCGCGAGGAAAACTCTAAGCGGCCAAGAGTCGGAATCCAAGCGGAAACGCACAAATCAGCAGCTGTGAATCCAAAATTAGGCGGTAAGTATCAACGGTGTTTGGCCGACCGGGTCACTTATGACCTCGCACTCGAGCTTGAAGAGCTCTGCGACTAAATCAGCGTCCACGATCTCTGCTGGTCTGCCAGACCTGGCAGTTCTAGCTCGATTGTTTGAGCAGCACTCAGCGGAAGGGTCAGTGAAAACTTCCCCCCAGAATCTCCATCGACCAGCTCCATAATTGTGCTCGGGCGGTCGTCATCAAGTTCGATTTTGGAGGGTTGTACTTTTATCACTGAAAATACGTCTTTTGATGCGCATGAAGATTACTTCGTATATACGAAGTTCCGTTCAACAAAGTCAATCTACTGCAAGGGCGAAGGCATCTATTAGCAAATGAGCTAGATGTGGTTCGCAATTACACGCGAAAAATCGATCCTTCCCCGCATTTTCCGACCGCGATATGGTTGTCCCAAGTCGAGGCGCTTTCGACTCGATTTGGACACGCTGGGCACCGGTTCAACTTTCCCCTTTTTGGCTGGAGAAAGCGGATATGAAGCAAGCATTACTGAACTCCCTGAACGAGCAGATCAACCGTGAGCTGTATTCGGCGTACCTTTACAGGTCGGCCGCCTCAGTTATGGCGTATGGCGTCTGACAACTATCCCGGTATATCTTCGTGGATGATGGCGCAATCATCAGAAGAAACTGAACACGCCGAGAAGTTAATCAAGTTTGTCGAAGATAGAGGTGGACGAGTATCGTTCCTCGCGATAGACGCACCCGAGGCGGACCTGAAATCGCCGCTCGAAGCGTTTAAGTCGGCCTACAAGCACGAGCAATTCATCGCAGGCGAAATCAATAAACTTTTCGCGCAGGCTGTCAAAGAAAAGGGCTACGCCGCAGAGGTCTTGCTCGAATGGTTTGTCGAAGAGCAGGTAGAAGAAGAGGCATCAGTCGGCCTGCTTGTAGAAAAGTTCAAGCGTGTAGGTGACAACCCGGCTGAGCTGTTGATGCTCGACTCAGAAGTCGGATCTCGAGAAGAAGGGGACTGATAAGTTGGACCTGAGTCCGATCATCCGGTAAATCCTTCATAAATGAGGCCCGTCCCAAAAAGAAAGAACAACGCAGCTGCACCCTGGTTAATTCGTTTCTGAGGCAATCTCCCTTTCAAGTTCGAACCCACTGCGATGGCGAGAGCGTCGGCCGCGACCATACCGAGGGTCGACCCGATCCAGGCTCCTACGAAAGAGTCGTACTGCGTTGCCAAAGTGACGGTGAGAAGCATTGTCTTGTCGCCAAGTTCAGCTATGAAGAATGCGACCGTCACTAGAGCGATCGGTCCCCACCCTCTCCGTATTTTTGTTTCGTCACCGCTTAATGTGTCGCCTCTGAGCGTCCAAAACGCGAAACCGAAGAAGGCCACACCTGCCCCAATCGCGAGACCTGCGTCGGGAAGATATTCTGAGGCGTACTTGCCGAGAGCAACAGAGCCTGCGTGAACAACAAGGGTGGCGATCAAGATTCCGAGGACCACCTGCCACCATTTGTAAATGGTCGAAAATGCTAGGGCGACAAGCTGAGACTTGTCGCCCATTTCCGCGACAAAGACCAATCCAAATGTGACCCAAAACGCTGTCAGCACAGTTCACTCAACCAGAGGTTTATCACACACTTTTTGAATCGGCAACAAGCTTTGGCCGGTATGAACATTCCTCACTGCCTACCGTACTCCTTCGTTAGAACGCACCTACCCGTGGTCGACACCATTTATGGAATTATTCGAGTTGAAACCGGGCACAATAAATACTCGGTATAAATCCTGACCGAATTGGTATTGATTTAGTCTACATTTTTCGTACCATTGCTTTGTGTGCGCTAGGACAAATGAAATAATTCGTGCATAAACACAAGTTACTTCGTAGCTGAGAACAGACGTAAATGGTTGTACAACATCGAATGCAGGGCTGGACACCTGAGGTCAGGAGTCGGTGGTGAGTAGCCACTCCTTAGACACCTCAGTTGCGTCGGAGGATCAGAGCGATCTGCCGCTCGCGGGGTTGCGTGCGTCGTGGTCACGATTGGTTTTCATGTCGATCGTGGTCGCATTGCTTGCTGCGATAGTCGCCTGGGCTGTCGATCATTCGGATCTGGTCAGTGCATTCCGACTCATGATCAAGAATCCCCTGTTGATTGGCGCATTTTTCATCGCATACACAGCGGCGTTCGGGCTTCGCTCGGAAGCCTGGCGTCAGTTGTTGCCTGGCCTAGACAGGATGACCGCTTTCTCTGCGCTCCAGACATCGTTGTTTGCTAACCACGTGCTACCGGTCAAGGCTGGCGAGATCGTACGACCTTACATCTCGGCGAGCAGGGGTTTGACTGCCACTCGATCAATTAGCACCAGCGTCGTCGCCCGAATAATCGACTACATCTGCCTGTTCGTCCTAGCATCAATTCTGATTCCACTGGCGCCGAGTAGTCCTGTGAACGGGTTCGCGAGTTTGATGATTTCTGGAGTGATGCTGGCAGCGGGAGTATCAGTTCTCATTGCTATCCGGTCTGTTCCACCACCGGCGAAGGTACCGGCGGTAGTCGAGCGAACCTGGCGATCAGCGAAACACAGCATAGCGCAGATATCCCCCCGTCAAACAGCGAGTGCATTTGTACTGACGTTGCCGTCGTGGATTCTCGAATCAGCTGCAATCCTCGTCTCGGCGGAAGCAATTGGTGTTGATATCGGCATTCAGGCCGCTATCGCGGTTACGTCGTTCACGCTCCTGTTCCAGATCTTCCACTTCGCACCTGGAGGGATCGGCGTTTACGAGGCAAGTATGACCGGCGCACTGGCGTTCTACGGTGTGTCGATCGAACAGGCGATCGTTCTCGCCGTCGTAACTCATGGGATCAAGTTTGCCTACTCGTATTCGTTTGCTGGCTTGTTCGCAGGAGGTGAGCTGCTTCGCGCCATCCGCCCGGACAGGACTCATGTCTCATTGGATAAAAGCCGTGCGCGAGAGGCCTCTCGATTCGAAATCATCTCAGCCCGCGTATGGAATGTGCTCAACGAGGGCAAGCCATTCACACCAGTATTTACCGTGGGCGTTTTGATCCTCATCAATCTGCCTCAGCTCGGCAGCATCGATTTTCTGACAAGATCAGTCGTCTCGGCGATTGCCTTGATCCCGCTTGGGATCGTGTTTTACCGGTTCGACTTTCCACTACATCTGCGGTGGGCTCTCTGGGCATTCTTGGGATTGTTTGTCGCGGTATTCCAGGTGTTCGATTTTGTCGCAATCGCAATTGCTGTCGGGTTGTACCTAACTTTCACGATCGTTTTGTGGGGCACCGTTTACTACCACATCAGGATCGGGATGCCCTGGACCAACTTCACTCGTTTCTGGAAGCTCGTGCTAGAGAATCCCGATCCTACGAGCGGTAATTTTTTTGAACAGACCCCGAAATACCTCCTGCTGGTATTGATGTTCAGCTTCCTTATGGAGAGCCCTGGCTCTGCGTCACTACTTGCTGCCGGGGCTTTCACCCTCATCTTCGGGATCACAGCGTTGTTGTTGCACCAGTGGTTCTTCACCTGGGTACCTGCTCTGCCGATCAGCCCAACTCGAACTCGAGTCGCGGTTCCACAAAACCCAGCTCGACGAGTGATCGTGATTGCAATCGACGGCTGCCGCGCCGACCGGCTCCTTGAAGCAAACACACCGTTCATCGACGACCTGCGCGCACAAGGCACCGATTTCTCTGATATGCGGACGGTCTACCCGGCACGAACGGTAACCGCGTTTAGTTCGATGCTTACCGGTGCGCCTCCTGACGTTCACGGTATGAAAAGCAACTTTGTGCCGAGTCTTGGCGTCAAATGTGAGTCGATTTTCGATGTACTTGAAGAAGCAGGCAAAACAGGAAAGCTCGTTGGCATTGCCCACCTCGTAGACGCATTCGGGGAAGAGGTGGTCGATACCGTCAGTGCGGTGAATCACAACGATGCAATTGACTATGAGCTCGTTTCTCAGGCGAAACGGGTGATGAAGGCAGAAAATCCAGAACTTCTGGTTCTTCAGCTGCTCAGCGTGGACCAAACCGGGCATGCTCGAGGTAGCTACAACGACGAGTACCTGGCAAAGATCGAAGAGACAGATCGCATTGTCGAAGAGTTCGTTACATGGTGCCACTCGAACGGGTTCATGGACGACACCCGCCTGATAATCACTTCCGATCACGGACAGGGCAAAGGAATTGGTGGTCACGGCCATCTCACAGAAAGCGAGCGGCGGGTTCCGTTCATCGCAGTTGGACAAGATATTGGCCAGGGTCAGATCGTTCACGACGCCAAACACTTAACCGACGTTGCGCCGACAATTCTGCAGTTGCTGGGCCATAGGGCGCCGCGCGAGTCGGTCGGTGAAATTCTGGTTGGACCCGCGAGTGATTCTCCGGAGGATCAGGATCCTGTCGCTGTAATCATCCCGGCCTACAACGAGGTGGGATCCTTACCGGAAACATTAAGAAGGATTTCGAGAGAAGAGGTTTCAGACCTAAGAGTGATCGTAGTCGACGACGGATCAACTGACGCAACAAGTGAAGTCGCTCGCGAATTCGGCGCCGACATCGTCGTGCAGCATGATCGAAACCGCGGCTTGGGAGCTGCCCTGAGGACGGGTCTCGCTGAAGCTCGTAATCAAAATGCAAGGGCTGCGATCTATCTGGACGCCGACGGCGAGTACGACCCCACTGAAATTCCGGTCATGCTCAACGAGGTTGAGAGCGGTCGGGCTGACTACGTACTGGGTGTACGCCACCCAATTAAAGGGGAGAAACAAAAGTTGCCCCGTCGAGTCGGTAACAGAGTATTTACAACGCTGCTCAGCATTGCCGCTGGGCGACGCATCCAAGATGGCCAGACGGGATTCCGTGCGTTCTCGAGGCGCGCGTTAGGCGTAGCGGAAATTGTGCATGACTACAACTATGCACAAGTGCTGACGCTGGATTTACTCCGTAAAGGGATGGCCATATCCGAGGTTCCGGTGAGTTGGAAAAAACGCCGCCGCGGAAACTCATTCATCAATTGGCAATACCTGTGGCGCGTCCCGATTGGGATGGCCCGGGAAATGTGGAACGCTTGACTAGTTCGAGAACCCACGAAAGTGGTGTGATCAGGAGAAAGAAATGGTAATCAATTCTCAAGTACCCATGATGGCTTATCGAGGTGTATTAATCCTCGTTATGTCAATGGCTGTCATCGCGTTATTAGCCGCATGTAGCGGTGAAGACGGTGAAGATAGACCAGGGGTACAAGTTATTAATGAATCTGGTTCCGGATCTGTGTCGCAATCTATTTCCGGATCTGT
>CEUN01178025.1_pt1 | contig 25439 bp, 19 predicted proteins | sample 361501 | NCBI WGS metagenome assembly CEUN01 (sample SAMEA2622801, study PRJEB7988) | marine metagenome | biome: marine biome (ENVO:00000447); feature: marine epipelagic mixed layer (ENVO:xxxxxxxxx); material: "saline water (ENVO:00002010), including plankton (ENVO:xxxxxxxx)" | depth 120 m | reverse complement strand
GGGTTTGGCACTATCGCGCCCTTTGCGACGGAAACCCACCCGGGGTGAGCTGTCGCTTCACGCCAAAATAAACCGACTATGAGTGACAAAAACGACGGTGTCTCCAGAGAGAAACAGATCCTGCGGGATGCAAAGGCCAAGGGTGGCCTGGCAGTGCCCGCTGCGTATGTGAAGTGCTCCGGCCCGGGCTGGTTGCAGGGCGCAATCACGCTGGGTGGCGGATCATTGGGCGGCAGCCTTTACCTTGGCGTGCTGGGTGGGTTCAGCCTGCTGTGGTTGCAGGCGGTGGCCATGATCATGGGTGTGATCATGCTCAGCGCGATCACGTACGTGACCCTGTCGACGGGCAAACGCCCATTTCAAGCGATCAACGAACACATCAATCCAGTTTTGGGCTGGGGTTGGGCGCTGGCGACGTTGCTGGCGAACATGGTCTGGTGTCTGCCGCAATTCGGCCTGGGAACAGCCGCCATCAAGCAGAACCTCTTTCCGGACATGAAGAACGCCGATGGTCAGTGGGTGATTGGCAATCTCTCACCAGATGGAAGCACCTGGGTTGTTTGCGGAACACTGCTCGCAATAGCCGTGATCGTAATCTGGTTCTATGATCGGGGTGGCGCGGGTCTGAAGGTGTTTGAGCGAATTCTCCAGCTCATGGTCGCCAGCATCATGCTCTGCTTCTTCGGCGTGGTGATCAAGATGACACTCTCCGATGCCGGCCTTCCTTGGGGAGAGATCATGAAGGGCTACATTCCAAATCTTGATTTGCTGAAGGAGCCCGCGCCCTCGCTCATGGAGGCGATCAATGCGACGGGCCAATACGCCGAGCATTGGAAAGAGGTCGTCGTGAGCAAGCAGCGCGACATCATGATCACCGCTGCGGCAACCGCCGTCGGCATCAACATGACCTTCCTCTTGCCGTATTCGATGTTGAAGAAAGGCTGGGACAAGGAATCACGCGGCTTGGCTATCTTCGACCTCAGCACGGGGTTGTTCATTCCGTTCATCCTCGCGACGAGCTGCGTCGTGATTGCATCAGCCACGCAATTTCACTCCGTTGCCGCCCCGGGAGCGCTGGATGGTTCCGATCCCAAGATGGCTGGTAAATTTGTCGGCTATCTGACCGGCAGGCTCGGAGCGGAAGTGGGCAAGGATGAACTTGCAAAACTGCAAGGCGCGACAGGCCTCGGAGAAGATGCAGAGGCGAACCTGAAGAATGAAAACCTCTCTGACGAACAACGCGCCGCGCTTGAACAGATCGTCGGATTGAAATCCACGATCGGAGACGCGCTCGCGAAACTTCCGGAAGCCGATCGCAACATGGCGGCCATGCTGGTTGATCGTGATGCCTTTCAGTTGGCTGCATCGCTCGAGAAGCTCACCGGACGCGGTTTTTCGCACTATGTATTCGGCTTCGGTGTGGTGGGCATGGCGCTTTCCACGATCATCATCCTGATGCTGATCAGCGGTTTCACCGTCTGCGAGGTCTTTGGTCTCCCGCAGGGCGGCTGGCCGCATCGTCTGGGCTGCCTGATCGCCGGCGTCGGCGTGCTCGGCCCGTTCATCTGGAAACAGGCCGCGTTTTACCTGGTGGTTCCGACCTCCGTGTTCGGAATCACCTTGCTGCCAATCGCCTACATCAGCTTCTTCCTGCTGATCAACAACCGGAAGGTGATGGGCGAGGAAAGGCTCCGTGGATTTGGTGGCTTCCTCTTCAATCTCCTGATGCTTGTTTCGCTCTGCGCAGCGCTCTTTGGCGCGGGTTGGGCGATCTGGGCGAAGAGCGGGATTGTAGGCGCGTCCATCGTTGGTGGCTTCGTGCTGCTTGCGATTCTTGTGCATCTTGCGAAGGGCATGCGTGACGACGTGGCGGCAGTTGAAGAGATGGCGGCCAAGGCTCCCGCTCCCTCAGAGGCTCCAAAGCCGGGCGAGCAGGGTGAAACGGTGATGTTGACTCCGTCTGACATCGTGAAGTCTGAATCCGCACCGGCGCCCAAGGCTGGCGAGCAGGGTGAAACCGTGATGCTCACTCCGAAGGATGTCGTCAGTGAGAATCCCACGGTGAACGTCACGCCAAAGGCTGCTCCGGCGAAAGTGACGCCCAAGGTTGCGCCAGCGAAGGTTGCGGTCAAACCGAAGCCCGCCATCAAGGCAACAACCAAGTCCGATCCAGGCTACACCGATACCAGCACATTGACGGGTGGCGTGCTCCTCTGATAGGAGCACTTCATGAAACGATTCACAGGCACAATCCTTCTGGGGTTGTGCCTGTTTTCTTTTCTGTCGGCTGTTCGAGGTCAGCAGCGTTTCAGTAAGGCGGATTTGCAGCGCGGATCTGAGCTCGCGGACACGTATTGTTCGGTCTGCCATCTGCGGCCGGACCCCGGAATCGTTTCCCGCAAGGTGTGGGACCTGAAGATTCTCCCCAACATGGCTGCCATCATGGGGCTCTTTGACGAATTCTATGGGGACGAGAAGGAGAACATCCTCAAGTCAGGGAAAGTCCTGCGGAAGCCCTTGCTCCCAATGGATCAATACAAGTATATCGCTGCCTATTACGTATCGCATGCGCCGATAGAACTCACGCTCGAACCGCGCCAACGTCTCCGCGCGACTGATTTGTTTCGCATCCATACGCGACGATTTGTTCAGCCCCTTGCCATGGACGCTCTGGCGAAGGTTGATGAACGGAACGGTGATGTTTTCGTTGGCAGCGCGAATCCGGGCGGATTGCAGCGGATGAACGTCTTTCGCCAGGGCGTCGATGTGCTTGCGACCAACTACGTGCCCACGCGTGTGGTGCGGGTGGACGATGGAATCTACGTTACCGGGATGAAGCGGTACATTCCGACCGAATTGCAGGAAGGTTTGGTGCAGTTTATCCCCCGTGAAGGCGATGGTTATGGCGAGCCAGTTACTCTGCTGGACGGTCTGCCTCGTACTTCAGACCTCCATATCCTCGACATGAACGGCGATGGTCGCGATGACATCCTTCTCGGCATGTTTGGCTTTTATACCGGACGCTTTTCGTGGTTTGAGAATCTGGGAAAACGGAAGTTTCGCGAACATGTTCTCTTCGATCGATCCGGTGCGGTTCGTGCGATCGTGAAGGACTTGAATAGCGATGGGCATCGGGACATCGCCGTGCTGATCGCCCAGGAGATCGAGACCTTGTACTTTCTGATCAACGATGGAACAGGGAAGTACGATGCGGAAGTGATCATGCGTCAGCATCCGGCCTGGGGTTACACCAATTTCGAGTTGGTGGACATCAATCAGGACGGCATGGACGATCTGCTCACCACGAATGGAGACTTCGATTACGATGCGCCGAATCGGCCGTATCACGGCTTTCGGATCTACAACGGCGTGGCGTGGAATCGTTTCGAAGAGGCGTTCTTTCACGAGATCGGTGGAGCATACGATTTTGCAGCAGAAGACTTTGATGCGGACGGTGACGTGGACATCGTGACGGTTGGATATACACCGGTTGCGTTGGACAGCGAGCGGCTGCTTTATTTCGAAAATCGTTCGGCGAAAGGATTTGGGGTCCTTCGGATTCGCGGCGCAGAAGAAGGTCGCTGGTTGCAGGTGGATGCCGGGGATGTGACAGGAGATGGCAAGCCTGACCTTGTCCTGTCCTGCAATGTGGCCGGTCCGGGCACGGGCACGGGAGGGAATTTTCGTCGATACGACAACTGGAAAGCTTTTCCGGTCGCGAACCTTATTTTGGAGAATACGCGGGGAGAAACGAGCGCGAGGGTGTTGGAACAACGACTCCAGGAACGCGCTTCACTGCGCGGAGGAGCTGGGACTCGGATACGGTTCATTCCCTGAATCGTGTTTATCGGTGGTCTTCCGCATCGCTCCTCCATAGGCTTCCCGCATGCCTGCGGGCGAAGACATAGAAGAATCAGAACTCTTGGACCAATTGCGTTCGGCGACGGAGTTGCTCGAATCTGTGGCCGCCAATCGCGCGCTTCTGCACAAGCTTCCCTTGGACGAACGTCGCCGATTGCTGACTGCTGCTGGTGATATCTACTGCCCGGACGTCAAGCAGCGTCGGCGGCTGCAGAAGGCAAAGCACAAGGAGCGCAAGAAAGCGAAACTGGCGAAGGTCGAGGAGGTATTGAATGAAACCGGTATTCGCGAACTGCGCCGCAAGCCGGTCTTCACCTCCCCGAATGTCTATCCTCCAAAGGACTTTGAGCAGCGTGAGGTGGAAGATCCCGAGTTTCGCGAAGTGCTTGAGCCGCAGAATTGTTACATCTGCAAGCAGGACTATCAGCAGGTTCATCATTTTTACGATCAGCTTTGTCCGGGCTGCGCCAAACTGAACTATTTCAAGCGTAGCGAATTGGCTGACCTGAAGGGCAGGGTGGCCTTGCTCACAGGGGGACGTGTGAAGATCGGTTACCAATCGGGCATCAAGCTACTTCGATCCGGCGTGAGCCTGATCGTCACGACGCGGTTTCCGCGCGATTGCGCCGCGCGTTATGCTCAGGAACCGGACTTCGAGGCATGGGGTGATCGGCTTGAGGTGTTCGGCTTGGATCTGCGGCACACACCAAGTGTCGAGGCGTTTACGCGCCATCTGCTCACCACGCGCGAGCGACTGGACTTCATCGTCTCCAATGCCTGCCAGACCGTGCGTCGTCCCCCAGATTTCTATCGCCACATGATGGAACAAGAAGCTGCGGCTTTGACAGAGTTGCGTGCTGAATTGCAACCATTGCTCGGCGGTTACGAGGGCCTTCGCGGATACAATCTCCTTCCGGAAGGCGAGGCTGCCCTCGTCGAACGCAAGGAATCCGCCATTGCCGGCCTGACGCATGCCGCCGAACTTTCTCAAGCGCCCTTGCTTCCCGAGGAGCTCAAGGCGCAGCAGGATCTCTTTCCCGAAGGTCGACTCGATCAGGATCTTCAACAGGTTGATCTACGCGAACGAAACAGTTGGCGCCTGATGCTCGCGGAAATTTCATCAGTGGAATTGTTGGAGACTCAATTGGTGAACGCCGTTGCTCCTTTCGTCCTCAATGCTCGGTTAAAGCCACTCTTGATGGCGGGACCGGAACGCGACCGCCACATCGTCAACGTTTCTGCAGTGGAGGGTCAGTTCTATCGGAAGTTCAAGACCACCCGGCATCCGCATACGAACATGGCCAAAGCCGCCTTGAACATGATGACGCGGACCTCAGCTGCGGAGTATCAGGCAGATGGGATTCACATGAACAGCGTGGACACCGGCTGGGTGACCGACGAAGACCCAGTGCAGATTGCCGAGCGCAAGCAGAGCGAGCATCGTTTTCATCCGCCATTAGACATAGTTGATGGCGCAGCGCGCATCGTCGATCCGATCATTGACGGCTTCAACACCGGCAAGCACATCTGGGGGCAGTTCCTGAAAGATTACCAACCAACGGACTGGTAATCCGTTTGCGATATTTGAGCGGCGAATTTGCGCGAACCTCGTATCCGCCTCGCGCGAATTGCGCGCTCAATCCACGGCGCCCAGCAGCCTGAGGATGTTGTAGAACACGAATGCCAACCCCATTACGAACCCAAGGAACGCGACAAGTGGTGCGGCCCAATCGATGAATGCGGTCAGCGTTTTCATGCCTACTTTTGAGCATTGGTGATACCATTGGCCCCGGCCGGTGCCTGGGGGCATGCCCCTACGGAGTTTCGTTGGATAGGGTTTGACGCAACGTTACGAACAAGGAAACCTCCCGGCCGGCGCCTGCCGGACATGAGCCTGCCTGAATTGATTGAGATAATGCCCCTGAAAACGCCGGTTTCGGCGCGAATCACTGTGCCCGGTTCGAAGAGCATTACCAATCGCGCGCTGGTCCTTGCCGCACTTGCAGATGGGGTGGTTACCCTGGAAGGTGCACTCTGGAGCGAAGACACGGAGGTGATGGTGAACTGCCTTCGCACGCTTGGATTTGAAATCAAAGTTGAGAAAGACCCGGCTGAAGCGGGGAATCGAACCATCGTTGTTACGGGACTTTGCGGGATAATCCCCAACGCCGGAACGATCGAAGAACCAGTTGAACTCTTTGTAGGAAATGCCGGAACAGCCGCCCGATTTCTGAGTGCGTTTGTGTGTCTGGGGCATGGTTTCTATCGATTGCATGGAATCGATAGAATGCATGAACGTCCGCAGGCCTCGCTTTTTGAATCGTTGCGTGAACTGGGTTACCGCGTTGATTCCGCAAACGACAAACTCCCCGTCGTCATTCACGGGACGGGGACTCGTTCGACCAGTTGTTCTGTGAGGATTGATCAGAGTTCGCAATTCGCCTCTGCGCTTCTGCTCTCAGCCAGTCGCGGAAACTGGGACGTCAACATCAGCGAATACAACCCGGAGCAGGCTCCTTACGTCATCATGACTGAGGAACTGATCGAATCGTTTCCGTCGAAGGGTGGAACCTTCGTCATCGAACCGGATACCTCCTCGGCAAGCTACTTTGTTGGAACGAACGCGATCTTCACTGACTTCGAGCCGGGCGCCGACACGATGATCGACGTCAATCACTGGCCCAAGACGATGTGGCAGATCGATACTGCCTTTCCCCGGTTTATGGAAATCGATGATGCGAAACCCGCGAGATTCTCCCGGGCAACCGATTTGGGCGACAGCATCATGACCGGAATTGCCCTCGCTCCGCTTTTCCCCGCAAAAAGTTTCTTCGAAGATCTGGGCCGATTGCGGGTGCAGGAGTGCGAGCGTGTGGAGGCACTACGGACGGAATTGACCAAATGTGGGGCCAAAGTTGTGGAGCAGGGAGATACTTTAACAATAGAGTCCAACGCGAATGAGCTTCAGGGTGCAGAGATTGATACCTACAACGACCATCGAATGGCCATGTGCTTTGCCGTTCTCGGCTTGAAAGTTCCGGGAATGAAAATCAAGAATCCCGCCTGCGTTAAGAAGACGTTTCCGAACTTCTTTCAAAAACTTGCCGCTGCGCCTCCCGATGGATTGGGCGTGGAGATCCGGGACGGGGCGACCGGCGAACGGCTTTCGCACGACGAACTTTTTGCGGAATAGATACGCAGTTGAAGCACGGCGGATGCATTCTGCCGGAACACTAAATTGATTTGGAAAACATTGTCATAGCAATTGATGGAACGAGCGCGAGTGGTAAGAGCACCACTTCACGCGCCTTGGCCAAGCGCCTCGAATACGTGTATGTGGACACCGGTGCGATGTATCGCACGCTCGCGTGGTATTGCCTGAAGACCGGCGTGGATGTGAACAACGAGAAAGCGGTTGCCTCCACTTGTCGCAAGTGGAAGACCCGCCTCGCATGCATCGACAACCACGTTCAATTGTTGGTTGATGGTTACTTCCCCGAAAAAGAGATTCGAACCGAAGAAACCAGTGGTGCCGTTCCTCACGTGGCCGCTGTGCCAAAGGTCCGTGACTGGATGAAATCCACCCAGCGTGACTGCATCAAGTTTGGCAATCTCGTGATGGAAGGGCGCGATATCGGCTCGAATATCTTTCCCGAAACGGATTTCAAGTTTTATCTCGATGCCTCGCTTTCCGTTCGCAGCAAACGTCGCGAAGCCGAAGGCGTGAACGAAAACCTGGCCGCCCGTGACCAGCGGGACAGTCAACGCAAAGCCGCTCCCCTGATGGTCCCGCTTGGCGCCATCCCGATCGACAACTCCGACAAGACCATCGACGAGGTCTGCGATTTTATCATCGAGAAAATGGAGGGGATCAGCGGTAAACCAGCCCTCGCATGACGCTGGTCTATTGGCTTACCTGGTCCACCTGTCGGCTCATCTTCGGCATTTATTTCCGCTGGTGCGTTCACAATCCCGAACGCGTGCCCGTTGAAGGCCCCGTCATCCTCGCCTCCAACCACGCCAGCTTCCTCGATCCGCCACTCGTCGGTTCGGGTATCCCGCGTCCGATCAATTACCTCGCCCGCGAATCCCTCTTCAGAGTCCCGATCTTCGGTGCCTACATCCGAGCACTGAATTCCGTTCCGGTTGATCGCGATGGTGCCGGTGCCAAGGGATTGAAGATGATCCTCGATCGTCTGTTGAAGGGTGGGGGAATTATCCTGTTCCCGGAAGGCACACGCACGACCGATGGCGAACTCCAGCCCGCCCGGTCTGGAGTGGGTCTCACCGTTATCAAGTCCGACGCTCCGGTTGTTCCCGTCCGTGTCTCCGGCACCTTCCGGGCATGGAATCGAAAAATGATCATCCCGCGTCCGCGCCGTATTCAGGTCGCCTACGGGCACGTCATGGAGTTCGGGGAACTTCGCGAAGAGGCCAAAACCTGTGGCAAGAAACGGCTCAAGGAAATCTACCAGGAAATTGCCGATCAACTCATGGAAGAGATCGGGAAGTTGGAGGGAGATTGAGCAACTCAATGGTGGCCACGTGTTATCGGAAGCCGCGCTGAACCAGTACAGTATTTGGTTACCAGGCCGAAGTGGCCGACCAGACGAAGATGGGTTTGTGGCATCATTCGCTCCTTCCCAAGAATCATGAGCGAAAGAAGGAACGCCACCTGATGGCCACTGCGGGACAAGTCGCGACCATCGCCGAAGACGGTGAAGCAGGTCGCCGATCCGAAGGACGTTAAGGCGATGTTCAAGAATCACGAATGGAACACCATGGAGATCATCGCGAAGGGACCGAAGTTCGTTCACAAGGTGAATGGTGTAATGTTTGCCACGGTGGTCGATCAGGACAAGAAGATGAGCCGGAAGAAGGGATTCATCGCACTGCAAGACCACGGCAAGGGATGCATCGTGGCGTTCCGGAATATTCGTCTGAAGAAATTGAAGTGATTGGTCTGATCGGCCTGATCAGGCCGATCACTCTTCAGAATCCGGAAACTCGAAAACGCTCTTGCCTTGGTCGTCCATGACGAGGGCAGCGGAGAAGGGCTTGCCGGCTTTCGAGATAAAATTCTCCAATACCGGGGTGCGGCCTTCAGTCAGGAGAGCGGTCATTTCTTCCTTCGTGATCTTGCGCTGGCAGATTTCTCGTCCGCTCTTGAATTTACACTTCCGTTTCTCCGCCTGAGTGCGTTCGCAGAGGTATTGGTCTTCACTAATGTAGACCTTGCTCTTGCAACGCGGACAGGTGCCGATCGTTTCCAATCCGCTCAGATCGACCGGCTTGGCTGGTTCTCGGGAATATTTCTTCTTGGCTGCCTTTGGATCGCGCTTCTCGAATTCGAACCCGACCTTGCCCTTGTCATCGAGCACGAGATGGGCCTTGAAGGGGCGGCCGTTGCGCTTGGAAATGAACTTCTCGAACAGATCGGTCTTGCCGTCGGTGAGGAGTTTCTTCATCTGCTCGGGTTCGATCACCTGTTGCAGGATGATCTTGCCGGAGCGGAAGCTGCACTTCTTTTTCGCGTCGCCGACTGAATTTTCACAGACGTAGTTGTTCGTGTTGGTGAACACATTGCCCTGGCAAATCGGACACTTGCCCAAGGGTTCCTGGCCGGTGAAATCGACCGGTTCGTCCTTCTTGTCGTCGTCGCCGAAATCGAACTCGGCTTTGCACTCACTGGTAAACTTGATTGCTGCGTTGAAGGGGCGACCCATCTTGCTGCGAAATCCCTGGAGCGGACCGATGACTTTCTTGGTGATCAGTTCCTCAATCTCCTCGGACTCGAACTGGCGGCCGGCAACGATCTTCCAAAGCGAGAAATCGCACGAACTGCTGGAGCATTGAAACTTCTTGTAGGTTTCCTTGATGACAGATCCGCACTTGGGGCAGGGGACCTTCAGTTTGCCAAAGTCGCCGGGGATGGTGTCGTCCTCAAACTCCTTTGCCTTCTGCACCATGTGATCGGTGATGCCGGCAATCTGCGCCATGAATTCCGGGCGGCTGAGTTCGCCACGCTGAATCTGGTTCAGTTTAAACTCCCAGTCGCCGGTCAGTTCCGGTTTGGTCAAGGTCTCCACGCCGAGTCCGCGGAGGAGGGCCATAAGACCGAATGCCTTGGCCATGGGAATGAGTTCTTTCTGGTCGCGAACGAGGTATTTTTCCCGAAGCAGGTTTTCAATGATCGACGCGCGAGTCGCCGGTGTGCCCAACCCCTTTTCGGCCATGGCCGTACGAAGTTCATCATCGGATACGAGCTTTCCGGCACCTTCCATTGCGGAGAGAAGGGTGGCTTCCGTGAAGCGCGCCGGTGGCTTGGTCACATTGTCCTGCACTACGACTTCCTTGGCGTTGACCGTTTCGCCCTGTTTGACCGGCGTCAGGTTTTCGGAATCGCCATTCCCGCCCTTGCCGTAGACCGCCTGCCAGCCCGGCTTGACGAGGACCTTGCCGTCGGTCCTGAACGATTCGCCTTCGACCCGCGTGATGCGGGTGGTGACTTCAAACTCAGCTGAAGGGTAAAAGACAGCGAGGAAGCGACGCACGACCATGTCGTACAGCTTCTGCTCAATCTCCTTCAGCTTCTTCGGTTTCTGAGTGGTGGGAATGATCGCAAAGTGATCGGAAATCTTGGCGTCGTTGAAGACACGCTTGTTTGGCTTCACCCAGCCGTTCTTCAGGATGTCGTCGGCAAAGTTCGCGTATTGGCCGTCCTGCATCACGCCGAGTGTCTTTTTCACCGTGTCCGGATAATCTTCGGGCAGCGCCCGGGAATCCGTTCTGGGATAGGTGAGCATCTTGTGGCGTTCGTAGAGCGCCTGGGCGATTTGCAGCGTCTGTGTCGCGGAGAGTCCAAAGCGGGAGTTGGCTTCGCGCTGTAGACTTGTAAGATCGTACAATAATGGAGGCGCCTGCTTGCTGGGCTTGCTCTCCTCCGTGACTGTGCCGGGTTTGCCGATGCACTTGTCGCGGATTGCATCGGCATCCTTCCTCTCCCAGATGCGTTCGGCCCGGGCGTGTTGATCCTTTTCGCGGTTGGCTTTGCTAAAATCTTCGTTGAACCAACGACCGGCATATTCGCCGACCTCGGCTTTGAAGGTTCCGTGAACTTCCCAGTAGTCGCGCGGAACGAATTTTTTGATGAGCTCTTCCCGTTCAACCACGATCGAAAGCGTGGGCGTCTGAACGCGGCCAACCGTGGTAAGATGGAAACCGCCGGTCTTGGAATTGAAGGCGGTCATCGCCCGTGTGCCGTTGATGCCGACCAGCCAATCGGCTTCGGAACGGCACATCGCTGCGTCAGCCAGCGGCAGCATCGTCGAGTCCTCACGCAGATTGATAAAACCCTCGCGAATCGCGTTTTGCGTCATCGAACGCAGCCAGAGACGCTTGATTGGTTTCTTCGACTTGGTGTGCTGAACGATGTAACGAAAGATCAGTTCCCCTTCGCGGCCGGCGTCACAAGCGTTGATGATGCTGTCGACATCCTTTCGTTTGCAGAGGCGCGTCAGGAGCTTGAGCCGGGGGGCGGATTTCTCGATCGGCTTGAGGTCGAATCGATCGGGAATCACGGGCAGATGCTTGAATGTCCACTTGCCGCGCTTCACCTGAAACTTCTCGGGCTCGATCAGTTCGAGCAGGTGCCCCACGGCGGAGGAAACGACGAATTCATCGTTCTCGTAATAGTCCGCATGCTTCTTGAATCCACCCAGTGCGCGGGAAATGTCCCCGGCGACCGACGGCTTCTCAGCAATTATCAAGGCTTTACCCATGGCAGAGGCGAGCTTTTAGCCGCAACTTTCGAGGCGCGCAACAGGAACTTTTGAAAAATATTTTGCGATCGATTCGGTTGGAGGAACGACGAAAGGACACGAAAGGACACGAATAACGGTGCTCATGTTGGCTCGGATTCGCACGGTGAATTCACTTGGATTTGGAAGCTGCAGCGAGCCATCCGTCGGGTTGTTTGGTGGCGGTTCTCTGTGTCTGGGCAAACCAGTCCTTCAATTGTCGGGACATCCTCTTGACCTGTTGGGGATGTTTGGCGGAGAGGTTTGATTTCTCGCCGGGATCGGAACTCAGATTGTACAGCTCGAACTTTTCATTCTGAAAAGTCCCTGGCTTGGCCTTGTGATGCTGGACGATTAGTTTCCAGCTTCCATCGCGCATGGCTTCGGAGCGTCGCCCGCTGTTGCTCAGTGAAGCCCAGTAGAGCGGGCGCGGCTTGGTGCGTTCGCCACGCAGCATCACGCCGGAGAAATCGATGCCGTCCAAGGGGTTGCCGGAAGTCCTGGTTCCGGCGAGCGAAAGCAGTGTTGGCATGACATCGATGCTGATGAGTTGTTCGTCCGAAACCGTTCCGGGCTTGATCCGCCCCGGCCACATGGCGATCGCCGGCACTCGGTGACCTCCTTCGTAGACGGTGCCTTTCTTGCCCCGATACGTTGGGCTGCTGCTCGGACCTTCTGATGTGCCACCGTTGTCTGAAAAGAACAGGATGAAGGTGTCTCGTTCAATCCCGAGCTCGGCCAGAGTCTTGCGCAACATTCCGATTCCCTCGTCAATGGGCAAGGTCATCCCCTTCAACTTCTCGATCCGTTCTTCTTCGCTGTGTTCTCTCCATTTCCAACGGGACCACTTTTCCTCTGTGCGTCGAACGGGATCGCCTCGCACCTGTATCGGGTTGTGGACGGCGAGATGTGCAACATAGAGGCAGAAGGGCTTGTCGCCTTTGCCGTGTCTGCGAACGAAGTTGTCTGCATGGCGATTGATGAGATCAGTCGCGTATCCTTTCTCCGGTGTCTCCACTTTACCATGCCACCAATCGTGCTTGTTGTGATCGCCGACGTGGCTGACGAAATCGATGTTGCCACTGTGGTAACCCACGAACTCATCGAAGCCGTGATTCTGTGGATGATAGTCGTCTGAGTTCACCGGATAGCCCTGGTGCCATTTGCCAACCATGCCAGTCACGTAACCGGCTTCTTTCAACACTTCTGCAAAGGTGGTTTCGGAGAGCTTGAGTCCCTTGCGGTGTTCTGGATGCGTCGAGTAAGGGTGGACGACCGCTTCGATGCCGGCGCGTTGTTGGTAGCGCCCCGTCAACAGTCCCGCGCGGGTTGGAGAGCAAACCGTTCCAGATGAATGGAAATCGGTGAAACGCATTCCCTCCCGCGCCATGCGATCGAGCTCGGGGGTCTTGAAGTAGGGATTGCCAAAACAACTCAAGCCCGCGTAACCCATGTCATCGACCATGACGACGATCAGGTTGGGACGCTTGTCGGCGGACGCGGCAGCAAGCAGCAACAGGGAAGCGATCAATGTCAGGCAACGATTCATGACAGCGAACGCATCTGCTTCGCGAACCAAATGCAAGCACAAAGCGCCCAAGCAATGTTTCTGCCTTCTGGGGCGTTGTGGAACTTTTTCGACAAATGACTTGAGGAAGAATTGGGATGAAGAATAGTTCTCCCGTCATCCGGCAATGCGCCGTTGCTCTTTCGAAATTTTAGCCCTAGCCCGTGCGTGATTGCGACACACTCCCTGAACCGTAGTTATCTAAAAGGGGTCTTGACTTCGGTGATGGCCGTCAGGCCTTCACTGGAAGGCGTAAGCCACCGATTGGACCCCACCTGGTTTCCTTGACGTTCAAGGGACCCGTCACAACACGGCGATGCCGGGGCTAATTCTTTCAGCCCATCCGTTCATCGGGTGGGCTTTTTTCATTTGGCTTGGGTTGTGTGTGTGGGGGCGTCCACGTTCATGATCGCAGGTCTCCATTCTTCTTCGGGAGGCCGCTCCACAACGTGGATTCGCTGCTACGAATCTTCGGGTTCGTTGTGCCAGCGATTCAGGCGAAGTCGCAATTTCTTCAGGTGACTGAACTTGGGGACGATATTGGGGAAGTCGTTGATGATTTGTTCGTAGCTTGGAATTTCGCCCCAGGCGGTGATGGCGAAGACCTCGGTGGCATGTCCGGTCTTGAATCCAAATTGCCGGTTCTCCAGGTCAGTGCGTTCGCGCAGGACTTGCTTCCAGTGCTCAAACGATTTTGGAGCTTCCATTTTGTGGCGACCAACCCAGGGGAGCCATTCCTTCACTTGCGATTCGTGACACCAGGACATCTGCGCGATGGTGTCGAAGGCGTCTTCCACATCGATCGCGATATCGTGGGCGTGTTGTCCGAACTGGTAGGTGTCGTAGGTGTTGATGATCACGGGAACCTTGCAGGGTTCGGATTTGGTCTCGTCAGCCGGGTATTCCTCGATGAAGGCGTGCGGGACGTTGATCATGTAGGCGACCTCGCGAACAGCCTGCGCAACCGCGACGTGATCGACATGCATGCCGGCGAGCGGGTCGGTGACGACGGGCGGGCAGAAGATGTAGTCGGGTTCAAAGTCGCGTATGGACTTCCAGAGCGCCGCGAGCAGTTCGATGCTGACGCGAAGACAGGCTTCACGAGGGGGCTGGCCACTGGGTAATTTGAGATGCTCGAATTCGAACTGGCCTATCTCGGCGGAGGCTTGTTGCTCTGCAAGTCGGACCTTGGCCGTTTCCTCGCGGGTGCGGAAGTGGTGTCCGGCACTGCCATCAGTGCAGATCAACACGCGGGCACGAAGCTGGTCGCCGAGTTTGCGTCGCAGTAGTTCGAAGGTGCCACCGGCGGTGAACTCGTAGTCGTCGAAGTGCGCGTGGATGAAGAGGACTTTCATGGGCTGGGGGTATAAACCACGAATGGAGGTGGAAGACACGATTTTTGCATTCGTGAATTCGCGCTTTTGCTGGCGCGGATTTTTGGGAGCATCCGCTACATGAGTTACCTGAATAATCGTCGTCAATTCATCCAGCGAGCGGGTTCCGCATCGTTGGCGTTCACCATCCTCAAAGCCGGATCCGCGCGCACTTACGCCGCGAACGAGAAACTGAACATCGCATCCGTCGGTGCCGGCGGTCAGGCAGCCGGTGACATTCGAAACCTGTCGTCGGAGAACATCATTGGCCTAGCCGACGTGGATTGGCAGCGGGCAGCGGGTTCGTTCCGTAAGTATTCCAAGGCAAAGCAGTTCAAGGACTACCGCAAGATGTTCGATGAAATGGGATCGGAGATCGATGCCGTGATCGTGGGAACGCCGGATCACCATCACTTCCACGCAACCTTGGCAGCGATCCGAATGGGCAAGGCGGTTTACACGGAGAAACCATTGACGCACTCGGTCTGGGAAGCTCGGGAATTGACCAAGGCCGCGCGGAAAGCAGGTGTCGTCACGCAGATGGGTAACCAGGCACAGGCGAGTGAAGAGACGCGGGTGGTGCAGGAATTCGTGATGGACAATGCAGCCGGACAGATTCGTGAGGCCCACATTTGGACTGACCGGCCGTCGAAGGGATTGTTCGGTGAGTATTGGCCGCAGGGGATTGGAAAGCCGGCGGAGATTGAGAAAGTGCCTGATACGTTGGACTGGAATCTCTGGCTGGGACCGGCACCGGAACGTGGATATAACTCCGTATACTGTCCGCGAACCTGGCGTGGTTGGTGGGATTTCGGCACGGGCGCGTTGGGCGACATTGCCTGTCATTTCTTCGATCCGGTATTTCGTGCCTTGAAGCTGGGCGCGCCCAGCAGTGTGGAAGCAACTTCATCGCGCGCGAATGATCAGAGCTTTCCGCTCGCTTCGATGATCACCTACCTGTTTCCAAAGCGCGGAGATATGGCCCCATTGAAACTGGTTTGGTACGACGGCGGTTTGCGTCCTGCGCGCCATCGGATGGTGGACGAAGGGGCGGTGATGGGAACGAATGGTCTTATGCTGGTCGGCGATGATGGCGTGTTGCTGTCCGACTGGAAGCACTGGCGCCTGTATCCGGAGAAGCGCGGACAGGAATACGGTCGTCCGCCGAAGAAGCTCAAGCGCTCCCCGGGACACCACCAGGAATTCATCATCGCAGCCAAAGGTGGGGTGAAAGCCGGTTCGAATTTCGACTGGGCCGGGCCGCTGACGGAGACAGTATTGCTGGGCAATGTAGCGCTTCGCGCAGAACTGCGTGAAGACCTCACCAAGAAGAAGTTGTTGTGGAATGGCAAGAAGATGCAGTTCACAAATCACCCCGAGGCGAATGCGTTCCTGCGCCGCGAATATCGAACCGGTTGGTGAGTTGAATTGATGTCGGGTGGGGCGAGGCTCCCGCCGAGCCGCTCGGTCATCCGGTGATGTTCTGCCGATTGGCTTGGCAAGCGGCAATGGGAGCTTCGACGTTGATTGCAATTACACGCTGGTCTCAGGAGTCCGCTGAGGCCCAACGGGCCTGGTTCGAAATCGGTCTGGTGCGGAGTCTGTATGCCATTCGATTCTGCAGCTGGGTAAGGCTGCACTCAGTCGGCTGATCCGGGCATGGGTCACGCCTTGCCACCGAAGGTGACGTGGTCGTCCAGATCGAGGACGTCGAACCAGGTTTGGATATCCTCGCGTTCGTCCGCGCCGTCCGCGGACATCATCTCGTTTACGAATTCGCGGGATTCGTTGTCACCGGGCACAGCCGCTTCGCGGAAGCCTGACCAGTTGGCGATTTCCCATTCTTCTGGCTTGGTCTTCGAGTTCTCCGTCACCCAGGCAAGGATCTCGCCATCGCCCAACCCCTTTTCGATCTGGGCGCGAAGTTCGGCGGGATCGATGCCGGCGAAGTAGAAGAAACGCTGGTCGATCGGGCAGTCGTAGTGATATTCGCCGTTCTTGCCGGCGATCGTGGCGCGGCATTTGTCCAATACTCGTGGGAGGATGACATAGCCGCCGAGTCGGACGCGGACGCTGCGAGGAGGACGTTGGGTCAGATCAATTGTGCTCACGCAGGATTGTGTAGCGGAATCTCGATGAGCGGCAACGTTGAACGGGAAAACTCGAAATTCCAAAATCCAGGTTTTAGATAAGCCCCAATTTTGCAGGCCTCAATCGACTGAAGCCAAACTGTAGTTTGGAATTTGGAACTTGAGGCTTCCGTACGTGATCGTCCCGGTGGGGTAACTGAACCGCAGTCACTAACACCTTTACACACTAACAACTGACACACCTGTCTACCCGAACGCCTCAAGCGCCCGGCTGTAGACAAAAACTATCATGCCACCGAACACGAACAGCCGGACCATGTTTCGTCGGCATTCGTGGATGATTTCATTGATGGAGTCGTTTTGATTTTCCGTTTTCATGGTCATTCCCGTTTTCGTTTACGGGATAAAGATACGCAGGAATTGGATTTTCGAAACGAGGTTGCACGCCCCAAGGGAACTCGGGGTGCGCCCCTGGGGTGGGGTGGAGCCTGTCCTGAGAAAGGCTCGTAGCTGTGAACAAAAAAAGCCCGACCGGATGACCGATCGGGCTTCTGAATGAAATTGGGATTACTTGGCCAGTCGACCGGAGAATCCGGCGGCTGCCAAGGCGTCGATGAGTTCCTGCGGTTCGAAATTGCCGGTCACTTCGAAACTCTTCACGCGATTGGCAATGGTGTTCCCGGTGATGCCAGCGACGTCTTTGATGGCCGCCTTGGCCTGCTTCACGCAAGCACCACAACAGAGGTGCACACCGCTCAACGTGAGGCTCTTGACCTTGCCCTTTTTGACCTTGGTGGCGGGGACCTTGAGCGCGCCGTCGGTCTTGCCGGTGTAGCCGGCGTTACCCAATGCAGCGAGTCCCTTCTTCAATGCGGCTTCCGATCCGCTGATTTCCACCGACTTGCCCTTGCGATTCACGTTGAAGTCGATTCCCGTGACTTTGCTGAGCGCCTTGTCCACGCCTTTGACGCATCCGCCACAGCAAAGGTGCACACCCTTGACCGTCACGGATCCTGCGCTGGCCGCGAAAGGCAAAGCGATTAGAGAAAAGACAGCGATGATTGATGAAAGGGTCTTCTTCATGGCGCACAGGATATTCGGACGGGGATTATGGGGCAAGATTGAATGGAGGCAACGCGAGCCCGATTGCATTTCACGCTTTCCTGCTGGCTCGCTTCTTCACAGCACTCGAGAGAACGAGGATCAGTCCACCGACTGTGCTGACCAGGCTGTAGACCCCAAGAAGAAGCGTGCCGAGGACAAAAAATGGGCTGAGTGGAAACGCCGTGAAGAGGTAGGCAAGCTGCCCGGAATAGAGACCGAATGAGGCAACGTAACAGTGCTTTGGCGAAATCATGCTCACCAGGAAGTTGCCGATCGTTAGAAGCAGCAGGTATTTGCCCACGCCGGCGTCCCAGATTTCCTTCTTCCCGAACAGAACAGGGCCGAGCATCCAGATGATGACGCCGGCAACTGAACCAAGCACAAAGACGAGCAGGGGTTTGCGGAATTTGGGTGAGTTCGGCTCGGACGGGGGATTTGTTGCTTCCATGTCTACCTTGTATTTCAAGTTGGAGGCGTTGCGTGAATCGATTGGGCATTCAGGAACATCGAGTGGCTCAATAATTGGCCGGTTCAAGTCATGTGGCCAGATTTCCATTTGCTCTTTTTCGAGTGACGAAACGGTGTGCGAGCCAGACTCCTCTTCCTCCAACAATGCTGGGGATGGTGTGAATTGCGAGGACGGTTGCGATGAAGACAACCAGCGGACTTGGGAAGAGTATCAGGAGGTAAACAAACTGGCTTGATATCAGGCCGATCGGAGCCAGCCAAAAGTGTGAGGGTGAGAAAGAGCTGGCGATGATGTTGATCAGCACGAGAGATCCGAAGTAAAAGCCCGGCCCGCCTTGCCCCGCCCAAGGAGTGTCCGATTCGACAAGTAGCTGTGTGACCACGCAGAAGAGGAATCCAAGGATGAACGCAGATCCGCCAATGTACGCTTTTTGCGCGTGCCTGTGTGTTCCGTTCAGCAGGAAATAGAAAATCTTTCGCATGCAGGAGTTGTGGTTCCAGCAATGCCAATCGAGTGAATCGGTGACTTGTAGTGAAGAGGAAAAACTGGAGCCAGCTACCCGATTCGAACGGGTGACCGGCTGTTTACAAAACAGCTGCTCTACCACTGAGCTAAGCTGGCTCCGAAGGCCGGGTAACCTAGGTCCGGTGATATGGTTGCGTCAAGGTCCGGTTGACATGTGACCTCGACCAACGGACGGCCAAAAGGTAGAAGTTCGCCTTCGGTGAAACAGATTGCGCAGTATCAAGATGGCAGGTTGGAACTCCAAGAGGTTCCCATGCCCGTCGCGCCTCCGGGCGGTGTGTTGGTGCGGGTGACCCATTCGGTTATCAGTGTCGGCACGGAGAAGATGAAGGTGGAACAGGCGAAGATGAATCTGCTCCAAAAGGCGAAGGCTCGTCCGGATCAGGTGCGCAAGGTACTGGAGACTGCGAAAAACCTCGGTTGGCGCGCGGCTTTGGACAAGGTGCGGAATCGGCTGAGCACGCCGACTCCCTTGGGCTACAGCGCGGCCGGTGTCGTGGAGCAGGTGGATCCCGGGAATACGCGGTTTACGGAGGGCGATCGTGTGGCTTGTGCTGGGGCTGAATGTGCGTTCCATACGGAATACATTGCTCAACCGGATCTGTTGTTGGCTCGCGTTCCGGAAGGGGTGGAGAATTCGCACGCTGCTTATACGACAATTGTTTCGATCGCGTTGCAGGCGGTTCGGCAAACAGATCCAAAACTGGGAGATCGGGTATTGGTATTGGGTCAGGGACTGGTTGGGCTTCTGGCAACGAATCTACTGGCCATCAACGGTGCGCGGGTGATGGCAGTGGATCTTCTCGCGGCGAGGCGGCCACTGTGCACGGAACTTGGCGCTGAGCGGGTGGTGATTCCAAGCGAACAGGATTTGTCGAATCAGGTGAAGGATTGGACTGGTGGAATGGGTGTGGATTCGGTGGTCGTTTGCACGGCAGCACAGTCGAATGGTCCAATCGATCAGGCGGTGGACTCGTTGAGAGATCGCGGGCGCATGGTTATTGTCGGGAATACGCACACGGAGTTGGATTGGAAACGGACTTACGCCAAGGAACTTGAGATTCGTTATTCGCGTTCTTATGGGCCCGGGCGCTATGACCCGGCGTACGAGTTTGGTGGGGCGGATTACCCGGAAGGTTATGTTCGCTGGACGGAGAATAGGAATTTTGATGCCTGTCTGCACTTGATGAAGACGGGACAGTTGAAGCTGGATGCGATTACGACGCGCCGGGTTGGTTTTGAGGATTGCCTGAAAGTTTATCGGGAACTCTCAGGGGGGGCTTCGAGCGACGTTGGTGTCGTGATCGAGTATGGAAATACTGACAAGACTGCGGACAAACCTGAATCCGACTTCTCTTCAACCACGTCGATCGGAGAGTTTGCGACACTGGGCAAGACGGTGGATGCGTTGGATGTGGTGGGGGCGGGGAACTTCGCGCGGACGATGTTGCTGCCGCATCTGAAGGGACGCGTCCCGTTTGGCATGGTGGTGAACCAGACTGCGCTGAGCGCCAATCATGTCAGTGAAAAGTTTGGCTTTTTCGGGGCAGAGACCGACGCTGCCAGGGCATGGGAGGCGGAAGGCGCGCGAGCTGTGATCATCGCCACGCGGCATCATTTGCACGCGTCTCTGGTAAAGGACGCCTTGGCTGCGAATCGGCATGTGTTCGTGGAGAAACCGCTGTGCCTTCGACGCGAGGAATTGGGTGAGGTTGACGAGGCGCTGAAGAATTCGTCGGGCTCGTTGCAGATTGGGTTCAATCGTCGCTTTGCGCCGGCAAGTGTTGAGCTGCGTTCGATATTGAAGAATACGCCCGGGCCCAAGACCGCCAACTTTCGCGTGAATGCGGGCAAACTGGCGTCGGATCATTGGTATGCCAATTATGCGGAGAGTGGAGGGCGTGTGTTAGGGGAGGCGTGCCACTTCTTCGACTACTTCTGTTTCCTGTTTGCCTCGCGTCCGGTGAAGGTCTTTGCGCAGACGGTTGGTGAACCGGGTGGACAGCTTGCATTTCCGGATTCAGTCACTGCGCAGATTGAGTTCGCAGACGGCTCCAGCGGGCAGCTGATTTACACCGGGGAAGGGGACACGAGTTGGCCCAAGGAAGTGGTAACCGTTTTCGGCGCGGGGCTCGTGGCTGAGATTGAGAATTTTCAGAAGCTGGTGGTGCATCGGAAGCACAAGAAGCAGAAGTCTTCTCATGGTTCGAAAGGGCATGCGGAGCAGATGGAAGGGTGGGGGAGTTTCTTGAGCGGTGGTGGGCCGCATTTGTTTCCCTACGAGCAGGGGCGTCAGAGCATGGAACTGACGTTTGCTGCGTTGGAATCGATTCGGACTGGGCGGGCAGTTTTGGTGTAGGCTTTTCCGAGTTCGTTGAGAGCTATGGGAAGATTGAGCGAGCTCACGATCGCAGCTACGGGGATGATAAAAAACGGCGGACCTGCGTCCGCCGTTTCGTAATCAGTTATTGATTTAAATTACTTTTTCAGGCCCTTGCCTCCACGGCCCTTGAAGGTAAGTTCGGCGACCCCGGACTTGTCCAGGTGGCCGAGCTTCATCTTCACCATCTTGTTGTATTGGCCAAGTGTGGCGGTGGCTAAGGGGAGATTGACCTTCTTGGACTTGCCGAGTGCGAGCGCGATACCGGAATCCTTTGCGGCATGGGCAGCGGAGAAGTAGCAGTCGTGATCGCGGATTTCCATGTCTTCCCCATCGGTCTGCAAGACGCGGGAGTTGGCGCCTGTCTGGGAGAAGATCTTCATGACCATCTTGAGGTCGAGGCCGAGGGCGTTGGCCAGGCCAAGTCCTTCCGAGAGCCCTGCGGTGTTGATGTTCATGACCATGTTGACGAGGGCCTTCACCTGGGCAGCGCGTCCGGCTTCTCCAATGTAGCTGAGCAGCTTCCCGCCGTCGCTGAGGTCGTTGAGGATCTTCTTGATCCGGTTGAAGGTCTTCTTGTCTCCACCGATCATCAGGTAAAGCGTGCCGGACCGTGCCTGGGGGATGCTGGAGGCCATGCAGGCTTCGAGGCTGTCGGCGCCTTTCTTCTGGCACTTCTTCTGGGTGTCGACGTGGACCTTGGGCGAGATGGTCGCGCAGTTGACGAAGATCGTGCCCTTGGTCTTCTTGCTCTTGAGGAGATTGTCCTTTTTGCCGGAATAGATGTCCGACATGGACTTGTCATCGGTGACGACGGTGATCACCACATCGGATGCATCGGTGATGCCGGCGAGGGTATCCGAAGCCGTGCAGCCGAGTTCCTTTGCAAGACCGCTCGCGGTTTCCTTGCGGATGTCATAAACCGTGCTGACCTTGTGTCCACATTCCTGAAGACGGCGGGCCATGTTAGCGCCCATGCGTCCCAATCCAACGATGCCAATTTTTTTTGCCATAAGATTAGTGTGTTTGAATAACCGGGGTTCGGTAAGTGCGGTGACTAAAGTGGATTGGCCGTATTGATGCGAGTAAAAATGCGATCTTCGCCGGCGTTGAAACATCCGACGTGCATGCGGGTTTCATTCTGGTCGCGGACGACGCAACCTGTACGCCCGTAAGTCATGAAGAAGAAGCCAGTTCTCATTTGGAGAGGAATCACTGCCCTGTTGCTCACCCGTGTTGCACTGATGTGTTATCGGATTGCAAACGACGAGTATTCGGCTGGGTTGGCGGAGATGCATCCTGAGTTTCTACCCGAGTTGCCCGTTGATTGGATGGATGGAAAAGCGCTCCGTTACTCACGCAGTTCTGAGGGGTTCAAGCTCTGGTCGATTGGTGTGGACGGCGTTGATGATGGCGGGGACGGTTCACGCGCGGACGCAGCGGATACGATTGGCTCTTAAAAGGGGCAGGACGTTGTTTGGCCGGATGAGGCGTCAGAGACTGAATTCAGCAGATTTATCGCGAATCAGGAGACTGCCTGCCACACGTCGTTGATTGGAATGCCGAGTCCATAAGTTGGCGCGTTCGTCGGCTACCGTGGATTGGTCTCCCTTTCATCACCAAATCCTTATGAAAATCGGCTCGACCCCGGACCGTTCTGCTCGAATACTGGCTGGATCCAACCAGAAACTGAGTAAAATATTCAGAGGTTCGGAACGTCACATAACGCAGAATTTCATGGAAGCCACGAAACTGTCATCCGCGCAGATACCGAAGCACGTCATCCAGCAGCGCTTTCGCAAGCCGAAGGAGAATATTCCGCAGACGGTTGAGGAACGGAATCGCATCGTTCATTACATTCGCAATTACGTTGCGGAATTCAATCCGGTTCCGCCTCAGCCTCTGGATCAGTTGAAGGAGCATGCGGATCGTCTGATGGAGATGATGAAGCTCGATCCCATCTACCGTGATTACGTCGGCGTCCTGATCAACAACGAGATGTGGCGCGAGCAGCTGGCGAGCGTGCCCTACGAGAAACGGCTCTTGCTGCTGCCGAAGTGCCTGCGGGTCGAGGAGAAATGTCCTGCTCCATTCGATGAATTTGGATTGCTCTGCAAGACTTGTGGCTTGTGCACCATCCAGGATTTGCAAGGAGAAGCTGAGAAACTGGGCTATGCGACGCTCGTTGCCGAGGGCAGCGCAATTGTCATGTCGCTCATTCAGACCGGGAAGATCGAGGCAATCGTTGGCGTTAGCTGCATCAGCGTGTTGGAACGTGCGTTCCCGTACATGGAGGCGGCTGCTGTCCCGGGTGTGGCCGTTCCCTTGCTCCAGGATGATTGCATTAATACCACGGTCGATCTCGATTGGGTGTGGGACTACATCCACCTGACGAGCGATGACAAGACGCGTCGTCTGGATTTGGGTTCGCTGCGTGAAGAGGTTGATTTCTGGTTTACGCCCGCGTCACTCGATCTGGTCATGGGCTCGGTCGATGGCCAGACCGAGCAGATCGCCCGCGAGTGGTTGAATCGAGCCGGCAAGCGTTGGCGACCGTTCCTCGCGGTAGCCGCTTTCCAGGCGCTGCGGGAGGATTCGAATGAACCACTTCCCAATGACATCAAGAAGATTGCAATTGCGGTCGAGTGTTTCCACAAGGCTTCTCTGATCCATGACGACATCGAGGATCAGGACGCGGAGCGCTACGGGGAGAAAACCCTGCACGAGGAGCACGGCATAGCCGTTGCTCTCAATGTGGGCGATCTGCTGATCGGCGAAGGCTACCGTCTTCTTGCTGCGTGCAAGGTCAGCCCGGAGCAAATTGCCGCTATGATCAAGGTGGCCTCGGATGGTCAACGGGAGCTTTGCCGCGGTCAGGGCGCGGAATTGTGCTGGGCGCGTAATCCCACGCCCTTGGCCAGTCGCCAGGTGATTGACATTTTCAGCAAGAAGACCGCGCCCGCATTTGAGGTGGCCCTGCAAATTGGTTCCATTTATGCGGATCTTGAGGAGTACGAGGAATGCAAGGACACCATCCATGCCTATAGCGAGGCGCTTGGCATTGCATATCAGATCCGTGACGATATCTCAGATCTTGGTGTGGAGGGTGATACCAACGACATTGAAGGATTGCGTCCGAGCCTCCTGCTCGCCGTGGCACATGAGAAAGCCAAGGGCGAAAACAAGGCCGTGTTGAAACAGGTTTGGCAGCGTCAAATTCCGGAAGGTTGGAATACTGAGCGTATTGAAGCCCTCTATGCCGAGGTGGGTGCGACGGATCGGGCGAATATTCTTCTCGAGACCTACAAGGAAGAAGGCATTCGTTGCCTGCGCGATCTACAGAACCAGAATCTCAAAGGGCTTCTCCGTCGCGTGCTCGGCAAGATCTTCAATGACACGGAGATCAAGGGCTGGTGTAAGGAGTTTGAGGAGAAGAACGGTGTGATGGATGGTATTCGAGTTGAAGCTCCATCGGAGCCCGCTGAGCCGGCGATGGCTTGATTGACGACTCCTCACTGACATCGCTTCGCTCGTCGTTCGCATGCTTCGACTGGCAGTCGAAGCTACTTCGCGGCGTGGATGATGAGTTTGACCGTGCCGATCTGGAGATGACTGCCGTTCTTCAAGGGCGTGCGGTTCTGTGATTCGCCATCGATGAACTCGATGATCCCGTTCGAAAAAAGCACGCTGGCGTGGCGTTCGCCAAAGCCGCGTACGTAGATCTGATCTTCCGGGCCTCCACCAATATAGATTGGATCGGCTCCGAGATTGAACTTGGTGGTTTCGTTGGGCGCCCAGACGACTTCGAGCGTGGCTTCGTTGAAGAGGGATTCGACGACAACCATGGCCAGTCCCAGCGCGGCGCCGAGCAGTCCGATCCCGGCCATGCGTCCGACGACGCCCATGATGTTCTGCGTGGCTTGGCTGGCATCATCCGCAACGAAGTAGTCGCCAAAGAACACAAACGCCGTGCCTCCGATCGCGCCTCCGACGGCACCCGCGCCAATGCCCCGGATCACGCCGAGATTTGGCACCCGGCCCGCCAAACCGACTCCGAGCAGCGCTCCGAGCACGCCCCAGCAGATTGAGTAAATGGCGTAGATTTTCGTATTGGACATTTCACCGGTCATCATCTTGGAAAAGAGTGCCTGGGCGATGAACCCGGCGATCATTCCACCCACCGCGCCGGTGAACAGTCCGCGTTGGACAAAACGGGGATGAAGATTGTGCCGCAGGTAGATCTCATTGGCCATGAACAATCCGACGGCGAG
>CEUN01081427.1_pt1 | contig 25445 bp, 25 predicted proteins | sample 361501 | NCBI WGS metagenome assembly CEUN01 (sample SAMEA2622801, study PRJEB7988) | marine metagenome | biome: marine biome (ENVO:00000447); feature: marine epipelagic mixed layer (ENVO:xxxxxxxxx); material: "saline water (ENVO:00002010), including plankton (ENVO:xxxxxxxx)" | depth 120 m | reverse complement strand
GCACCGAGGGCTACGCCAAGGCCGAAGTCAGACGAGGCGGCGTTGACACGGCAGCCCTGTCATCCAAAACGATGGAAGCACGCGCCGTGCCCGCGCTCTTTGTGATCGGCGAAGCGGTCGAGGTGACCGGCCGGCTTGGCCGCTACAACTTCCAATGGGTGTGGTCGAGCGGCTGGGCTGCCGGGATGGCCGTTTGACCCTGCTCAGGGCGCGCTGTCAGTCGGTGTGCCGGCCTTGAAGGCCGCGATGGCGTTGGCGGCCGTCCATTGCATCAGGCGCAGTTCGCTCAGAAGCACGATAAAGCGATAGCCTAGATCCTGCATACGCAGGGCGTATGACACCGAACCGGTATGGATGCCCGCGATGACTCCATGTTCGCGGCAGCGTTCGGCCACCGTCTCAATGGCGGCCATCACCTCGGGGAACTCCGGATCGAAGCCCGAGGCAGTGCCCATGCTGACCGAAAGGTCCGACGGGCCGACATACACTGCGTCCAGGCCGGGGGTCGACAGGATCTCGTCGAGATTCTCCATCGCCTGCTTCGTCTCGATCATGGCGAAGGTGATGATCGTAGAGTTGGCATTGGGCACATAATCGGCACCGGCATACATCGCCGCACGGATCGGGCCGACGCTGCGGTAGCCGTCGGGTGCGTAACGGCAGGCGCCGACAAAGCGTTCGCACTCCTCGCGGCTGTTCACCATGGGACAGATGATTCCGTAGGCACCAGCGTCCAGCAGCTTCTGGATCATCACCGGTTCGTTCCAGGGCGCGCGGGCAACCGGAATTCTGTCGGTCTGCGAGATCGCCTGCAGCATGGTAACCGCATCCGAATAGTCGATCAGACCGTGCTGCAGATCCATGGTGATCGCGTCCCAATCAAGTCGCGCCATTACCTCGGCGGCAACACTGCTGGGCGAGGCAAGCCAGCCACTGAACACAGTGCCGCCCTCGGCCCAGATCTTTCGGATGGTGTTCTCTCGCATGGCCCTATTCTCCCGTTGCGCTTGCGGTGATGTGGGGCACTACCTAGCATGAATCACGCACACGAGGGATGGAACGCGTCAATGCAGACCTACCAGGTCATCGACACCCACACGGCAGGCCACCCGACACGGGCCATCATGGGCGGATTGCCTCCGCTCAAGGGCGATACCGTGCTGGCGCGGCGCGACGATTTCCGCAACCGCCACGACCACCTGCGTGGTCGCCTGCTGCACGAACCGCGCGGCCATGCCGCCATGGTCGGTGCGGTGATGACCGAGAGCGCCGTGGCCGATTTCGGCGCGTTTTTTGTCTCCTCCTATATCTATCTCGACATGTGCGGACACGCGACCATCGGCCTGGCCCGCACCCTGGTTGCCACAAGCCAGGTGGAACTGGCGGACCAACCCACCGTCTTCACGCTGGAAACCCCCGCGGGTGTGGTCGAGGTAGGAGTCAGCCGCGCACAGGACGGTGCCGTCACGGCCTCGATCCTGAACGTTCCGGCCCATGTCGAGCGTGAAGACGTTGTGCTCGATGTCGACGGCATCGGACGGGTCGAGGCAACGGTGGCCTGCTGCGGCGGACGTTTTCTTCATGTCGATGCAACGCGTCATGGCTGGACCATCGAACAGGAGTCGGCGAACGAACTCTGTCGACAAGGCCACGTGATCAAACAAGCGGCCAACGCCGTATTACAGGAGCCCGCCGGCTCGGTGCTGTTCTACGAAGACCTCGCGCCGGACCACGCCCGCCATCTGGTGGCCCTTGAGTCCAACAAGTTCGACCGGTCCCCCTGCGGTACCGGCTCCAGTTCCCGGCTGGCCGCGTTGCACGCGCGCGGCGCCCTGAAGACGGGTCAGACGTTCCAGGCCGAAAGCGTGCTGGGCCTGCGTTACCGCTGCCGCATCGAATACACGCTGGAGGATAAGGGCCATGCGGCCGTGCGCCCACGGCTCGACGGTGAAGCCTGGCTGAGCGCCTTCTCGACTCTGGTCGTCGAAGACAACGACCCGCTCGCCGGCGGATTTCTGTGCCGGTGAACCCACCCGAGACATTTGACCACATCGTGGTTGGCGGCGGTTCGGCGGGTGCTGTGATCGCCAACAGGCTTTCGGCCGATCCTGAACGCAGGGTTCTGTTGATCGAAGCGGGCGCGGACACGCCGCCTGGCGCGATCCCCGATGCCGTGCGCGATCCCTATCCCAGCGTGGCCTACTTCAACAGCGTCTGGCATTGGCGCAAGGTGCGTGTCGCCTACGAGCGTCTTTCTGACAACCGCACGCCGGTCGAGCGTCGTTACGAGCAGGCCCGGCTGATGGGCGGTGGATCGAGCATCAACGGCATGATGGCGATTCGCGGCCTGCCCTGGGACTATGACGACTGGGCTGCACGCGGCGCCGAAGGATGGTCCTGGGAGGATGTGCTGCCGTTCTTCCGCCGTGTGGAAACAGACCTCGACTATGATGGCCCGATGCATGGCACCGACGGCCCCTTGCCAATCCGTCGTATCAAACCACCGGAGTGGCCCGGCCTTGCCCAGGCGGCACGGCGCGCGATCCTGGCTGAAGGCCACGCCGAACTTCTGGATCACAATGGTGAATTCGGCGACGGGGTCTTTCCCATGGCCCTCAACAACCACCCCAACGGCGGCCCGGACGGCCATCGGGTCTCCACCGCCGAAGCCTATCTGGATGAACAGACGCGTGCCCGGTCCAACTTCACGATCTGGTCCGATTGCCAGGTCGACAAAGTGGTGTTCGACGGCTCGGTGGTGTCTGGTGTTACCCTCAGGCGCAACGGTGCAGCCACAACAGTCTCTGCGCGCCATGTGACGCTTTGCTGCGGGGCGTTCCATTCGCCGGCCATGCTTCTGCGTTCGGGCATCGGGCCGGCCCAGGACCTGAGCCACCATGGTATTGATGTGGTCGCGGATCGTAGAGGAGTCGGCAAAGGGCTTCAGGACCACCCCACAGTCAGCCTGATCGCACACATGAAGCCCGGGATCCGCATGCGTGAGGTCGTGTGGAAGCGACACATCCACCTCGGCTTGCGCTACTCCTCGGGCCACGAGAACTGTCCGGCGGGTGACATGTTCGGGCTCGTCAACAACCGCAGTGGTTGGCACCCCATCGGGCGACAGCTCGGCGGCTTCGTGATGTGCATCAACAAGCCATTTTCCGAAGGCCATGTGGCGCTCATCTCCGCCGATCCGGATGACGAACCGGAGATACGCTTCAACCAGTTTTCCGACGAACGCGACCTCGAACGGCTCACCGACTCCATGCTGCTTGCCGACCGGCTGATGAACCATCCGGAGATCGCTCCCCACGTAAACGGCTATTTCCCCGCCTGTTTCAGCGAAAAGGCTCGTGACCTGGCTGTGGTCAAAGCGAGCACCTGGCTGAAGACAAGTGCCGGTGCACGCCTGCTCGACTTCGGCCCGACCCGGCGCTGGATGATGGACAACCATCTGTCACCGGATATGGATGTCAGGGCCCTGATAGGGGACCGGGCAGCCCTGCGCGCGTGGGTCCGCGAGCACGCCACCGGCAGCTGGCATGCCAGTGCGACCTGCCGCATGGGCCGGGCCGATGACCCCGGTGCCGTCACGGACCCCAAGGGCCGTGTCATCGGTATCGAAGGGCTGACAGTTGGCGATGCGTCGATCATGCCCAGTGTGGTCAGCGCCAACACCAACCTCACCACGATCATGATCGGAGAAAAGATCGCGGATGCAATCCTGTCTGCCTAGGGGCAGAGCATCGGGCCTTCGCCCTCAGTTCAGTAAAGCTCCAGAACGCCGGCCTTTCGTGCCTCCTCGAAGAGCTCGTCTTCGCTGAGTTCAAGGCCGCCCTGGGCGATCATGGCCTGGCCGATGGAGGCTACGTTGTGACGCCCCCAGGCATCGGGCTCCCAGAGTTTCGACCGCATCACGCATTTCGGGCAGTGCACCAAGGCCCGCTCGACATGCACGACAATCGCAAACTGCGGCGCCTTTCGGTTCACCGCCATCCACTCGCGCAGAGCCTCATCGCGCACGATCCGCGCCTTTCCGCTGACCCGCAGGGTCTCGCCCGAGCCGGGGATCAGGAACAGCATGCCGATCCGGGGACCCTTCAACAGATTGTAGAAGGTATCGACCCGGCGGTTTCCGGCCCTGTCGGGGATCGCAAGGTGCTTGTCGTCGAGCACACGGACAAAGCCGGCGGGATCGCCCTTGGGCGAGATGTCGATGACGCCTCCAGGATCGCTCGAGGCCAGCAGGCAGAAACTGGAGCTCGCAATGTAGTCACGACACACGTCATCGAGGCCATCAACCACCCTCACAAGGGCCTGCGGCGCACCCTTGTATGACACATCGAAAGCCAATGCCATGGTTCGAACCACCTCCCCCTCGCCTCTCTCGCCCTCAGCCTTGCCCTGTTCTGGTTTCCAATCCAAGCCGAGGCGCAACAGAACACCACTTATGCCGGCTATGCTTCGGTCGATTCCGACGGTCTGGTGGTGGTAACGGGGCCGGACAGCTTTCGCACACTATCGACCATGACAGGCAAACTGGCCCTCGAAGACACGTCCGGCGAGGTCAATGAAACCGCAATGATGTGCACATCCATTATCGACAACGACACGATCGCCGACACCATGGAAGGTTCTGGCGAATGTGTCCTGACCACAGAGGACGGCGCGCAGATGTATGCCATCTGGACCTGCGAAGGCACCGCCGTCGTGGGCTGCGACGGTGACTTCCAGATCGTCAGCGGCCATGGCCGCTATGAGGGCCTGACCGGCGGTGGCCTGATGACCGTGCGCACCATGGAAACCCAGGTGGCGGACGAAGATGCTGTTTCCGGCGCCAAGGTTGCCGGACGCGGCGTCGTGATCTGGGACGAGTTTGTTTTGACGCTGCCTTGAGGCAGACTTCGTCCCCGACCAGAAACAGGATCATGGGGCGACGATGACAAACAAGGGACACTGCCTGTGCGGCGTCGTGACGTGGGAGTTCGACACCGAACCGTTCTACGCCTTCAACTGCCATTGCACGATGTGCCAGAAGGCGCACGGCACGGCGTTCGGGACCTACTGGTTCTTCAAGGCCGATCAGATTCGCATCACCGGCGGCGACGACCTGATTGTCGGCTACCGGTCGTCAGACGTGCTGGTCCGCACGTCCTGTGATGTTTGCGGCTCGGTCGTGCCCTACCCGTCCGATGACGCTTCAATCTGGATCGCGCCCGCGGGCTGTCATGACGACGGACGAGGCTCTGACTACGATATCTTCATCGCCGACAACGCGCCCTGGCATGACCTGACCGGCCATCTTCCGCGCTGCGATGCCTACCCGGAAGAAAGCGGCATCCCCAGCGTTTCGTTCGATCCACCCGGCGAACCGGTCGAAGGAGTTGTGCGCGGAAGCTGCCTGTGCGGCACCGTGCGCTACCACGTCACCAAGCCGATGACTGTGGCGCACTACTGCCACTGCTCACGCTGCCGCCATGGCCGCGCTGCAGCCCATGCGTCAAACGGCTTCACGAGCCTTGATGGCGTGACGTTCCTGCAGGGCGAAGACAATCTGAGAGAATACAAAGTGCCGGACGCGACGTTCTTCACCCAGGTGTTCTGCAAGACCTGCAGTTCACCCATGCCCCGGCTCGACGAAGGTCGCGGCGTCGCGATTGTGCCGCTCGGCGGTCTCGACGACGATCCCGGCATCAAGCCGGTCGACCACATCTTTGTCGACTCCATGGCGGGCTGGCACGAGATCACGGGCGATCTCCCGTGTTTCCCCGAAGGGCCGGGCTAGGCTCAACTCAATCCCAGGGCTGTTCTGATGGCCGCATCGACCTCTTCAGCGGTGGGGTTGGTCTTTTCGGCATCGCGAATGTGGATGAAGTGCAGCGTCGGCTGGCCTGTACGGTCGAACACAAAGACCTTCGGGATGTGACGGACATTGTCGAAGGCTTGCCTGACGGCATCATCGCCCGCGACCAGCCAGAAGGCGGGATCGAAGTTCTCGACAAACCCAGCCAGACGGACACCGCCGTCGTTGAAGCCACCCTGGAACTCAAAGGCATTGACCGCGACTATCTCAACGCCCTGCTCGTGTTAGGTCTCGTAGATCTCGTTGAGATGCTCGAACTCCGTGTGCCAGGGCGGACACCAGCTCGCGAAGAAGGTCACCACGACGACCTTGTCGTCGAGGCGTTCGATCGTGACGGCCGGTCCGCTGATGGCGTCGAGCGACGCCAGAATGCTGCGGGTGTCGTCGCTCAGAACGATGGCATCACCGTCGGCGCGAGCAGGCAGTGCAGCGAGCAGGACCAGAACCGCGGCAACAGCGTATCGGCAGAGAATCGTCATCACTGAGAGATAGGATGAGTCGGAAACAGCGTAAGCCCGCCCGCACGGCAACCTGATCATTCGTAATAGGTCACGTCCTTGCCGACACCGCCGCTGTGCGGGGCATAGATATCAAAAAACACGACGGCCTCGTCGCCCAGGATTTCGCCGCCATGGGGCACCCCAGCCGGGGCGAACCAGCTGTCGCCAGGACTGATCTCGCGGACCTCGTCGCCGACCGTCAGCCGCATGCGTCCACGAACCAGAACACTGCTCTGCTCATAGGGATGGCTGTGGAGACGATAGGCACTGCCGGGCTCGAACTTCGCCCAGATCAGCTGCTGGTGCTGGCCATCGGCAAGCACAACATCAGCGGAACCGTGCTCGGCATGGTACTCGGCTCTCGCTTCAGACTCATCGTTCGTGAAGATAAACCCCATGGTCTCCACTCCTCATTGTCGTTGGCTTCCAGATACCCCATCCTGACGCCGTGCGAAACGCCAGGGATCAGGAGCGCCGATGACCCAGACCGCCTGTTACTTCATCAGCGGCAGCCCGTCGTGCTGGACCGTGATGCTGGCGCTTGCCGTGAAGGGCGTGCCCTATGACGCGATCCGGCTGAGTAACACCATGGGCGATCAGAAGGCCGAGGCGTTTCGCACCATCAACCCGCGCGGCACCGTACCGGTGCTGGTCGACGGCGATGTTACGGTCCGTGAAACCAACGCGGTGCTGGCCTATCTCAATGCCGCCTATCCCGAGAACCCATTGTTCGGAAGCAACCCGGCCGAAACGGCAGCGATCTGGCAGATCGTGCAGGAGGCTGAAAGCCGCTATCGGACACCGATCGGCAATATCACGCGCCCGATCTTCCGGGGGAAGACTTCCGAGAAGGCCGACGAGCTCAACGAGGCAATCGTGCCCGTCCGGACCGATCTCAAGGAGCTGGAAAGCGGGCTCGGGGAACGGGATTGGCTGGTGGGGACACACCTGACGGCAGCCGATCTGGCGCTCTACCCCGCAGTGATGCAGCTTCTGCGTGGCGCGACCAAGGATGACGCCTCTCTGTTGGACCTTCGTGTCGCACCGCTCGCCGAATACTTTCCGGTTCTGGCCGGCTGGTGCAACAGGATCGAGGTGCTGCCGGGCTATGACAGCGCCTATCCGCCCCACTGGCGCGACGACTAGCTGAATCTAACCTTCGTCAGTCTCGATCGACCAGGTGCGGAGCGCATCAAGCTCAGCAAGGTCGAAATCCGGCGAATTTACCAAATGTTTCACCTTTTCTTCATGTTCTTCTGAACGGCCTCACACACCGGGCTTGTCCTCATCATGGACAAGATTGTAGTTCCAGTGCGCGGCCTGCTCTACATCCTCGTCGGAGGCACCTTCTGGGGCGAAGAAATCGACCTTTACCCGGATGTTGCCGGCGTCGACCATCTCGATGATGCGGAGGGTGGACACCGAACTCTCCATGCCCTGGACCGTCCAGTTCGGCCAGGCTCCGCAGGCCTTCCAGGGCGGCATGTTGGCTTCACCGCCCAACGACAGGGGCGTGTGGAAGGCGAAGTTGCTGTAGGAACGGGTGATGTAGTCTTCGGGATCAATCTTGTGGGTCCCGGTCATGTGCGGATGGACCACGGCGGTGTGATAGCTGTCCGCCGTGTTGTCCATGAAGACCTTCCAGTTGCACGCCTGCTCCCACCTCAAGGTCTTGTGGTAATGCCATGTTCTGAGGCCGATAGCCTCTGCGTCGGCGAGCGACATGAGTTCACCCAGGTCGTCCTCGAACGACGGGCCCTCGGCGACAAGATTGACGAAGGCCATCTCGCCCCAGACTCCGACCCGCACCGGTTTGAGGCTGTGACACCATGGATCAAAGTTCTTCTCGAGTTCTCCCCGCACCGCGTTCAGCAACGTCCCGTCGATACCGTAACTCCAGGCATGGTAGGGGCAGACAAAACCACGGGGGACATGGCCGCTATCCTTGGCCACGGGATGACCGCGGTGCCCGCACATATTGCCGAACGCCTTCACCCCGCCATCAGTCTGGCGCACGACCAGAACGGGTGCCTCGGCCACATCGCAGGTCAGAAAGTCGCCGGCCGTCTTGAGCTCGTCGATCGGGCCGATCGGCTGCCAGGTACGGCGAATCACATGAGCCTTCTCGACGGCGGCGATCTCTGGATCGGCATACCAGCTTCCGGGGAAGGACTTTGTGCGCTCTATGGCATCCTCGACCTCGGTCACAAGGTGGCGATGCAGAGCTTCGGGATAAGACATGCTACTCCTATCATTCGTGTCTGGATGACACTTTGTCGATCGCGAGCCATCCCACCTGCAGAGTCACGAAGCTGCGGGTTGGCGCTGAACCCGCCCACGTCCTAGGCTGGCGTCGGAACTGAAGGAAGCGTGACGATGGCCGACATTCGTGAGATCAAGGGCTGCTGCCCGCTCGACTGCCAGGACACCTGTGCCTGGATCGCCGAGGTTGAGGATGGCACCGTCAAGCGCGTGCGCGGTTCGAAAGACCACCCGATCACGCGCGGCGCCCTATGCGCCAAGGTCAACGACTATCAGGAACGCACCTATGCGCTGGATCGGCTGCTGCATCCCTTGCGGCGTATCGGGCCAAAGGGCAACGGCCAGTTCGAGCGGATCAGCTGGGACGAGGCGCTCGACACCATCGCCGGCCGTTTCAAGGCGATCATCGCCGAAGACGGTCCCGAAGCCCTAATGCCGCTGTTTTACCTCGGCTCCATGGGTGTGGTGCAGCGCCATGCGCTGATGCGGATCTTCCACGGCCTGGGCGGGACGCGCCTGCATGGTGAGCTCTGCGGCGCGTCCATGAGCGCGTTGTGGGCCGAAGGTCATCCGATCGGCTTTGACCCCGAAGAGATGGTCGACAGCAAACTGATCATCCTGTGGGGCATCAACATTCTGTCTACCTGCCACCATCACTGGCAGTTCATCAAGGAAGCGCGGGAGCGCCACGGCACCCGCGTGGTGATGATCGATCCGCGCCGCAGCCGCACCGCGGAGCAATGCGACGAACATATCGCCATCAAGCCCGGAACCGATGCCATCCTCGCCGCCGGCATGGCCAACGTCATGCTGAGCGAGGGCCTGGTCGATCTCGACTATGCCCGGGCCGCAATGTCCGATCTCGAGACCTTCACGGGCGAGGTGCAGGCCTGGACGCCCGAACGTGTTGCCAAAGCCTGCGACATCGAAGCGGAGGTGGTGATCGAGCTCGCTCGGGAGTTCGCCACGGCCAAACCAGCCGTGCTTCGTGCCGGCGTCGCACCGCAGCAGACGGTAAAGGGCGAAGCCTTTGTACGCTCTCTCTCTGCGCTGGCCATGCTGGGAGGTCACTGGAAGCTGCGCGGCGGCGGGCTGTTTTTCTTCGATGCGCCGGCCTTCGACGAATTTGCCGCGGGACGCGACGACCTCCTGCCCCGTGATAGCCGGAGCCTCGACCTCTCAGCTGTGGGACCGGCCCTCACTGACACAAATCCGGCGGTGAAGGGACTGATGGTCTGGTGCATGAATCCTGCCGTAATCCAGATCGATTCGGGACGGGTTCGGCAGGGCCTGGCGCGCGACGATCTGTTCACGGTGGTTCTCGATCACTTCGTGACCGACACCGCGCGTTACGCCGATGTCGTTCTCCCTGCCACGACCCAGCTTGAGCACTTCGATGTGCTCGGAGCCTGGGGGCATCATTACGTCACAGTCAACAATCTCGCTGTGTCACCTCAGGGCGAAGCCAAGTCCCATGGAGAGGTCATGCGCCTGCTGGCGCCGCGCTTGGGTCTCGATCATCCCGCGTTTTCCGAGAGCGACGAGGAGATCGCCGCCAGCGCCTTGCCCGACGGCGTCTCTCTCGAATCCCTGAAGAAGGACGGCTGGATCAAGCTCTCGCCGCCGCGCCCCGACCCGGCAACAAGCGATGTTCCGCTGCGCTTTGCCGGTGACAATCCGGAACCCCTGGATGGCGATGGCCTGCGTCTGCTGACACCGAAGTCCCACTACTTCCTCAATTCGAGCTTTGCTAACATGCGGCGCCAGCGCAAAGCCCAGGGCGAACCGGAGCTGGAGATGAACCCGGCCGATGCCGAGAGCCTCGGCCTCCACGACGGCGAGATCGTCGTGATGCGCAACGAGCGTGGCGAAGTGCGTGCCAAGCTTGCGGTGAGCGACATCATCCGGCCCGGTGCGGTGGTTCTGATCGGCAAGTGGTGGAGCCGACCGACAGAAACCGCGGCCCTTTCCAACATGCTCACGCCATCGAACTGGTCGGCCGGTGGCCAGCCCGCGTACAATGACACCTTCGTCACGGTTGAAGCGGCCGAGGCCGCCATCGCCGCCGAGTAGTTCGAAACCGCCCATGACAGACCGGTCAACGACCTACAGCTCGGCAGAGGCACGCCGGTTTCATGAGCGGACCACGCTCCGGAACTGGTCCGACACGCCGAACCTGATGCACTACGCCTTCCTGCACATGGCCGAGTTTTTCCCGCACGCCGTTATCCATCGCAGCGGCCCGATCATGGAGGTCGGCCAGTTTCCGCGGGCCGACATCGCCGGCTTCGAGGTCGAGAGCAGTCAGGGTCCAGAATGTTGACAAACTGTCGATACGTTCAGCTGTACACGCGCTGCAGAAGTTCGATACTGCCCAGATAGCGGACGACCGCTCAAGGTGGTGATCCCGACAGGATTCGAACCTGTGACCTACTGATTAGGAATCTCGTGCTCTATCCAGCTGAGCTACGGGCGCACGCGTACCCAGCTATAGCAACGGGTGGACGGCGAGGTAGACCAAAGGAAGTTCCTCACAATGACGGACGACTTCTTAACGATTAAGCAAGCACCTGAGACGCGCACCTATCCGATGCGCCTTGAGCTCACTGGCTACTTCAGTGAAGACGCGTTCGACTTCTTTCATCGATACAAGTTGACGTTCTACTCCGACCAGTTCGACTTCCAGTGCGTGAAGAGTCGGCGGGTTAAGGCCTACATCGACCTTCGCATGGCGCTCGAAGTTCTACTCAAGGCAGCCGTCTGTTTACGCGGTTCAGGCGAACTCGCCGGCAGGCAACTTGTTCGAGAGATCCGGCGCTATCGACACAATATCGAGCGCTTCACTGAAGCGGCGCTGAGGGGCATCGAGCTAGATGCTCGGTTCATGGAGGCCAAAGGAACCCGGGCTGCCCAACTGCCACTAGGCCTCAAGAGTGAGATCCGAGGTCGGTACAGAGCAGCAGGCCAAACAGGTCCCAGGCTCAGCGGCGGCGCTAGGAATGATTGTATGGCGGGAGGTGCCTGCCTTGATCGCAGTGATGCATGTGCCGCAGTTGCCCGCTCGGCAACCGGCCTCCATCGGAATGCCGTTGGCCTCCGCTAGGTCCAACAAGGAATCGGCCTTGCCATCCCAAGTGAGTGCCTTGTCACTGCGCGCAAAGGTGATCGTAAAACCTTCCGTGGCCTCGTTGACTTCATCGACCTGCTTGGTCTGACCGATGCGCTTGATGCTTGCGGGCCCGAAGGCCTCGAAGTGGATCCGTTCATCGGGGACGCCCCAGTCCAAGAGTCCCTCGTAAAGCGACTTCATCATCGGCGGCGGCCCACAGAAGAGGAAATCGTAGTTGTTGGACGGCAGCAGGTCCCTGAAGAGATCAACGCCGACCCTGCCGCCGTGCTGAAAATGCTCACCCTCGATATCGCCGTCCTCGGGATCGGAATAGCATACACGGAGTCTGGCGTTGGGATGCTGCAGAGCGAGGCGCTTGAGGTGATCCTTCATGATGTGTTCACGGCCACAACGTACGCCATAGAAGAACCAAATCTCCTGTTCGGAGTTGCGTTCCAGCAGAGTATTGAGCATTGACAGAACCGGCGTGATACCGACGCCGCCGCCGATCAACACGACAGGCTTGCGCTGCGCGGGGTCGAGGTAGAAGTGACCAGCCGGTGCCTTGACGTCGAGGATGTCTCCGACCCGCGCGTTGTCATGGAGCCAGTTCGACGAGGATTTTCTGATGTCGGCCCTGCTTTCGTCACGAGGTGGGGCCTGACGCTTAACTGAGATCCGATACTTTTCCTGGTGTGGTGCATCCGACAGGGAATAACACCGCACGACAGGGCTGGAAGACCCGGGAAGCTTTAGATTGAAGGTCAGAAACTGCCCAGGAAGGTAAGGCGGGAGCGGGCGTTTGTCGTGCGGCGAAAGGTAAAAGGAGCAGATATCCCCGCCCTCCTCAACACGCTCCATCACCTCGAACTTCCGCCAGCCCGACCAGGAGAACTGTTCGCGCTCGCGCTCAAGCCTGCCACGCTCCAACAAATCGTCGATGCGCCGGTTTAGCAGCGATTGCTCCAACTCCGCGGTGCGCGCGGTGACCGACACCCCGTGAGCCTCTCGCAGCGCCAGCACAAGGACATAGGCGGCAATGGCACCAAAGATGGCTCCCGCCGCCAGATTGATCATCATGTTGGGTTCCATGAACCGCCCTCTCACTAGAACTTCTTGCGAAGCTCGATGCGAAAACCCGAGATGTCGTCCGAGTTCTCAAGCCAACCGTGCATGGCGTCGAACCGAACGATCCAATCGAGCGCGATCGGCTCTTGGTATCTGAGACCGAGAGCAAACTGGTCACCCGGCGCAGAGCGCCCCGCAGCATCGTCAAAGGCGCGCAATGCCGCAGCCTCGACGACGAGCTGGCGGTCTAGATTGAAGAGATACTCTATGCCCAAGGCGCCGCCAAAGGTGTTGTTGGCAGTGTCGTCCAGCTTCGGGAAGCCGGTCAGATTGTCGGTATCGAAGTTGATCCCGGTGTTCTTGAGCAGTCCGGCGTTGCGCGCCAGAGGCTGCGGCTTATCAAACCCGACAAAGGCATTGAAATAGGGCACCAGAGTGAGCGGCTGGCTGGTGATCAGCGAGTTTTCCACCAGCAGCGCGAACCCGTCGGCGGTTTGCGCAACACCGCCCGGCGGATCCTGACCGAAGGTCCAAAATCCGCGGACGGAGTTGGAGAGCCACCCCCCGTAACGGCGCGTGAACGCAACCGTTGCACTGTTGTAGCCCAGATCTTCGAGCTGATCTTCGCCCACAAGGGCGCCGATACCGGCTTCCCAATAGCCTTCGTTGGCCTCCACGAACGTGGCGATACCAAAGATATCGAGATCGTCGTCGGCGAGGCCGCCGGCCGAATCGCGGATTGCCGGGGTCGTGACCTTGTCGAAACCGGCGAAGAAGGTCACATCGAAATTCGTGATGTCGAGCTCGGGACTGTTGCGCGCCGGAAGGGCGAAGGCGCCCCCCACGAAGGCGTCGTCGACCCAAATTCCGTTCTGGAAGATCATCGGGACGAGTCCGACCGCGAAAGGAAGATCGAAGTCCTGATACCGCCCGGAGAACCCTGAATAAAGCGCGCCGATGTCGCCTTCGAAAAACAGCGTTTGGGGCACACCGTTAAACTCGTTCACGAAGCCATCGCGGGAATCACCACCCGCGAACTCGTAGCGTGTGAAGTTGCCGTTCTGATCCAGCGGCCGGAAAAAAGCGTGGAGTCGCTCGGTCGCGGTGATGGCGACATCTATGTCGAGATTGATCTGGGTCGCTACCAGGCCCAATTCGGACGCACCATTGTCATTGTAGGCAACGGCGGTCCTTAGATCACCGTAGATCCTAAGGTTGGGCCGCACGAGATTGCGCTCACCAAGAAAGGCGTAGTCCTCGGAGAACGGCCCCTCCTGATAGAACGGCGTACCCAATTCTAGGAGCGGACGGGGTGCCTCGATCGGAGACTTGCCGCCGTAGATATCGAGCTGCGCCTCGGCGTCGTAGCCATCGTCCTCGTAAGTCGGATCGGGCTTGAAAACCGAGGCGTCGAATTCGGTGAACTCCGCGTCAACTGGGATTTCCGGGGGCGGCTGTTCGACGTGAGCATCCCCGGCAACGGCAAGTCCGGTGAGCGATAGCAAACTCGTCAGCAGGACCACGACAGCAAGACGCGCGCGACAGTCACGCGCTCCCTTGGTCTCGTATGAAGTCATTCCGTCACCTCCAACGTCACCGCATAGGGATGGACATCGATCATCCACTCGTTCATCGCCTGCTCCATCTCCGTCGTCGCCCCAACGAAGCGCATGAAGTAGATCGGCTCCGCACGACTGCGCAGACGCACGGCGAGGGTGTACTCGCCCGGCTTGCTCATGGCTTCGGCGGGAACAGTGTAGTCGGCATCGCGCCAGCCCAGCGGCGGGATACTGCGACCTTCCATGCGGATGAAGGGAGGATGGTTGAGCACAGTCGTTGGCACGTTCGCCGGCCGCAGGAAGGGAATCTGGTCGATATCAAAGTTGACCGGCAGATACATCTCCCGGTCCGTGCCCTTCACATTGGTCGTCAAAAACTTGGTCTGCAGATTGAACAGTTGATCGTCATGCGCGATCTCGCCTGCCGCGACCTCGAGCGAGTGGAGGTCGGCCATGTCACCGTTGCCATCGACATAGCCGGACTCGAACACGGTGACGCCGTCAGGATCGATCAGCGCCACATTTAACCAGATTTCGGGCTGGGCGCCGAGCGAGCCGGAAGGCAGGTTGTGGCCCTCGTCGGTGTTGGTGACGCGATAGCTGAACGAGAAGGATTGACCAACCGCCGGGGGACTGTCGAAGTAGGGACCATCGATCCGTGAGCCGTTCTCCATGACCTGCACCCTGAGATCGCGCTTCTGATCGAGAAGCATCAGGTTCCAATCGATCACTTCGCGCGCCTCGATACGGTCGTCGGAATAGGCCCAGGTGTCAGGCCATTCGTAACTGAATGCGAGCTGCAGGGTGTCAACCGCGTCGTCGAGCCGTTCGGCAAGCACCTCGGCATCGCCAGCGCCTGCGATCAGATCTTCGACCGTGAGCTCGAAGGCAGCAAAGGCCTGCTCCAGTCCCGACGGATCCTCGAGCTGCTCGATGCGGCCGTCGACGGCTTCTTCGGCATAGTCAAGCAGGTCGTAAAGGTCGTCCTCCGGCATGGTGTCGCCGGTATCGGCCGCCTCATAGACCAGATCGACGACATCGGGCGCCGTGAACTCGAAGGTATCCTCATAAGCGAAAGCGACTTCCTCGTAGTCGTCGGTGCCCCAATTCGAGCGATAGTCGAAGTTTAACCACTCCTCGATCGTCCAGGACTCGGCATCAGGATTGTGGGGAAAAATCCCAGGATGAGCGATCGGATAACCCGGACCGTAGAACGCGTGGTTATGGTGCGGCCGCGGTTCGCCAACCGGTTCGCCGTCGACGATCGCGGCATAGTCCATGTCGTAACCCGCAGCGATCCCTGGGATTTCGCCCATATGGCAGTCTTGGCACTGCACGCCTGCGGCAGCAGCGGGGGAATCCCGGTACTGGTCCCAGACGACCTCGAGTTTGATACCGGGATCCACAGCAACTTGGTGGCACGAGACGCAGAACTCAGATTCGGTAATCTGCTCGAACTCGATGACGCCCTGGTGGATTGCCGATCCACGGCTTTCACCGTCGATGTCGACCTTCCAGTAGTCGGGGTCTTCCAGAACCTCGGCAATATTGCTGCCCTCGCCGCTACCGCGCATGGGCTCGTAGATCTCACCGGCTGTAATCGTACGCTCGCCATCGACCTTGCCGTATGCGCCAGCGACGCGGTGACAAGTGATGCAAGTGACACCTTCCCGCGAAATCTGACTGCGTTCCCAAAGCGGCGCCTCGCGCGGCTCGCCCATCTGCGTTCCGACCTGCTGATGGCAGCGCACGCAGAAGCTACCGATCGTACCCGAAGAGAGATCGTTGATAGTCTGCTCGAACTTGTGAAACATCGGCGAAATCGACGAATAGGCGTGGTTAGACGAGGCCCATTCCCAATAGATGCGCTCGTGACAGGCGATACACTGGCTCGCGCTGGGATAGTTCTCTTCCAGAAACACCGCGGCGTGCGGATCCTCAATCGCCGCCATCTCGACCTCAGCCTCGTCGTCGACCTCCTCCTGGCCGAACGCACCGGCGCCAATCGTTAGCAACGCGGCCATCGCCAGAACCGTCAGCCAGAGCGTGGCCTGAGACCTGAAGATCTGGTCATGAGAAGATTGTGTGGACGTCATGGTGCGTCACTCCATCGTTGCTTCAAGCTCCACCATGCGGCGGAGGAAACCAGTTTCAAGATGATAATTGTGACAAAGCAAACAGCCTTCGTCGGCAGCGATCGCCTGGAGGCCGTCGTCACCTTCGCCGTGACACGATAGACATTGGGCGTTCCCGATCGAACGGAAGCTCGAAACCGGGCGGTTCGCGTCAAGGGTTTCGTATGCACCGGCGATGCCGCTTTCTTCCTTTAGACGATGACAGACCGAACAGGAAGTGCCTTCGCCCAGAACATTCAGATGCGGGCCGTGGCTGTAGCGCACGTAAGGGCTCCAGGGTGTGTTGTCGCTTTCCCATCGGACCTCGACCGGCGTCGCAGGATCGGTCGGATTGCCGTTCGACACGCTCATGCTGTGACACCTGGCACACGAACCGGGTCCCTGTCCCGGGCTCATGAGCGTGTCACGGACAAAGAGCGCGTGATCGACATCGCCACTGGCCTCCGCAGCCAGTGTCGGAGCGGCCGCGGCGAGATCGAGCCAGGCGGTCATCACTGGATCCGCATGGCCCGACGCCATGTAGTCGACAGTCAGGCCGTCCACGTACCAACCGCCGCCGGGTGGCGGGTCCTGACGGACGTCAGCATTGGCCATCCACGCGCAGACCGCGGTGCGCACCGTATCGTCGTTCAGGCCGGCCAGCAGGGCGACACCGTCCACCGTTCCGTCGGTACGATCCTCGATCAGGCTCGCCAGCGGCTCGCTTCCACTGTCGGCAAGATCGAGATAAAGCCAGAGCAGGTCGTCGACCAAAGGTTCATCGGCCGGCAGGTCGTAGATATCGGGGTTCTCCGCATCAAGCGCCCATTGCATCAGCGGCGTCATAGCTTCGCCGAACGCCACCGATTCGAAATCGCCGAAGGGGTCGCCTTCGGCCACGGCGGCGCGGGCGACGATGAGAGAGCGGTAGAATTCAGGCGATCCGCGGTCGGGACATAGTTCGGCAAGGTACTCGTGATCGAGTGCTGCGAATTGTTCGGCCGAGAACTCGGGCAGCGCCAGCACCGGCAGCGAGCGGTCGTCGAGGTCGCCCGCATGGCAGGACGCGCAGGACTCTTCGAAACCACGCACCGGTACGAAATCCGTCGCACGGTCGACAACGTGGCAATCGACGCAACCTGTGGGATCGTCTGCCGCGGCCTGAAGGAAGTGCTTGCCCAGATGGGTGACGTGGTCGAACCGCAGCGCGGTTCGCTGGAGAGATGGATAAAGCTCACCGAAGGGCACGTGGTCGGTGAAGCTCTCCATCGCGACCAGATGGCACGTGCTGCATTGCGCGTCGGTCATCTCGACTAAGTTCGCATCCAGGCCGTCGTGTTCGGTATGGCAACTGATGCATTCCATCTGCGCAAGGTCGGGATTGCGCAGTGAGGACATCGCTACCGATTCAAAGTTATGCGGATTGCGGACATCGCCCTCGAAAACATGGCAGTCGAGGCAGGCGGAGGTCATGTCCTGGCCGACGAAGATGCTGCCCAGCCAGTCGCCCAGATCACCGTCGTGGGCGACGTGGCACGCACCGCAATCGTCGCCTACAAACAGCAGATGCGAGCTTGAGATCATACCCGGGCTGAGGCTGTTGGTGGCATGGCTCGCGTCGCTACCGGTTTCGATGATGGCACCCAGCAGGGCGATCATGGCGATCACCGCGAGAAAGGTAATTCGGGAGCGCTGATGACGCAGGGACCGCCGCGGCACGCAGGGTGGACGCCGCCGCGCACAGCGCCCCTCGGGATCCGGGCCCTCCGCGCACGGACCGCCGGCGGAGACCGGTCTGCGGCACTCCCAGCGATCCTTGCTTGCATTATGGAATGGCCGGCAAGCCGTAACGCCGCCGCAGCTTCCATCGCCGTTGGGTCCCATCGGACACGGCCGGCCCCAGATCGCCGCTCGCCCGCAACGCCACTTGCGGTTGGGCCGTTCGTAGGGGCTGCGATCAAACTTGAACCTGTCGGATGAGAGCTTCACGGCGTTCAGACGAGATAAACGTGGACGAGGATGACGTGCCAGATCACAAGCACCAGAAAGGCGTAGGTGGCGGGCACATGGACCAAGAGCCAGACCTTGAGCAGCCGCTGCAGCGTGTAGGAGCGATCAAGATCGATCTTGAGATAGGCCAGGGCTTGCAGCCTGGAGCAGTAGTCATGCTCCTCGCCCTGCAGATAGATACTGACGCTGTCGATGTGATGGCGAAGCCAGAAATTGGCGGTGTTGGCGACAAAGAGCGACGAAATCGCGAAGCGCGGCTTTCGGAAGTACCAGTGCAGGTTTTCGCGGTAGAGTCGCGGCAAAACCTCGCTGCCGGTCTTTTCGGCACATTCCATGATGATCTCTTCGGCCTGTCGCCGAAGCTCGTAGAGATCGCCGGGGATGCGCTCCCAGATGAACTCGTTCTGGATTTTCGTGAGCGCCGTTGAGAGCACGCGCTGGAGGATGTAACCCGCGATCCCCGATAACACGACCGCATAGAACAGCAGGGCCAACAACAGCTCGTAGCCGCTGGGCCAGAGCGTGCGGGCATGAAGCGCGTAGACGATGATCACGCCGATCCCGACGACGACGTGCACAACCAACCAGTAGCTGCTTCTGCCCAGGGGCAGCATCGAGAGCTTCTTGCGAATGTTGTAGAGCGCGAGAAACACGATGGAGGCGAGCAGCAGCCAGCCTGTTTCGATCTCGGGATGCCCGAGAACGAGAGCTTGGCTGTAATCATACCAGGCGACGGCCGCACACGAGCCGACAAGGAACATACCGAAACCGACACGAAACGCGAAACGCAAAGCGTTGCCGCGAATCATCGTTCTTCCGCCATCTGCACAAGATCCGCAAAACTGCTTCGACGCAGAGCATCATGGGGACAGGCGCGCACACACGCGGGTCCGGCCGGCTGGTCGTAGCAGAAGTCGCACTTGGTGGCCTTCAAGAGCGGCACCCCCTGTTCGCTGTCGATGATCACCTCGTCGCGGTCATTGCGAATCTCGACCATGCGGATGTTGTCGTATGGACAAGCGTTGGCGCAGGTCTGGCAGCCGATGCATGTCGTGTCGTTGATCACGACCATGCCGCTTGCCTCGTCGCGATGGATGGCGCCGGTCGGGCAACCGATCATGCAGACCGGATCGGTACAATGCATGCAGGCGTTGGCTACCATCCAATGTGAATGATCCTTGCCGTGACGCACGAATCGTGGATTGCCATCGTGGGTCGAGGCACAGGCACGGACACAATCGTCACAGCGGACACAGCGATCCAGATCGATCACCATGGCGCGCGTACCATTGATGAAACGCTCACCGATCGCCCACTCGAGCAGCGAGTCATCGGCGAGCGGCCGTTCGAAAGCTGATTGTAGATCGTCGGACGGGGACTGGCGGAGATTGGGAAAAACGTGCCGTTCCATGACAAAATAGGGCACACGCAATACGTCGACATACCCAAGTGGCGTCAGCGACGCGCGCATGGCGACATCGTCGTCGCCCCTCCAAAGTCGGTAGAGTTCATCGAGACCAAAGACATCGCCAGCACGCAGATAGGTCAGCGCACGCTCGCCATTGCCGATGCGCCTGGTGACCTTGGCGAAGCCGCCGCGGATCATCAGAAGGCCGTCGGGGTAATCGCCCTCGTTCACGATCTTCGCACCGACGCTTTCTGCGCCCCGGCGCTTGAAATCAACGTTCCAGTCGAACGATCCATACGACTCAAACAGCGTGTCGGCAGCCACCGCATCAATCAGTTCCGACGACAGGCCGGAGAATAGGGCATCTTCTTGCAGATGAAGCTTCAGCGCGTTGTTGCGATAGGTTGAGTCGATGCGTTCGCGCCACCCCGGATCGTAGCGGCGTAGTTCGCGCAGACCCTGCCAACGGATTTCAAGCAGAAGCGCATCGACCTCCGCAACAACCGTCGCGGTCCGGGGACTGCGCGCTACAGCAGCGATCTCACCAAAGATGCGCCCTTCGCCCAGGGACACCGTCGTCTGTGTCTGACGGACGTAGTCCATGTCGAGTCTTGTCTGTTGCTGCTCGACCGTCCGGACGCTGCGCTCTGACACATCATTCATGCGCCGCAATTCCATGATCTTGCCACGGTTCGTCCAGAGCTGAGACAAAGCAGACAAGAGGCTCTTTCGACGTGATGGCGCGCGCCCCAGCATCGACGGTGGCAAACCGGGTGTCAGCGCGACGCAGACCGAGCCTTCCACCACGAGGAATGCGGAATTGCCGTAGTCACCCTCACGCACGACGACGTCACCAGCCTGATAACGGATCAGTCTCGTATCGTTGGCGAGGATACCGTCCAGCGGAATCTGAACAGGGAAGCGATGGGCTTGGACGCCGTCAAACGCGGGCAGCGCGAGAATACGTTCAACGTCGTGGCTCGAGAGCTCCTCATCGAACGGTTTATCCCAGCGTTGAGGCCGAGGAACGGCATCCATCGGCCAACCTGCCCGTCGCATACGCTCACGCCCCCGATCGAGTTGTGCCGAACTGTCACTTGTACTCGGTCGGCACGAGATCACTCACGGCAGCGGAGTGGTCCTGACCGGCGATCGCCAGAGCAAATGCTTCAGCATTCGCTTCAGTCGGATCGGCCAGCACGGCTGCGCCGACATCGATTCGTGACAGAGCCTCGGTAGCGCGCGCGATACGCACCTCCATCGCAGCGACGTAATCGGGATGAGAGGTCCGCGCCGAGCCCTCGGTCGCTGCGACAAGCGAGGCCGCCTGACCCACCAGATACCACTCAGCCGATTCGGCCGCGGTGAGTTCCTGATTAACGTCTCTGTCGGGCGGATAGAAGCGGTGGCGCACCTGACCCTGGCTGTAGGCGATGTATTCGAAATCGCCATTCACGGGATGACCGGCATCCAGCATGATCTCCAGCGTCGCAACGTCGAGCGCATCGTTGTTGAGACCGTGGCAGGTGAAGCAGTTGCGCGTGGCGTCGTAGGTCATATGCGGCCAGATCATGCCTGCCGCAGCGGCATCGTTAATACGCTGGGCTTCATGCTCCGCCGACTCCTGCTCGGCCGTAACGCCCTGACCACCGTAATTGTTGTGAATCTCGATCCAGTCCGACGCTGCACCGTGACAGCTTTCGCAGGACGGGCCCGCCACCGGATCGGGTTCACCGGAAGCATCTGTGAGCGCCGTGTAATGGCAGAGAATGCAAACTTCGCTCTTCTTGGGGTTCCGGTCGCCAACTTCCTTGACGATGTCGCGTGCGTCGCGGTTCCTGTGAAACTCGTCGAAGAGGGCAGCGTGTGGCGTGTCCTCCCAGACGGTGAATTCCGGCTTATGACACTTCTGACAAGCCTCTGGCCCTAGGAAATCCTGGGCCGATGCGGTCTGCATCAACGTGACCAATGCCAATGCCAGCAGTCCCCAACGAAGTAGCAGCATTTCGAAGATTCCCTCGACCATTTTAGCCGCGGTATCGACGACTATGCCCCGGCCAGTCACCCAAGCGGCTGGTAGCCCCAACCCACCTGAAAACGAAACCGCAATTCTTGGAATCTATCGTTCAACAGCGATCAGGGCCTGTCAACAAACCAAATGATCCTTCGCCCGCGAATTGGTCCATCCTGATGTTTGGGAAGGATGGCCAGATATGGCGAGGATCAATCGACTGTATCCCCTTGCTAGGTCCCAACCATGAGGTCGTTGCCCAGGCATTCGGTTCTCGAACGCAGCAGGAAGGACGCAGCCAAATTGTGCATGCTATCGGCTTGCTTCAGGGTTTCAGGGCAGTAGGGGTCGGCCTCCAGAAGCTGTTCTGCCATCACCTGCAGCAGAGTGGCCCGTTCGAGATCAGCATGTATGACGTCCATCGTTGTACTCCTTTCAACGTTCTTTGTACGGAGCCGAGGCGAAATGCGATCACTGTCCTGCTACAATTCCTGCGTCCAGCATCTGCCTGGCAAGCTGCGCTCTTAAGACGGTTTCGTCGATAGGCCAATTTGCCCGGGCCTTCGAAACCGGAGGGCCCCTTGTTCGCTGATCGTTGCCATGGACGGGGTCTCAAATGGGGCATTCGCCTAATTAAACGTCTGATCTATTGTTTGTCGATCTTAAGAAGGAGGGGCCGATCATGGTCGGAACATCGGGCTCCATCCGCTATTCATCGATTGGCTCAGCCACCCCAAACATCATCGTATCGGGTCGTTCCGTCGCCTGCGGGGTAGTCGCGGTAAGTCGCGCGAGATGCATCGGCAACGTTACCGGCGTTGCGAAACGTCAGGCCGGTTACAAGGAATCCAACAGCAACAAGGACATGCCCCACGATCAGTTCGCCGTACCAAATCCAGGCGCCGGTTGCGGTGCAAAATATGGCGGTCCACATCATGGCGAGCGTACTCATGATCTGGAACCGCTGCGCCGGCGGCAGCGTGCGCAGGGGGTTGACCGAAGGATCCATTACAGATCGGTACAAGGAAAACATGGCAATCTCTTTCACGGATTGGTTGTCGGGTCTAGAACGCTATTTCTGTCCGCCGATCGAAGATCCCTGACGGATGCGCGCCATCTGGACCCGCAATGCGTCGATGCCGGGAAGAGGAACGACAGACAGTCCGGGGAGAAGCAGCACACCCCGGGGCAGGGTGGGTTTGACGACCTGATTGTCGTTTGCAGTACGCATAGGTTGTGTCCTTGCTTTGAATGTTTCCGTTTCTACGTGGCCAGAAGCTCGATAGATCAGTCAAAGCTGCCATGCGTGGAGCGCCCGACCCGGTTTTCCTGGTTGAGCCCTGGCGCCAACCGGAACCGGCGTTTCGACAAATGACCTCATTGTGTTGGGATTCGGAGGCACATCGTGTCTGTCCGACAGGTCAAATGCCGTCCGAAGCTCGCGTGTTGCACCCCAGGCGGCGCAACATCATCGCTTGAGAAGGCAGCACTGGACACCGTTCGCGGGAGTGACTGATGGTGCCCAGTACTGCCATAACCGCCCACACGGGCTGATCTATTTACGCGGACTCAGGACGATCGGATCATTCGGCGTAGAGGATGTCTTCAATCGATTGCTGCAGGTCGCGAGATCCAGGGGTTGTCATACTGGAGAACCACCTCACGAAGTTGCCATCGCGGTCAATCAGGTACTTGAAGAAGTTCCACCGCGGTTGCCCGGCGAGGCCAGCCTGGTTTGCAATCCACGCGAACAGCGCATGAGCCTCGTCACCCTTGACATTTTGCTGCGTCAGCATCGGGAAATCGATTCCGTAGGTGACTTCGCAGAATGTTTTTGTCTCGTCGTTGCTGTCGTACTCTTGGCCGCCGAAATTGTCTGAAGGCACGCCCAGAACGACCAATCCGTCGACGCGGTAGCGTTCCCATAACATTTGGAGGCCTTCGTATTGTGGCGTGAAGCCGCACATAGAGGCTGTATTGACCACCAACACCGTGTGGCCGATCAGATCATCGGCAGAAAGTTGGCCGCCGTCTAGGCTGGGCAAAGGTATCTCGGACCAGTTCACAGGAGAGGAGTTGGCAGTAGCGGTGCAGATTGTCATGGCGGCAGTCAGCGACGCAAAGCCGTAACGAATCCTTCGTGCCAGTACCAATCTTCAGACCCTCAAGAGCGGATCAATGATACGGCCCAGGGGTCCCGTCAGCCTGAGGCGATCCGACGTCACCGCCAAGCAGATACAAGCCACCTGGTCGTCGGCCAGAGGCTGGTGATCAAGCTCTTGATCGGCGACCTGAATGTCCCCGCGCACATAGTTTCCGGTGATGTCGCTGAATCCACCTTCCAGAACAAGGGTCAGCTCGGTTCCTCTGTGACTGTGTTGCGGGACTCCGTGGCCCGGTGCGATACGCAGCATCCTGATCTTATGTCCGGGTTCCGCTGCAGGAAGAAAGGCCGTTTCAATCGCTCCACGACGATTCCAGGGAACGTCGCTGCCAAGCGAGGTCAGCCGGTCGCGCAAGGGTCGTGGAAAGGTTGCCAGCGCCGGCGGGACTGGGGGACGAGCGGGCCTCACTTCTGGCTCGCGCTCGTCTCGTTCGATCCGGGCCATCAGTGCTTCAAAATCGTCGCCGCGAGCTTGAGGTGGGTTTTCCCGATCTAGCATGGCGCCGCCAATGCGTTCGAGCGCTGAGACTTCGCGACGGCAGGCAGGGCACATGGCAAGGTGCGTGGCAATGATCAGGCTGAATGCGTCGCTCATGGCGCCCGTCGCATAGTCGAGCAGCAGCGTCTGATCGGGATGATGAGAGATGTTCACTGCAAACCCTCCAAGGAGTGGCGCAACTTCTTCAGTGCCAGACGCAACCGCGATTTTACGGTGCCCAAAGGCAAGTCGAGCTGCATGGCGATTTCCGAATGAGACATATCCCTCTGGTACGCCATGGCAATCAGATCGGATTGCTCTACCGGCAAATACGATAGGGCCTGGGCGAGAAGGAGAGATATTTGGCGATTGTTGGCATGGTCGTCGGGCAGCGGGCGATCGTCGACGTCCTCGATGACGGTGGCCGGATCGTCGATGTCGACCTCAGGACGCGACCGGCGAGCCAGGTCGATACGTCTGTTACGAGCAATTGTGAAAATCCAGGTGGAGGCCGACGCCTTCGACGGATCGAATGTGGACGACCGCCGCCAGATCCTCGCAAACACGTCCTGAACAATATCGTCGGCCAGAGCCGTTGCGCTGCCTCGCTTTATGAGAAACGAACGGACGCGCGGCGAAAAATGCTCGAAGAGACGACGAAAGGCCGCGATATCTCTATCGCGACCAACGGCCATCAGATCGGCCTCATGGGATGATAATAAGGTAGTATTAAGTTCCGCGTGATCAGCCATGGGCTTTTCTAACCCTAGGAAATCAGGAGCGGCAAGCCCGTCGTCCGAAAGCTGTTGGAACATGACACCTCCCGCGCACTTTGGTTATTTACGCAAACCAACTGTTCCCGGATCACAGCCTTCGGGTGATCCATTACAGTCTGC